>JAEEGH010030091.1_pt1 | contig 10575 bp, 10 predicted proteins | sample 9134181 | NCBI WGS metagenome assembly JAEEGH01 (sample SAMN16246544, study PRJNA631951) | gut metagenome | biome: gut microbiome; feature: rumen; material: DP-attached | host: Bos | place: Iran: Karaj | collected 2018-10 | reverse complement strand
CAAAGCTGTAAATTTGATTCGTGCCCGGGCCCCCGGACGCAAAAAAAACGCCTCCGGAGACCGGAGGCGGCAGACAGATACGATCAGACAGGGAGGAAGTTGAGGATCAGCGTCATGATAACGAAGACCAGGGCCACGTACTTGGTGTACTTGGCCAGCTTGGCGTCGATGGTACGGGCCTTCGCCTTGTTGGAAACAAAGGAGTCCATGCCGCCGGCGATGGCGCCGGAGAGGCCGGCACTCTTGCCCGACTGGAGCAGGACGACAAAGATCAAAAACAGGCACAGCAACACCTGGATGACGGACAGTACGATTTTCAGCATGAGGCTTCTATCCCTTCTGTTATGAACTCATAGTGTAGAATGTATGTTACCACAGTCAGACGCGTTTTGCAAGAGCTTTTTCTAAAATTTTTTGCAGTGCCGGACGCTTCGACAAAAAACAGTATACAAATGCGGCTTTATGTAGTAAAATAATAAAATCAAATCTGCCTGCCGGGATCGTGAGGCAGTACGACCCCCAGCATCAAACAAAAAAAGAGATCACCCCGCAGGAGAGCCGCCTGGAGGGCTCCGGCGACGCAGGGCCGGAGCAGGAGCGGCGCGCTGCGGCTTTTGCCGCGCTGCGGGCAGCAAATAAGGAGTTATTGCAATGTCAGAAAAACTGAAGATCACTCCCCTGGGCGGCCTGGGGGAGATCGGCAAGAACATGACGGTCTATGAGTTCGGCAACGACATCATCGTGGTGGACTGCGGCATGGGCTTCCCCGACGAGGACATGTACGGCATCGACGTGGTGCTGCCGGACATCAGCTATCTCAAGCTGAACGCCTCCCGCATCCGCGGCATCATCCTGACCCACGGCCACGAGGATCACATCGGCGCGGTGCCCTATGTGCTCAAGGAGCTGGACGTGCCCATCTATACCACACCCCTCACCGCGGCGCTGGTGGAGCTGAAGCTGGAGGAGCACGACCTCCTGCGCAATTCCCAGATCTTCACCAAAAAGGCCGGGGACGTGTTCCGCCTGGGCAATTTTACGATCGAATTCATCCGCGTCAATCATTCCATCCCCGACTCGGTGGCCCTGGCCATCAAGACGCCCCTTGGCACCGTGATCCACACCGGCGACTTCAAGATCGACGTGACCCCCATCTCCGGCGGCATGATCGACCTGGTGCGCTTCGGCGAGCTGGGCAACGAGGGCGTGCTGGCCCTGCTGATGGACTCCACCAACGTGGAAAAGCCCGGCCATTCCGATTCCGAGCGGAAGGTGGGCGCCAGCTTTGAAAAGCTCTTTCTGGGCTGCAAAAAGCGCATCATCATCACCACCTTCGCCTCCAACGTCCACCGTCTGCAGCAGATCATCAACGTGGCGGCCAAGTTCAAGCGCAAGGTGGCCATCACCGGGCGCAGTATGGAGAACGTGCTGCGGGTGTCCACGGAGCTGGGCTACATGGACATTCCCCAGAACGTGATGGTGGATCTGGATCAGGTCAACAAGCTCCCCCGGGATCAGGTGGTCATCATCTCCACCGGCAGCCAGGGCGAGGCCATGTCCGCCCTGTACCGGATGGCCTTTTCCGAGCATAAGCAGATCCGCGTGGACGGGGGAGACCGGATCATCATCTCCGCCTCCGCCATCCCCGGCAATGAGAACACCATCAGTCGCGTCATCGACGAGCTGTTCCACAAGGGCGCCGAGGTCATCTATGACCGGCACACCGACCTGCACGTCTCCGGCCACGCCTCCCAGGAGGAGCAGAAGATGATGCTGGCGCTGATCCGCCCCAAGTTTTTCATCCCCGTTCACGGGGAGTATCGGATGCTGGTCAAGCACGCCGAGATCGGCAAGGAGATGGGCGTGGCCCCCAAAAACGTGCTGGTCGCGGAAAACGGCAGCGTGATCGAGATCACCAAGAAGGGGATCAAGAGCGAGGCCACCGTGCCCACCGGCGCCGTGCTGCTGGACGGCAGCGGCGGAATCGGCGAGGTTGGCAGCGTGGTCATGCGGGATCGGCACAAGCTGGCCGAGGACGGCATGATCGTGGTGGTGCTGCCCTTCTCCTCCTATGACCACCGTCTGATGGCGGATCCGGAGATCGTCACCCGCGGCTTTGTGTACGTCAAAGAGGCGGAGGAGATGATGGAGGAGCTCAAGCGTGTGGCGATGGAGTCGGTGGACGCCTGCCAGTCCCGCCGCATCAACGATTGGACGACGATCAAGAGCCGGGTGAAGAGCGACCTGTCCGGCTATCTGTACAAAACCACCCGGCGCAGCCCCATGATCCTGCCGGTGATTTCCGAGATTTGAGGAAAGAGATATGAACATCCAGATTTTCGGCAAAAGCAAATGCTTCGACACCAAGAAGGCCGAGCGCTGGTTCAAGGAGCGCCGGATCAAGTATCAGTACATCGACCTTGTGCGCTACGGTATGAGCAGGGGAGAGCTGAACGCGGTGAAAAACGCGGTGGGGCTGGAAAATCTGGTGAACAAGGACGACCGGGACTATCCGCTGTTCCAGTATCTGGCGAGCACGGAGGCGAAGCTGGAAAAGCTCTTTGAAATTCCGGAGCTGATCCAGAGCCCCGTGGTGCGCAACGGCAAGCAGGCCACGGTTGGCTACTGTCCGGAGATCTGGAAAACCTGGGAATAAGAATTGCGGCTGCCCGAAAGGGCAGCCGCTTTTGCGTGAAAAAAATCCAGCCGCGATCCCTCGCGGCTGGATTTTATGTGCTGATAAAATTACTCGTTCGCTTCGTTCTCGTCGGTGGCGGCCTCGGTGTTCTCGGTCTCGGGAACTTCCTCGTCCTGCTGCTCGGCCTCGGTGGAGACGACGTCAGCGGGATCGATGAGCTGCTTGTCCTCGTCAGAGGAGCTGGCGGTACCGGCCATCAGGTTCAGCACCAGGGTCAGCACCACGAAGCCCAGCGCAAACCACTTGGTGAGCTTGGCGAGCTTGGCGTCCAGAGACTTGGCCTTGCCCTTGGACATAAAGGTGTCGGCGCCGCCGGAAATGGTACCGGACAGGCCGGCGCTCTTGCCGCTCTGGGCCAGAACGATGACGGTAACGGTCAACCCGGCCAGAACCTGCAGAATGGTAATGAAAATAGACATGTATTTCAATCCTTTCGACGATGTACATTTTTGTCAGCCCGAAAAGTATAACACAAGGATTCGGGCAATTCAAGCCCTTTTTTGCCATCTGAAAAAGATTTTTTCAGATTCTTCCGGGCGCAGAGGGACTCGCCGGAGAGAAATATTGTCAAGATTGAAAAAATGTCTTTGCAAATGCACACAGGGAATGCTATAATGTATCAAAATTGTGAATGGAGGGTACTATGTCGACGAGTACGAAGGAAGCGCTTGCGGGTGCGCTGAAGCAGCTGATGAACGTCAAGCCCATCGGCAAAATCACGGTAAAGGATCTGGTGGAGATCTGCGGGGTCAACCGGCAGACCTTCTATTATCATTTTGATGATGTGTACGACCTGCTGGAGTGGGTCTTTGAGGAGGACGCCAACCGAGTTCTGCCCCACAAGGTGGTCTATGAGCACTGGCGGGAAGACGTGATGGTGTTCATGGAGTATCTGAAGGAGAACAGCGCCTTCACCCTGAATGTCTACAACTCCAACAGCCGCCTCTATATGCTGCGCTACCTGGAGGAGAAGATGGAGGCCTGCATCCGCAGCTTTGCGGTGATCGTCTCCGAGGGGCAGAATATCGACCGGCAGGACTTTGAGTTCGTGGTCAAGTTTTATGCCAAGTGCGCCATCGGCTTCATTGCCCAGTGGATGGATCTGGGGATGCAGATGCCGCAGGAGATCACCACCGACCGGATCCTGACCCTAATGGAGAACAGCGTGGAAAACCTGATCGCCCGTTTCCGGATCGAGAAATAAACACGAAAATACCGCCATGGCCTTTCCACGGCGGTATTTTTTTCAAAAAAGGCTTGCAATCGGCAGGCAAAGCGGATATAATGAAATAAATTAAATTGCAAACAACCTAAAATGCACAAAGGAGCATACTACCATGTCTGATACTTTTGATGTGATCGTGATCGGCGGCGGCGCGGCTGCCACCTCCGCGACTCTGACATTGCTGAACCGGGGCAAGACCGTGGGCGTCGTCACCAACAAGGCCGAGACCAGCAGCCTCTATAAGGCCGAAAAGGTGACCAATTATCCCGGGCTGCCTCCCATGACCGGCGCGGAGCTGACAGCGCTCTTCCGCCGGCAGATCGAGGAGAGCCCGGCGGAGATCATTTCCGGCCGCGCCCTCTCTGTCATGCCCATGGGCGACACCTTCGGTGTGGCGGTGGGCAGCGATTTCTATATGGCCAAAGCGCTGATCATCGCCGCCGGCATTACCCGGGAGAAGCTCTACCCCGGCGAGGGGGAGTTTTTGGGCCGCGGCGTCAGCTACTGCGCCACCTGCGACGGGATGCTCTACCGGGGCAAGACCGTGGCCGTCGTGGGCGGCGGGGAGGAAGCCCGGCACGACGGAGATTTTCTGGAGAGCATCGGCTGCAAGGTGCTGCGCTTTGAGCAGAACGGGAGATACGAGATCCGCGGCGACATGAAGGCGGACACCCTGGTCTATGCCGGGGAGGAGCACAAGGTGGATGGGATCTTCATCATCAAGGACACCGTCTCCGTCACCCGGCTGGTGCCGGGGCTGGAGTATGAGAGCGGCGCCATCGTGGTGAACCGGCAGATGGCCACCAGCGTCCCCGGCGTCTTTGCGGCGGGGGACTGCACCGGCAAGCCCTATCAGCTGGCCAAGGCCGCCGGAGAGGGCAACGTGGCCGCCCTCTCCGCCTGCGACTATATCGCGGGGAAGAAGATTTGAGTTTTGAGATTTGAGATATTAGAAGGAACCAGAAACGGAGCCGGGGGAAAGTTGAATCCCCCGGCTCTTTACACGGCCCGTGAAGCTTGGTATAATACCAATTTGGAAATCTGGAAAGGGCGTTTCGACTCATGCTGTTTTCAAGCTCCGTCTTTCTCTTCATCTTTCTCCCCGCGGTGCTCCTGGGCTATTACCTCCTGCGTAGACAGAGGGCGCGCAACCTGCTTTTGCTGGGGGCGAGCCTGCTTTTCTATGCCTGGGGGGAGCCGGTCTACGTCTTTTTGATGCTCTTTTCCATCTGCGCAAACTATCTCCTGGGGCGGGGGATCGACGCGCAGCAGGGCGGCGGGAAAAAGGCCCTGCTGATCCTGGCCGTGGCGCTGAACCTGGGGATCCTCTTCGCCTTCAAGTATCTGGACTTCACCATTGAGAACCTGAACGCCCTGCTGGGGCTGCGCATGGAACCGGTGGGGCTGAGCCTGCCCATCGGCATCTCCTTTTTCACCTTCCAGGCGCTCTCCTACTGCATCGACGTGTACCGGGGGACGGCTCAGGTGCAGCGCAACATCCTGGATCTGGGGCTGTACATCTCCTTTTTCCCCCAGCTGATTGCCGGCCCCATCGTGCGCTACAACAGCGTGGCAGAGCAGATCCAAAGCCGCAGCGTGGACGCGGAGGGCTTTCAGCAGGGGGTCAAGCGCTTTATCCTGGGCTTTGCCAAGAAGATCTTGCTGGCGAATAACCTCTCCGTGGCGGCGGAGCGGGCCTTTGCCCTGGCCGGGGCGGGGGAGCTCTCGGCGGCCATGGCCTGGCTGGGCTCTCTGAGCTACACCCTGCAGATCTATTTTGACTTTTCCGGCTATTCCGACATGGCCATCGGCCTGGGGCGCATGTTCGGCTTTCGCTTTGAGGAGAATTTTGACTATCCCTACATCTCCCGCTCGGTGTCCGAGTTCTGGAAGCGCTGGCACATCTCCCTGGGGCGCTGGTTCCGGGATTACATCTACTTCCCCCTGGGCGGCTCCCGGGTGGGGAAGGGAAAACTTCTGCGCAATCTCTTTGCCGTCTGGCTCTTCACCGGCATCTGGCACGGAGCAGCCTGGCAGTTCATCGTGTGGGGACTGGGCTACGGGGTGCTGATCTCCCTGGAGAAGCTCACCGGCTTTCCCGCAAAGCTCCGCTCCCGCCCGGCAAGGCTCTGCTGCGCCGTGCTGACCTTCCTGATCGTGAACGCCGGCTGGGTGCTCTTCGGCGCCCAGTCTCTGGACGCGGCGCTCTATCAGCTGGGCGCCATGCTGGGCATCGGCGTCCGGGGCAGCACGGATCTGGCGCGCTTCCTCTTCTCGGAATCCTGGGTCTTCCTGGTTGCCGGCGCGCTGCTGGCAACGCCCCTCATCCCCCGGGCGCTCTGCAAGCTCACGGCGGGGCGGGAGGAGCGGCCGCTGATCGCCGTCGGCCAGGCGGCGCTCTATATGCTGCTGCTGGTGCTCTCGGTGTCCTTTTTGGCCATGGGATCGCACAATCCCTTCATCTACTTTACATTCTAAGGGGGCGGGAGGATGAAAAAGCTGTTTTCTTTCCGGTATCTGACCGCCCTGTGCTTTCTGCTGTTTCTGGCGCTTTTCTTCCTGCTGAGCCTGCGCCCCTTCGCCCGGGAGAGCTACTATGCCCTCCGCGCCGGGGGCGGCACCGCCCTGGCGGAGAGCCGCTTCAACGATTTTCTGCCGGGGAAGGACGCCCTGGTCACCTTAAACGGCGGTGTGCAGCGCCTGCTGGGGCGGCGGGAGGTCAACCAGCGCTATCGCCTGGATAACGGCCAGATGACCTATATCATCCCGGAGCTGGACATGGAGCCCATCGCCCAAAACACCGTGGACTTCGCCCGGGCGCTGGAGGAGCGGGACATCCCCTTCCTCTATGTGAATCTGCTGTTCAAGGTGGACGAGACGGACAAGCAGCTGCCCCCCGGGGTGGAGGATTTCTCCAACGAGAACGCCGACCGCTTCCTGGCCATCCTGCGCCGGGAGGGGGTGGACTGCCTGGATCTGCGGGAGCTGGAGAAGGCCGAGGGGCTGGAGCACTACAGCCTCTTTTTCCCAACAGACCACCACTGGACGCCGGAGACGGGACTCTGGGCGTCAAACCGCATCGCCGCGGCATTGGAGGCACGGGATCCGAGCCTGGTGGCGGATCTGTCCTGCATGGAGCTTGAAAACTACGACCGGGAAGTCCGGGAGGGCGTCTTCCTGGGCAGCCACGGCAGGAGGGTCGGGGAGTGGTACGCCGGCGCGGACGATCTGAGCATCCTCACGCCCCGCTTCGAGACCCGGCTGCGCTTCTCCGTTCCCGAGCTGGAGCTTGTCCGGGAGGGGAGCTTTGAAGAGACCATGCTCTTCCCGGAGAAGCTGGAGGAGACGGACCGGATGCACAGCGCCGCCTACGACGTGTACACCGGCGGGGAATACGGTCTCCTGCGGGTGGAGAACCTGCTGGGCGGAAACGGCAAGCGCCTGCTGGTCCTGCAGGACTCCTTCTCCCTGGTGGTGATCCCCTTTTTCTCCCTGGGCTACGAGCGGGTGGACTATCTGGATCTGCGGCTCTGGGACGGGGATCTGCTCGCCTATATTGACGAGACGGAGCCGGACATGGTGCTGGTGCTCTATAACCCCGGCGCGCTGGAGGATAACAACACCGTGATGTTTGAATTTTTGCGTTAATACTAATATCTGATAGAAAGTAGACAAAGATTTGCGAGGCAGAACGGCCCAGGCCGCCCTCTCTTGCCGCTGCGCGGCAATTCACCTTGTTGCGCCAGACGAGGCGGGCCCCGCAGAGCATAATGGAGATATATGGTCAAGGGGCCCAACGAAGTATGGCACAATTCTGGCCGCAAAGATTGTCTTATTTTTATTAGATATTGGTATAAGCTGTTGACAATCCTTTTGGCACATTGTATAATCTCGACATCTGATATTTGTGCGCTGTGACGGATAGGAGTACGGGTTAGGCGGATCGCAGAGAGGGGACGGACGGTGCAAGTCCCTGTGATGCAGCCCGGAAGGTCGATCCCGAGCGCCCGGGGGGAAGGGAAACTGCGTAGTCCCGGCGTTTGACCCGCGTTAAGGGTTCGAGGAGCGCCGCCGCAAGGCGGAATTCAGGTGGTACCGCGGTTTTAGATCGCCCTGAGACGAAAGTCTCAGGGCGTTTTTTGATGGGAGGGAAGCATATGAGCTTTCAAGCAAAGGTCGACTACACAAAATCCGATTTTGTCGCCTTTTCCAAGGTGCATCTGCGCACAAAAATGAAGAAGCAGCGTATCGTGCAGTTTGTATGCGCGGCGGTATGCTGTCTGATGGAGATCCTGCTGATCGTGACAACGGTCCTCTACCGTGTGAAGGACACCACGTTTATCGTCCTGATGGTGCTGATGCCGATCCTGGCGGCGGAGATGCTGCTGCTGCCGCGGATCAATGCCTTCTCCATGGCCAAAACCTATCGCAGACTTGGCACCACCGAGATGGACTTCGGGGAGCAGGAGGCGAATATCCGCAACAGGACAAGCCAGACGATCTACCAGTACAGCGGCTTCGACAGCGTCTATCATGCCAACGGCGCCTATTATCTTTTTATCAACCGCCAGCAGGCGCTGGTGATCCCCGAGCGCTGCTTCACCCAGGGCGACCCCGCCGCCTTCGGCGCCTTCCTCGCCGAAAAGACGGGACTTGAAGTCAAGGAAATGAGATAAGACAGAAATATGGAGTATACGATCTATTGTCAGTTTGACCGGAAGGACTTGGCGCAGTACATGTCCTTTGCCAGGCGTCTGCGTTATCAAAAGCTCTATACGGCCATGTATGTCGTGGTCGTGACCGTATTGGCTCTGGCTGCACTGCTCATGCTATATTTGGGGCTGCGACAGAACTTGACCCGGGATACAGTCGTACGGGTCGTGCTGTTGTATGCACTTGCAGGGTTTTGGTTTCTCTCCAACGAATTCCGCATAAGCCTGGCCTTGAAAGGCCATAGGAAAACCGGCCCGTTTACCGTGCGCTTTACTGAAAAACAAATTGTTTTCGAAACAGGCGAAAAACGCACGGAAAGCTCCTACGAAGGTTTTACTGAGTTGTATCAGTTTCGAGGCACCTATTATCTTTTCATTTCAAGGACCCAGCCGTTTATTTTGCCTAGCCACTGCTTCACCCAGGGCGACCCCGCCGCCTTCGGCGCCTTTCTCGCCGAGAAGACGGGACTTGAAGTGAAAGAATTGAATTGAGAATACAGGAGGACAACATGAAAGAACTTCCGAAAGTCTATGAACCCCAGAAGGTGGAAAAGAAGATCTACGACTTCTGGATGCAGGGCGGCTGGTTCAAGGGCGTCATTGACCCCGAAAAGAAGCCCTTCTCCATCGTGATGCCGCCCCCCAATGTGACGGGGCAGCTGCACATGGGTCACGCCATGGACTCCACGCTGCAGGACATCATCACCCGCTACAAGCGCATGCAGGGCTACGCCGCCCTGTGGCTCCCCGGCGTGGACCACGCGGGCATCGCCACCCAGATCAAGGTGGAAGAGGTGCTGCGCAAGGAAGAGGGCAAGACCCGCTACGACCTGGGCCGGGACAAGTTCCTGGAGCGGGTCTGGCAGTGGAAGGAGCAGTACGGCGGACGCATCGTGGAGCAGCAGAAGAGTATGGGCGTCAGCTGCGACTGGGACCGCAGCCGCTTCACCATGGACGAGACCTGCGCCAAGGCCGTGCGGGAGACCTTCTGCAGCCTGTATGAGAAGGGGCTTATCTACAAGGGCCGCCGCATCATCAACTGGTGCCCCCACTGCCGCACCGCCCTCAGCGACGCGGAGGTGGAGTACAAGGACATTCCCGGCCACTTCTGGCACATCCGCTATCCCATCGAGGACTCCGATGAGGAGTTTATCATCGCCACCACCCGCCCCGAGACCATGCTGGGCGACTCCGGCGTGGCGGTGAACCCGGCGGACGAGCGCTATGCCCACCTGGTGGGCAAGAACGCCATCCTGCCCCTGGTGGGGCGGAAGCTCCCCATCGTGGCGGACGACTATGTGGAGCTGGGCTTCGGCACCGGCGCCGTGAAGATGACCCCCTGCCACGACCCCAACGACTACGAGGTGGGCCTGCGCCACAATCTGGAGCAGATCCAGGTCATCGACGAGGACGCGAAGATCTGCGGCGGCTACAAGTATGACGGCATGGATCGTTACGAGGCCCGCAAGGCCATTGTGGCCGATCTGGAGGAGCAGGGCTATCTGGTGAAGGTGGAGCCATACAGCCACAACGTTGGCACCTGCTACCGCTGCGGCACCGTGGTGGAGCCCCTCACCAGCCCCCAGTGGTTTGTGAAGATGGCGCCGCTGGCCAAGAAGGCCATCGAGGTGGTGAAGGACGGGCGCGTCCGCTTCGTGCCGGATCGCTTCTCCAAGATCTACCTGAACTGGATGGAGAACGTCCACGACTGGTGCATCTCCCGGCAGCTCTGGTGGGGCCACCAGATCCACGCCTGGTATTGCGACGACTGCGGCCACGTCACCGTCTCCCGCCAGGATCCCTGCCGCTGCGAAAAGTGCGGCAGCGAGAAGATCCGTCGGGAAGAGGACGTGCTGGACACCTGGTTCTCCAGCGCCCTCTGGCCCTTCTCCACCATGGGCTGGCCGGACAAGACTCCGGAGCTGGATTACTGGTACCCC
>JAEEGH010030086.1_pt1 | contig 10576 bp, 12 predicted proteins | sample 9134181 | NCBI WGS metagenome assembly JAEEGH01 (sample SAMN16246544, study PRJNA631951) | gut metagenome | biome: gut microbiome; feature: rumen; material: DP-attached | host: Bos | place: Iran: Karaj | collected 2018-10 | reverse complement strand
GTATGGACCGGGCACGGGCATCTTATCCAGCATATCGACAATGAGGATAAAACCCGCTACATGACTGTATTTGGGAACAAAGTCCCCCATTTCTCCGACCCTGCTTTCCCCACTTATCTGAAGGGTTTTGTCCTACGCAGGCTTGGACTGAGAAAGAAAACGGACAAACCGGATGACAAACACACATTCACCATCTCGGATAAAAACCACATGCATCCGGTCGATTATTGGTACGCGACCAATCCTGAACTCAAGTCCTTCATGGACAACTACTGGAACGAGAACAAGGATCTGGTGAAGGATCCCCGGTTGAAGGAAGACATGCGCTACCTGTATGAAGACTGTGTCGCGGTTTACGACAAGATGCAAGTACTGACGGTTTTGTCTGCTATAAAGAACTATTTGTGAAGATTTCGTACACACTCCCCTTACGCAATGAATATACCGATCATCTTTGCCATCGACGATAATGTCGTCATCGCATGCGGGGTTGCCCTGACCTCACTGTCGATGAACGCACGTCCAGACACGCACTACAGTGTCTTTATCCTTCACCAGAAAGACAAATTAAGTCGGGAGAACCAGGATAAACTGACTCAGGCGTTCTCCGACACCACAAATATCAGCATTTGTTTTGTGCAGACCATCGACTATTCGGCCGTCGACATTTCCGGCACGCACATTTCCCACACCACCTATTGCCGGCTTGACATCCCGGATTTGTTCCCGCAGTTTGACAAGGTCATCTACGCCGACATTGACATGGTTTTCCAGCAGGATCTGTCGGTCCTGTTTCAAGTCTCCTTGAAGCAAGACGAATGGATAGCAGCGGCATCCGACCAGGTCATCGACGACACCTTTCCCTTTGAGTCTTCCAGACCTACTAAGGCCGACAAAACTGAATCTGCCTATTTCAATGCCGGTTTCTTGGTTATGAACCTAAAAGCCATGAGAGAGAACAACGTCCAAGACTTGTTCCGCCCCCATCTGTCAAAGAAATACGAGCAAAACGACCAGGATATCCTCAACATCGTTTGTAAGGGACACGTAGAGATCATTCCCAGGTTTTACAATTTCCAAGTCGACCATTTCATGCACTATTTATGGGGGCGAAAAGATCCGGTAGTTTGCTTCATGGACTTGTTCAGGACCTCCACCCTGCATTACACCGGGACTAAAAAACCCTGGAAGTCGCTAGAATGCGTCGCAAGCGATACCTGGTGGCATTACTACAAAAAATCGTCATTCTACGAAGACTCATTTTATTTCAAACACCAGCAAGACCAGATCAAAATAGTACGTAATGACTATCACAACCGTACAAACAAACAATTGTTCTTAAGAATACTGGCAAACATCAAGCATCGCATCCTTAAGTAGAATGTTAAATAAAGTCAAGCGCTATCTGAGGACTCCCTATTATTCACTCGGGGACGAGCAATGTTATTTCGGATAGATGACTTTCGACCCTCATTTCTTTAAGTAGATTAGGGGGGGCATTATGGGGAAAGGTAAAACCATGACGAAGATTTCTTACATACTCCCCTGCTACAACGTAGGCCGCTTCATCGCTGACACACTGGGCAGCCTCTACGCCCAGGGGATGTCGGAGGATGATTTCGAGGTCATCTGCGTCAACGACTGCTCGACCGACGACACGCGGGAAGTGATCGAAGGGATCCAGGCCACGCACGGCAACCTGACCCTGCTGAATCAGCCCCGGAACCTGTATTCGGGCGCGGCCCGCAACCGGGGGCTGGGAGTAGCACGGGGCGAATACATCTGGTTCATCGATGCGGATGACCTGGTCAAGCCGGGTACTGCCCCGTTCCTGCTGGAGCAGGCGCGGAAGGACGACTTGGACATCCTGATGTTCAATTATGACGAATTCCGTGACGGAGCACCAAACCGCTTCCTCGAGCACCCGGACATCTTCCGGGCGTCGGAGATCCGGACAGGATGCGACTTCGTGGAGAAAGAGTTCGGCGGCAAGTTGGAGCAGTTGTCCCTCCTGTGGTTACGGCTGGTCCGTCGCGCGCACATCGAGCGCTTCGGCATCCGCTTCCCCGACCTGTACATCTCCCAGGACTGTCCTTTCGCCTGGGAAGCCCTCTTGCGGGCGGAGAAGGTCAAGTCCATCCCGGGCCGTTACTACAACTTCCGGTCTAGCGCCGGATCGATTACGGCCAACAAGAACACGGCCCGTAAGGCGGCCGTCTGGGCCTTCGAGTTCCCCGTCGAGATGGCGGCTTTGGAAGAGCGGTTGGATGGGACATTGACCGAGCCGATCCGCCAGAATCTGGAACAAAGTATCCGCTTCGAGGTCAACCATTTCGCCCGCCGCTACCTGGATTTGCCGGCATCGGAAAAACCGGCCTATTTCAAGGCCATGAATAGCCACAGGGGCTGGCTGCGACGCTTCCGGTCATACCTGTCCCGAAAGAACCGAATCATCTATGCGAGCCGCCTGCTGGGCGAACGTGTTTTCGCACGCACGGCCGAAAGACTTACAAGATAGTCCATGGACCAGGCAACCATCATCCCCCTCCTCAAGAACGGAGACCGGCGCGGAAACCTCTCCGTCGTCGAGCAGTTCAGCCACATCCCGTTCAAGATCGAGCGCGCCTTCTGGATCTACGACGTCCCCGGAGGCGAGACACGGGGCGGACACGCCTACCGCGAAACGGAGGAGCTGATTATCGCCCTGTCGGGCAGTTTCGACGTCGTCATCGACGACGGCACGCAAAAACATACCTTCTCCCTCAACCGGTCCTATTACGGCCTGTATGTCCCCCGTCTTATGTGGCGCGAGATGGAGAACTTCTCCACCAACGCCCTGGCGCTGGTCCTCTCTTCCACGCCCTATGACGCCTCCGACTACATCCGCGACTATGACGAATTCAAACGCATCAAGATATGAAGAAAACCCGCGTATCTGACTGTACCGTCATCCAGCTGGGCAAGATCGAGGATGACCGCGGCAACCTGACCGTGGTCCAGTCCGAAGGCACGGTCCCCTTCGATATCCGGCGCGTATTCTATATCTATGACATCCCCGGAGGCGAAGCCCGCGGGGCCCACGCCCACAAGACCTGCCACCAGTTCCTGGTCGCGGCCAGCGGCAGTTTCGAAGTCGCCCTGGACGACGGGACCGAGCAGCGAACCGTGTTCCTGAACCGGCCCTTCATGGGACTTCATATCCCGCCCGGTATCTGGGCTGCCGAGCAGGAGTTCTCTTCCGGCGCCGTGTGCCTGGTACTGGCATCCGAGCCTTATGACGAGACGGATTACATCCGTGATTATCAAGCATTTTTAGATTTCATCCAATGATACATCCCCTGTCTGACTGCCAGGCGACCGTCCCCGCATCCACCCGGGTGTGGCAATACTGCGTCGTGTTGCCCAGAGCGGTCATCGGAGAAGACTGCAACATCTGCAGCCATTGTTTCATAGAGAATGACGTCCGCATCGGAGACCGGGTCACGGTCAAGAGCGGCGTCCAACTGTGGGACGGCGTCCAGATTGAAGACGACGTATTCATCGGTTCAAATGTCACATTCACAAATGACAGGTATCCCCGTTCCAAGCACTATCCCGAGCACTTCGAGGAGACCGTCATACGCCGGGGCGCCAGCATCGGCGCCGGATCTGTCATCCTGTGCGGGATTGAGATCGGCGAAGGCGCCATGGTCGGGGCCGGGAGCGTTGTGACGAAAAATGTGCCCGCCGGAGAACTGTGGGTAGGCAATCCGGCGCGTTTCGTAAAAGTAATCAAAGAGAAATGATCCATTTCCTGGAATTGAAAGCAGTCACCGACCTGCACCGCGACGAGCTGCAGGAAGCCGCCCGCCGCGTGGTGGACTCCGGCTGGTATCTGCAGGGCGAGGAGAACCGGCGTTTCGAGCAGGCGTATGCCGGCTATATCGGCACGCGCCACTGCGTCGGCGTCGCCAACGGACTGGATGCCCTCATTCTCATCATCCGGGCCTACAAGGAGCTGGGCGTTCTCCGGGAAGGGGACGAAATCATCGTGCCGGCCAACACCTACATTGCCACGATCCTGGCCATTACGGAAAACGGGATGAAAGCCGTCCTCGTGGAACCGGACATCCGCACCCTGGAGATCGACGACACGCTCATCGAGCAAGCCATCACGCCCCGGACCAAGGCCGTCATGATCGTACACCTGTACGGCCGCTGCGCCTACACCGGCCGGATCGGGGAGATCTGCCGCCGGCACAACCTGAAACTGATCGAAGACAATGCCCAGGCCCATGGCTGCCGCTTCGTGGACGGCCGGAGAACGGGCTCGCTGGGAGACGCCGCCGGGCACAGTTTCTACCCCGGCAAGAACCTCGGTGCATTCGGTGACGGCGGCGCCGTCACCACGGACGATGAGGAACTGGCGGCTACGGTCCGCACCCTGGCCAACTACGGTTCCTCCCGGAAATATGTCTTCGACTACATCGGCCGCAACAGCCGGCTCGACGAGATCCAGGCCGCGGTGCTGGGCGTCAAGCTGAAGTATCTGGACGAAGACAACGAGCGCCGCCGCGTCATCGCGCGCCGTTATCTGGAAGGGATCCGCCATCCCTACATCCTCCTTCCGGAAGTGGAAGACCGGGCCGCCCACGTGTTCCATATCTTCCCCGTCCTGAGCCCTCGCAGGGACGATTTGCAGCAATACCTGAAAGACAATGGCGTCCAGACGCTCATCCACTACCCCATCCCGCCGCACAAGCAGCGCTGCTATGCGGACTGGAACGCCCTCTCCTTCCCCGTCACGGAGCGGATCCACCGCGAAGAACTGAGTCTTCCGATGAGTCCGGCGATGACGCCGGAGGAGACGGAGACCGTCATCCGCCTGTTAAATGACTGGAAATAAATGAGTCCGCTCGCATCCATCGTCGTCATTACCTACAACCAGGAGCACTCGCTCCCGGTGACACTGGACTCGCTGCTGGCCCAGAAAACGGATTTCCCCTTCGAGATCGTCGTCGGGGACGACTGTTCGAAGGACGGCACGCGCGAGGTGATGGCCCACTATGCGCGGCGTTTCCCGGATATCATCCGCCCCATTTACAACGAGCGTAACCTGGGTATCCTGGGCAACTATGTCTCCACCCTGCGTCAGTGCCGCGGGAAATACCGTGCCGCCTGCGCCGGGGACGATTTCTGGGATGACCCGGAGAAACTCCAACTGCAGGTCGGCATCATGGAAAAAGACCCGGAGATCGGTGTTGTCTATACCGACATCACCGTCGATTCCGTCGTGACGGGAGAGCGCTTTGTCCGTCAATGCGAGGATCCGGAGCCGGACACCTTCACGCAATTGCTGCGCGGCTGTTTCATCACGGCCCCGACCGCCTGCTACCGGGCGGAACTCCTGCAATATGTGGACTGGGATGAATTCCAGCGCCTGGGCTTCATCATGGAAGACTACCCGATGTGGCTGACCTTCAGCCTGCACACGGAGTTTTATCACCTGAAACGGCCAACCCTTACTTACCGCATCGAGCGGGAATACATCAACGATCCGAAGGCCGTTTCCCTGCACGCCTGCCAGTTCGACGAAGGGACGACCGAAGTCCGGCGCCATTTCATCCGGAAGTATCCCGACCGGGCCGGCCTCACGATCGAACAGGTCGAGGATGCCCACCAGAAAATCTGCTACCTCGCCGGTCTCAACATGAACGACCGCCGTTTTACCCTGGAGGCTGTGGAGAAGGTCCACGACCGGACGCCTTACGTCCGCCGGCTGACCCGCATCAGCCGCTCTCCCTTGCTCTTCGCAGCCTATCAACTTTACAGGAAATGGACCGGGAAGACCCGGACACCGCTGCAGATGTATTTCGGACAATGAACACACCCATTCTGTTGCTCACCTTCAATCGCCCGGACCACGTCCGGCGCGTGCTGTCCGTCATTCGAGAGCAACGTCCCCGGGCGCTCTATGTATTCCAGGATGGAGCACGGGAGGATGTGCCGGAGGATAGCGAGAAGTGCCGGAAGGTTCGGGAAGTCGTCAGCGAGGTGGTGGACTGGGAGTGCGACCTTCACACCCAGTATGCGGACCGGAACCACGGCTGTGGCGCCGGTCCGATGACGGGCATCAGCTGGTTCTTCAGCCAGGTCGAAGAGGGCATCGTGATGGAAGACGACTGCCTCCCCCACCCGGATTTCTTCGGTTATTGTGAAGAATTGCTGGAGCGTTATCGCAAGGCCCCCGAGGTCAGGTTCATCAACAGCACCCTCTACGACGATCGCTGGAGCTGCGAGGCGTCCTACGGATTCTCGCACTATATGGTCACGGGAGCCTGGGCCGGCTGGAAGAGGACTTGGGAAGGATTCGATCTGGATCTCAAAGACCTGGATGCCAAGATGTTCCGCAAGCATGTCCTGCGGCTGACCGGCAACCGCGGAGAAGCCAACTGGTGGTACGCCATCGTGCGGGAAATCCAGCAGGATGATCGGAAAAAGTCCTACTGGGACTTCCAGATGCAGATCCGCCTGTTCCGCGACAGCGCCCTGACCATCCATCCCAAGGTCAACTTGATCAGCAACATCGGCTTCGATGCGGAAGGGACACATACTATTACAAACGATGACCTAAGAGGATATCGTCCTATTTACCCTATTCTTCCTTTGGCTCATCCGCAAAACATGATGATCGATAACGAAAAAGATGCCCGCTGCTGGGCTAAGTCCCATAGCCAGGGATGGTGGAAGGATCAATTGAATTACTGGTACAACTCCTTGTTGTGGTCCAACGGTATCGGCCACCGGCTGCTGATGGTTTACAAGGGAATGAAAGGAGTAGGTGTCAATACGCATAAGGTATGAACAAACGGCCCGTCAAAGTGCTTTCCGTTTGCACCTCTGACTCGAACGGCGGTGCAGCCCGTGCCGCTTACCGCATTCATAAGGGCGCTCTGGAACTCGGCATAGACAGCAAGATGTTCGTCAAACATAAGGGGACGGACGACCCGTCAGTGTTGACCGTGTACGAGTTCATTCCGCATCACGCACTCTATCGAGGCTATGACTGGGTCCGCAACAAGGTCAAGAACAAGTGGCAGCACTATCTATGGAGCAAGTATCCAGACCGGGAGACATTCTTTATGTCGGACCTACGATCTACGGATATTGGCGACGCGCTCCGCAAGATCGACTACGACATTTTGCACTTACACTGGATTAATCTTCGATTCCTTCCGCTAGAGCAATTGCCCAAGGACAAACCCATCGTTTGGACACTTCATGACTGTTGGCCATTCTGCGGTATATGCCATTATTTTGGAAACTGCGACAGATATATGTCCCGTTGCGGTAATTGTCCACAATTAGTATCGTCACATGAAAAGGATTTGGCATACAGAGTTTGGTCAAGCAAAAAAGGTTGTTATCAAGGTTGTAATTTAAACATCGTCACCCCCAGTCACTGGCTAGGACAATGCGCAAAGAAGAGTAGCCTCCTAGGGCAACACCCAGTAACAGTGATTCCGAACTCTTTGAATACTAACGTTTTTAAACCCATTCCAGCAGATAAATACAATAACCGATGGAGGGCATTTGTTGAGAATAAGCATAACACATCATACTTGTTGTTTGGAGCGATGAACGCCACCACCGACAAAAGAAAAGGTTTTGCAAAATTAGTTTCCGCATTACAATATCTAGATACTACTGTTGGTAATCGTAAGGTTGAACTTATCGTATTTGGATCAAATAAGCCATTTGCTGAGCACTGTAAGTTTCCGGTTAAGATACCAATCCACGACGTTGGCATCGTTAGACTAGAAGATGAGTTAGTCTCTCTTTATAATATTGCCGATGTTTTGATTGTTCCCTCTTTAGAAGAAAACTTATCTTGTATAATTATGGAGAGTTTATCTTGTGGGACTCCCGTTGTTGCTTTCAATGTAGGAGGTAATGAAGACCTTATTTCCCACCGGGATAATGGATATCTCGCTGATCCAAGCGATTGCGTCGATCTTGCGGATGGTATTAAATGGTGCCTGTCACATAATGACCGACTAAGATTATCCTATAATGCTAGACAGACAGTGCTTATGAATTATACACAGGATGCCGTTGCCCGTCAGTATTTCGACTTGTATACATCATTAGTACATTAATGGTTCGCTGTTTCTAAATGATGAAATCAACCGATAAAAAGGTGTTCGTGTTTCTATCGTTGATCGGAGCGTTTCTGACCTACTCCTTTGCGCCCATCCTGTCCAAGGCCGCATCCGCGCACGGATTCCTGTCGCTCCCCTATCTGCTGTACCTCGGAGGCGCCGTTCTCACACTGGGAATTTATGCCATCATCTGGCAGCAGATCATCAAGCGCATTCCGGTCAGCGACGCCTATATGTTCAAAGGGACTTCCATCATCTTTGTCCTCCTTCTCTCGCGCCTCCTCTTTGGAGAAGCCATCACGCTCCAGAACTGTATCGGAGCAGCCATGATTATCGGCGGAATCGCCCTCTATGCCAAGGCCTGATGTACTACATCATCGTCATACTCAGCGTTTTGATTGCGTCCTTTGCGCAGATGCTCCTAAAAAAAGGCGCCGCCCTGCCGCATGAGTCCTTCATCGGCGAGTACCTCAACCGCTGGGTCATCGGAGGTTATGCCCTGCTGGGGCTCTCCCTGATCGCCAACATCTTTGCGATGAGTCATGGCATCCAGGTGAAGGATGTCAGCATCATAGAGTCACTCAGCTATCTTTTCGTCCCTCTACTATCCCTTTTGTTATTCAGGGATCGGATAGGATGGAGGAAGTGGGTGGCCATCGCCGTCATCTTAGCAGGAGTCTTCTTGTTTTTTGCGTAGTATTTCGAACCAGCCATGCTATTTAATTCCACAGAATTTGCGGTTTTTCTGCCGATAGTCTTTCTGCTCTACTGGTTCGTCTTCAACAAGAACCTCAAGTTGCAGAATCTCTTTGTCCTGGTTGCGTCCTACGTCTTTTATGGATGGTGGGACTGGAGATTCCTTTTCCTGATCGCCTTCACGTCCCTCCTCAGCTTTGTCAGCGGACTTCTCATCGACAGGTACCGGGAAACCCCGAATAAAGCCAAGGCGGTCAGCGCCATCAACATCGTCGTCAACCTGCTGATCCTCGGCGTCTTCAAGTACTATGACTTCTTCGCCGCATCCTTCGCCGACGCCTTCCTCGGCGGCCGGTCCGAGGGGCTCCTGCTGCACCTCATCCTGCCCGTCGGCATCAGTTTCTATACGTTCAAGGCAGTAAGTTACGGCATCGACGTCTATCGGAAGAAACTGGAACCCACAAGGGATGCCGTTATTTATTTCGCTTACGTGGCTTTCTTCCCCCAGCTCCTGGCTGGCCCGATCGACCGGGCGACGAACCTGCTGCCGCAGTTCGCCCGGCCCAGGACCTTCGACTATGCGACAGGCGTGGACGGACTCCGGCAGATCCTCTGGGGACTTTTCAAGAAAATGGTCATCGCCGACAACTGCGCAATGTACGTGGATCATGTATTCGCCTCTTACCAGACACAGAGCGGAAGCACCCTGCTGCTGGCGGCGATCTTTTATGCCATACAGATTTACGGCGACTTCTCCGGCTACTCGGACATGGCCATCGGCACGGGCAAGCTGTTCGGCATCCGGTCGATGAAGAACTTCAACGTTCCCTACTTCAGCCGCGACATCGCCGAGTTCTGGCGCAGATGGCACATCTCCCTCACCACCTGGTTCCGGGACTATGTGTACATCCCGCTGGGGGGCAGCCGCTGCTCCAAGGCCAAGATCATCCGCAACACCTTCGTCATCTTCCTGGTCAGCGGACTCTGGCACGGGGCCAACTGGACCTTCATCGCCTGGGGTGCCTATCATGCCCTGCTCTTCCTGCCATTGATCCTGTTGGGCAAGAACCGCAAGTATCGCGACACGGTCGCCGACGGACGCCTGCTCCCCTCTTTCAAGGAGGCTGGACAAATGTTGCTGACTTTCGTGCTTGTCGTCTTCGGGTGGATTATTTTCCAGGCGGAAACAATTGGACAGGCATGGGACTATTTCGGCCAAATGTTTAGTATAAGCATATTCTCAAAACCTATGCTGTTTACTAGGATGTACTATATTCCCACATTTACCAGCATTCTCATATTATTCATGGTGGAATGGTTCCAACGCAAAAAAGATTTCGCTTTGGATCTTTCTTCGATTCGTTCGGCCTGGATCCGCCGTGCAATCTATCTCTTTTTGATATTATCCATATTTTGGTACGGCGGTCGAGCGGAATCATTTCTTTACTTCCAATTTTAGAGAAGATGCGAAAATTTATCAATTTGATTCTGATCTGGGGGATGCTCCTCTTTGTGATCGCGACGATACTTGACATCATGGTTTCCGTTGGTCTCCAGAGGTCCGGAATTAGAAAATATGTCGTCTGGTCGGATATACTCCATCGTCGCATTGATGCAGACGTGGTAATCATTGGGAGTTCCAGAGCTTGGTGCAGTTATAACACGTTTATTTTGGATTCGCTACTAGAGTGCAACTCATATAACCTGGGTATCGATGGGCACCAGCTTGACATGCAATT
>JAEEGH010030084.1_pt1 | contig 10577 bp, 7 predicted proteins | sample 9134181 | NCBI WGS metagenome assembly JAEEGH01 (sample SAMN16246544, study PRJNA631951) | gut metagenome | biome: gut microbiome; feature: rumen; material: DP-attached | host: Bos | place: Iran: Karaj | collected 2018-10 | reverse complement strand
TCTACCCATTTGGAGGAATTGGCATTGAATCTGTAGTAATGCCATGCACCATTCTCATACCGGAGATCTGCATCCCACAGCAGGCAGGTATAGTCCAGCTCCAGTCCCTGGACCTGGATCTCGGTTGCGGCATCCTCGAGATAGTTGGAGGATCTGGTATCGGATTTATCCTCCAGGAACCAATGCACTGCATTTTCATCGCCGCTCTGGAGGACGTGCACGCCCAGAGGCTTATATCTGGCGGATTCCTTTGTGATGAGGACTCCGGTTCTCTCCGTTCCTCTCACCTGCTCATGCAGCCATCTACGGGCCTTCTCCATATCTCTGGTGAGGACGATGGGGTATTTTTCCTTGATCTCATCATAGATGGATGCTGCATTTCCATCGATGGCGAGAAGTGCATGAACGAATGCAAACAGCTTCTCCGCTCTGTAGGATCGGAGGGATACGCCCAGGTGCAGGCACTCGGAATAGGTCACATGATCATTGCATGCCAGGAGTTCATCCACTCTGCCTTCTGCATACTCAGGCTCTGTGAGTTGAGGCGAGATATATACCTTCCAATGCCGGAAGGTTTCGTTGAGAGAGCGGATCCATTCCGTAATCCCTGCCTCGCCAGTGTTGATTTCCTGACCGCCTCCTACGAGGCAGACGATGGTGGCCCAGTCCTCTCTCTGATCCATAGACCAGATGAGGAAGGAGGCTTCGGACATGGGGAAGTTGGGAACCTTCAGTTTATTTCCATAGGTTCCGCCGCGCTTCAGATAGTCGGCGATCCTCTTATGTGTCCAGGCCCTCTGGGCTTCGTCGAAGATGGCCACGTGCTCCACTTCACCGTAACCGGAACTCTGCACTCTCACAGCCTTCTCTGGATCGATTTCCAGGATGCCGTTCTCTACCGGATTCTTGATCTTCGCCAGCATGTTATCGCGATAGCGATGGATAATCTGGATGAACTTCCCAACCTCACGTCTGGAATCGGAGAGTTTCTTACTCTCGCCTCGCGCCTTGCATTTGGAGAAGTTGTCCTTTGCCAGGGCTTCGTTGAGGACAGCTACTAAAGGGCCATTTCCGGAGAGATACACGGCACCTTCATCGAGGGCGGGCTGATCGGATCCTTGATAGGTTTGCTTTACTGCCACATCCAAGCCTACCAATGTTTTCCCTGCGCCGGGGACGCCGGTGACGAAGCAGATGCTTTTTTCTCCATTTTCCTTGCTCTTCTTGATAACGGATAAGATGTAGGCGATGGTTCTATCCGTGGTCACTTCATCCGCTTCATGTCGGGTGATGTCATCCACGGAGTGGCTCTCATAGAGGGTTCTGGCAGCCTCGATGATGGTAGGTGTGGGGGCATAGGGGCTGATGATCCAGTTAGAATCGATGTCGGGTTCTCCGGGGAAGTGATCCAGGACGTTTTGAATCTGATTTGCGATGCCGCTCTCTCCTGTTACGAGAGGGTTTACGACACGATCGTCATATACGGAAGGTTGAATAAGGGATGATTCCTTCGTGATTTTTGTTGCGATGAGGATGGGAGCGATGATGCGATCCTGGCTATATTTGTGGAAGTTTTTCAGATCAAGGGCATAGTCCAGAACCTGGTCCACGTCACTTTCCAGGATGGAGGATTCCCCTACTTTGAATTCCAGGCAGAAGATAATCCCTTGCAGGAGGAGGACGACGTCGATGCGCTTCCCCAGTCTCGGGATGTCATATTCGAAGATGATGTGAGCATGGCTATCCGCCCAGGGGAGGAGCTGACGTTGGAGGATTTCGATCTCTCCGATCCATGCTTCTCTCGTGGTGGTAAGGGCATCTCCGTGGTACTTATCACAGAGGATGCCAAAGATAGATTCTTTGTCCCTGGTTAGGAATGTGTTGATCTCACTATCATATAAGCACCGCGGGCTTTTGCTCATAGTGGTATCCCTCTTTTTTACTCTATGATCTCATAGCTCATCATCTCGTACTTCAGCTGACTCCCCTCCACGATCTCGGGCGGGAGCAGGGCACGGGCCACCAGCTTCAGATCGTCGGATTCGATATCGGTTCGCTTTAAGTAAACGTAATCCCCTTCAAAGGAGTGGACGATGTAGTACATGGTCTCCATATGGTACCTCGCAAGGATGAAATCAGCGACAAATACAGGGATATTATACCACTATCAAGGGTTGTAGAGGGAATCTAATTGAGTTCTGACCGCATGATCTGCCTTACCCGTCTTTACCCATCTAGTAGCGACCCGCTCTACAGATATAAAGGTCTCACCATAGAATCTGTTTATAGATAATCTTTGCGCATTGTGAATAGGTCGGCGCAGTTTCTTCCAATTCCACTCATATGCCTGATACACTAATTCTTTCTGCACGAGATCAATAACAAGATTCGACGATAACAGAACAGTTCCAAGCGTTTCAACAAATTCTTTTTTGTAAAATAAATCGGTTCCATTCGAGTTCTCCTTTCAGATATCAAAAATGTCATCACAGATTTTCGTTACTTTCATCATTTTTTCTTCCCCCAGCAAACGCATTTGCTTTTCTGCTTCTTCAGGATTTCTTCTCTTGAGATATTCAATTATTCTTATCCGATCATCATTTGAATAACCCCACCACCTATGCTTCGAATTAATCATTATTTTCAGAACCGCAGGTTTATAAACTCTCTGCATACGGTAATTCTCGATGTACTTTGACCTCATGACAATTTCGATATAAGTCTTCCTATGACGAGGGCACCCAATAACCACGATATTTTCATAACCATCACCCCATTGACCTGGAGCAAGATATACTTTGGTTCCCTTTGAAAACTGCTTAATGCCTTCCTTTAATTCATGGTGCTCGCCATATTCATGAGATTCCACAATATTCCCTACCAGACACCAACACCATTCATGCCCGGCAGCAACAAAATCGTCATAAACAGAAATTTCATACTGTTTTATCATTTCGTTGTATGCTTCACATTCCTCAATACTTGAAAATGTTCCACCAGGAGGAGTTTGTGTCCAAATCATTTCTATTACCTCATCAATCTTTTTGCAAAAGCTGTCCGCTTTTATCAAAGGCATATAGCAATACCAGTGTATCGCCGGATGTATCCACCTATTTTCCCTCAAAAAATGAGCCTCCCGAAGGAGGCTCAATCATAGTATCACAGTATTTTGCTCTATTTTCACTCCCCACTACTGGTAATCGGGCTGATGACGGGATGGCCGTCTCTGTCCAGCAGGGGAGTGATGCCGCCGGCGTTGCCGGCCATGTGGACCAGGTAGTTGACGCCGGTCTGTCTGTCCACCCAGATCTCCATCACGTTGACGACGCCCTGGTAATACACCTTTTCAAAACGATCCTTGTCTGCCATAGTTTCTCCTTCCGTATCTCATGTTTTCGGTTTCCGAATCGCCCATTTAAACCATCATTTTGATGGTTTTTGGATGGCGACACACTTTTTGGGGCAATCTTTTCAGGTGCCGATACCCTCCTCTAGATTCCCAGCGCCTCAAAGATGGTCTCGGCGATGAGGCGGGAGCCAGCCGGGGAGGCATGGCGTCTGTCCTCGTAGAAGAGATCCACCTCCGGGTGCTGATGGATGTGCTCCCACCATTTTTCGCCCACAGGGGCCAGGAGGGCGTGGTGCCGCTCCGCCAGGCGACGGTAACGGGCGCTCATCTCGGGCTGGGAGGCCTCGTCTCCCTCTTTGGTCCAGGTCATGTAGTAGCAGGGGGTAGCTTTCGCCCGGCGGATCCACTCCATGATGCGGTCGGCCCCCGCCTCCATGACGGCGTATTCTCCCATGGGATGGGCCACATGCTGGAGGATGATGTAGTCGTAGTCTCCGTAGAGGATGTTGAAGCGGGTCTGCTCGTTGTCCGCATGGTAGTCCAGGCCCATGCCGCCCTTGGTGAGCATGGTGACCTGCATGTCGATGCCGTGCTCTGCGCAGATGTCGCGGAAGATCGCAGGCATATCGTTGTAGTAGGTGTGACTGTTACCGATAAACAGGGTTCTCATGGCTTTTTCCTCCGGTTTGGGATTCAGAAAAGTGATCGCATGTTTTAGATATCCATCATCTCCACCAGTCGGAAGTCTCTTACCCTTCCATAGACCGGCGGGGCTTCGACCCGGAGTCCGATCCTTGCGATTTCCGCCTCCTGCACTTCCGCATCCAGCGTGGTAAGGACAAAATCGATATCCGAAGGATAAATGGACTTTTCAAAGAGGATCTCCTCGTTGCAGGTGATCCGCTTCAGATACAGGGTCACCCGGACTCCGGTGGTGTTGGTTCCGCGGTATTCCACGGAAAGCCGGTATTTTCCCGACTTCTCGATACGGATATCCCTGAAGACATCAAATTCGAAATTGGAAAGGCTGGAAAAGACCAGTTCTCCGTCTTCTGCCGTCACCTCCACACTGTCCGGGTCCTTGCAGATCCACCACCCCGCACACGGATCCTCGGGATTCCCCACCGGAATCAGATTGGTCCCTGCAAGGGGAATTTCCTCTGCCTTTTTGCTGTACAGAGAGGCGATATAGGCATCCAGATCGGGGATGGAAGGATGCGCAGGATCAAAGTCCCGGAAGGCATCAAAACTGGGAAGGAATCGCCCTTCCGTGTCCATCATGCCCATATTTTCATCCCAGCTGCCCAGATCCTCATTCGGGAAGCAGAGGGGTTCCCAGTAATAGACGCCCGTCTTTCTCTCCCCGGAGACCTCTGCGGCGATCTGCATCACCAGCGAGAGAGATTTTTGCTGTTCCTCGATCCCGGCAGGGAATCCTGCCATCTTCATCATCTCCGGATTCACATGCTCCAGCGGGCAGTGCCTCCAGGGATGGGCGGTCTCCACCACATAGACCGGCAGTCTGTAGCGGTCTATGAGCTGTGTCATGGAGTCCTTCAGATCCCGGAAGGTCCCATGCCAGAAGGAGTAGAAGGAGATCCCGATGGCGTCGATCCGGTCCATCCCCGCGGAAAACATGGCATCAAACCAGTCCCGCAGGCAGAAGAACCGTCCGCCCTGATCCAGGTGGATCATGACCTCTATGTTCTCCGAGATATCCCGTACGGCCCGGATGCCCGCATTGATGAGCCGGGCGAGGGACAGGTAATCGGGCACGGCTCCGTCAGGGAAGAGGATACCGCTTCGTACTTCGTTTCCGATCTGTACCATATCCGGAAGCGCGTCGTTTTTGGAAAGTTCTACCAGCACCTGATGGGTGTAGTCATATACCGCCCGGACCAGCGCGTCAAAGCCAAGCCCCTCCCAGGCTGCGGGTTTATTCTGCTTTCCGGGGTCTGCCCAGTAGTCGGAATAATGGAAATCCAGCAGAAAATGCAGATCCCTTTCCTTGATCCTGCGCGCCATCCCAATGGTCCGTTCCAGGTCGCAGTAGCCTCCCGCTTCCGGCACCCTGGAGGGTTCGTTCCAGATGCGCAGACGCACCGCATTCACACCGTGCCGCGTCAGAAGATCCAGGGGATCCCCTGCGGTACCATCCTGATCGCGGAAAATCAGCCCCTTATCCTCCTTCTCGGGGATGCTGGAGACATCGACTCCCTTTAAGAATCCCGGCTTTTCGAAGGGGTTGCCGACGATGGGTTTTGCACCGACTTTGCTGTGGCGGGCGCGCTTTACCTCATACATGTGCCGGTCCGCCATCACCAGGTATTCCTCCGGAGTACGGGAGGAGCCGGGTTCCGTATAGATCACACCGGTGCTCACCTCGATGTTTCGCTCGCTCAGACCGCCCTGCACACGGCGGATGAAGCGATCCACCTTTTCTTCGGTGGCATACGGAATAAAGACGACAAATTCATCCCCGCCGAACCGGTAGGCGTGGGAATCCCCGGGTTTATAGGCCCGGATGGCCGCGGAGATGGTCAGGAGCACCTGATCCCCGTAGTCATGCCCGTAGGTATCGTTGATGGACTTAAAATGATCCACGTCAAAGAAACATACGGCACAGATGACCCCTTCCCGGTCGTAGACCTCAAACTTGGGTCGAATCATCTCATTGTAGGAGATCCGGTTGTACAGACCGGTGAGCACATCCCGGTTATACAGGCCTCTCATCCGGTCCGCCGCATGCTCCAGCTGCGTCCGGACAAAAAGGTCCTCCAGCCTGCTCAGGAAGGTGTGATGCACATCAAAGAACAGGTACTGATCATAGAGAAAATCCGGCTCCAGCAGGATGGTCATCCCCACTCTCCGGTTGCGGAAATGGATGGGGAAGAACATATAATCCCTGGTGTGCTCTGCGGATGCCAGGTATTTTTTCACATCCTGATAGTTCCGGACCGAATACAGCCGCTTTCCCCGGTCCTCTGCCGCCACCACCACGAGGGAATCCATATCCAGGTGGTCCGCGGAAAAACTGCTGTCCGGCGCCGCATCCAGAAGCGCCTGATCCACGCAGATGAAGATCCCGGCGCAGTCGAGATTCCGGATATACTCCGCAAAGCTTTCAACCAGCCCGACGATGTTCCGGCACTGCGTAAAGCGCTTGTCCAGCTCCAGGGTATGCTCCTCGTGGCGGTCCAGATAGACTCTGTAGTCGATCTGCCACTTTGCATAATCCCTGTAGTCCACGAGACCGGTATTGGGACAGCCGCAGGTCTCGGCAGGCACGATCTCGCTGTGCATATAGGTGTACAGATCCACCTCTTCCCCATTCATCAGGGCATACAGCACCTCAAAGGCACGGTTGCTTAAGGTTCCGCGGTTGTGATTGACGCTGGCGATCTGAGGCCTGTAATAGGCCGCCTTGTCCAGATTGTCAAAGCCCGTGACCCGGAAATCCCTCGGGATCTCATATCCCAGCCGCATCGCTTCCTTGCAGATGCCCGCCGCGATATTGTCATTGGCACAGATAAAGACATCGGGAAGCTCCTTGCCCGCTTCCATCCATTCCGAGAAATACCGGACACCGGTGTCAAAGTCAAAGTCCCCGAACATATAGCTTTCTTCCGAGACCGGCAGTCCCAGCTCCTCGAGTGTCTCACAGAAAGCCTCAAAGCGCTGGAAATTCTCGTAATGATACTGCGGACCTCCGGCAAAAATCATCTTCCGGCATCCGTGAACCTCATACATATGCCGGACCATCTCGCGGATCAGATTTTTATTGTCATTACCGACGTAATGAAAACCCTCGACATAGTACGCGATACTCACTACGGGGACATGCACCTTCTGGAGCCGTTCCACCGTGGCCGCGATGACATCGGGATCCTCCATGTTGTTGCAGTCAAAGATGAAGCCGTCGAAGTCGTCGTAATCGATCTGCTCATAGAGCGCGTACTCGCCCTCGTTGAATTTTTCGTCATGGCTGAGATTTCCGTTGGTGTTGAAGGTATACAGGCAGATGTCGGCGCCCAGCTCCCGGGCCCCCTGCAGGATCCCCGCCACCCAGGCATAGGTCACATATCTTCGCCATCCGTCCGTGATCAGTGCGATCTTTTTCATCCGTTCCCTCCTTGCTACTTATACCATATATTGTGCTTGCCATTTTGCCAAGTTATTATTTCCATTCTGTGGCAATTGCAAAAAAACACCCCAGAACAATTGTCCTGAGGTGTAAACAAGTCGTTTTTTGAGGTTTTCCGGATTTCGTTTACTATCTACCGTTTCATTTTCCCATAAAGTTTCATCGCAAGGAACAATACTACGACCGTCCACGCGGCTACCCAGACCTCGACGACCCACAGCGGCACCAGACCTCTCTGGTATATCGCCGGGAACGTGTCCATCAGCATATGCAGCAGGATTGCCATCGGCAGATAGATCTTCTTAGCGTTTACGACACCATAATATACGATGACTGTGAGTCCGATGTGGAGCAGCATTGCAAACAAGCGCTCGATGACGTTCATGGCCATCATCCCGTAGTCAAATGCCGCGGCTGCCTGTACGGAGGGAAGCACTGCAGCGGCCGTTTCTTCGGTGATGTTCAGTGTTCGGAGCGCGTTTTCCGTATCTCCCCGGGAAAACAGTACCGCTACCATCAGATAGGTGATCATCGAAGGCAGGAGGACCGCCAGGATCTCTATTCCGCCGTGGCCGATCCCGTACAGGACCGCATTTTCCCGGGTGCGGTTCTTTTTCATGACGTATTTCAGGATCACATGCCGGCCGCACTCCTCAAAAACACCTGCCATGGTGATCCCGTACAGGACAAAGGCAGCGGCGTTTGCGTTAATGAACCGGGAAACGGGATTATCCGCTATGATGCAAAAGTAATGTACGCCCAGCTCCAGCACGCGGACGGAAACGAGAAAACCGACCGCGCCGACAAGGAGCCAGCTGATCCTTGTCTGTTGTTTATACCTGTTGCGCCAGTAGAGGAAAAAGAGAACGGGAATCGCGATCATCAAAATGACGGTGATGATCAGCGACGGAATGCTGCTTTTACCGATGACGATATTCTCAAATGCGCTCATTTATCGTCACCTCCCCAGACCTCCACGCAGAAGCCTTTATGACCGCAGGAAGTGCAGGTCAGTTTGCGGGCTGTCGGCGTATGATTGGCCCAAAAAGCCTCTTTTAACGTCGGTTTGAATACTTCGTGGCATTCCGGACAGATGTATTTCACATGGCCGAAATAGTACCTGCTGAACAGGGTACCCCAGACAGCTGCCACCAGTACCCAACAGATGAACGGCCACCAGATGCCTCTGACGATCCAGAAAATGATGGAAAACCATTGTAGCGCCGAGACCGGGATTCCGGTCAGGAGCATCATCCCGCGCATGCGTTTCAGATTTTTCTTGCTTTCCATAATTACGGCTATGTCACCGATGGATTCGAGAGAAAATGCCGCCAGGCTTTTCAGTCCGTTTTTCAGTTCACGCAGCTTTTCCAGCGTGGCCTCCTTGACGGAGATCTCCTCCGAAAGGGCTTTCTCCTGCTGTTCGATCAGCAAGGAGATCACCTTCTCGGGATGCTCCTCTTTCAGGATCTGGGAGATCGCATCGATCGGAAGATCCAGTTCACGCAAAAAGCAGATGATCTTCATGCGCTTCAGATCGTCTTCCGAATAGAGCCGTCTTCCGCCTTCGGAGAGTTCACTGGGGATCAGAATGCCGCGGGTATCATAGTACTGTACCGTCCGGACCGTGACGCCGCAAAGCTTTGCAAGCTCTCCCGTTGTATATTTTGACATAGCTTTTCGCCTCCTTTCGCCATGTATCCTATTACATGACGCAGCGTAACAAGCAATACCTTACGCAGGGGGATTTTTCATTTATCCGATTTCGCGGATCCGTTCCACGATGCTGGCACCGGAAAGGTTTTTGTAGGAGATCAGCGGGATGCAGATCCCCAGAAGCGCCATCACCGGGAGGATCAGCAGGATCGGGGTTACGGTGAAGTGCTTCGAATAGAACCAGAACATGTTTGCCGCGGCCGCATTCAGCACTGGGACGAAGACCAGGGATAGCGCCAGGGCGATGAGGCCGGAGCCTGCGGAGTAGATCAGTCCTTCCGTCATGAGCATTTCCTTCACCTGCCGCCCGGTCATGCCGATGGCCTGGAGCACGGCGATCTCATTTTTCCTGGCCAGGATCCCCGCCATCACCGCGTTGAAATAGTTGAGCACGCCTACGACGCCGATGATCCCGCACAGGGTGCCGCCCAGGAGCAGGAACATGTTTCTGGTCTCGTCAAATTCCTGCCGCTCTACGGCTTTGCTCTCGTACATGTACTCGGAGGAAGGATCCCCGCAGTACGCGGAAAGGAAGCTCTCTACTGCGTTTTCCGCTGCGGTGTCCTCCGCATCAAAGGCATAGAACATGGGGACCATCCATTCTCCCATGTCTTTGGCCAGGGAGGCGGAGCCGAAGATCACATTGGCCCCAAAGGACCCTCTTCTCGGTCCGATGGCCTGCGGTACCTTCACATAAGCTGCCACGGTGTACTCGTATCTTCCCAGCTCCGTGAAGACATATTCGCCGTTACTGTCCTGCATGGTGCCGGAAAAGACGAACTCTGCCTTGTCCCCGATCTTGGGCGCATCCGCATCGGGGATCAGATTCCCATACTCATCCTCATAGCAGATAAAAGCAACATAGCGCTCGTCCGGATCGTTCAGAAGCTTCACGTCTCCTTCATAGTCCGTGAGTTTATCGATCAGCGCTTCGTCCATGGCTTCCGCGATGGCATACTCCAGATACTCTCCGCTCTCGCTCCAGGGCGCATCCTCGCCCCCCATGCTGCGCGCAACATACTCCCGGTAGGCTGCCTGATCCACCACCATGGTGGTGTAACAACCGATGTCATAGCCAATGCCGGAGGCTTTCGCCTGCGTGTTTTCCCGGATGTATGCGATATCCTCTTCTGCCAGGCCGTTTTCCGGGAAAAAGGCGCCTTTGAACTTGAAGTAATCGGTCTTTCCCACCACGAAGTCGAAAGTAACGGTCTGGGCGAGCCATTTTTCGGTGTCAAAGCCGCCGACAAAAAGGAACACCGTGTTCAGGAGCACAATGGCCAGCGCCAGGGAAACAAAGACCAGCACGGTCTTCTTTTTGTTCCGCCCCATATTGGCAAAAGCCATTCTCCGGACCTTCGCGCCCTT
>JAEEGH010030083.1_pt1 | contig 10577 bp, 5 predicted proteins | sample 9134181 | NCBI WGS metagenome assembly JAEEGH01 (sample SAMN16246544, study PRJNA631951) | gut metagenome | biome: gut microbiome; feature: rumen; material: DP-attached | host: Bos | place: Iran: Karaj | collected 2018-10 | reverse complement strand
GGGACATTGGGGACATATGGGACGTTGGGGACGGAATGGCGGGGCACAAGACGCTGGAGCGTTTCGTGTCGGTTCGTGTCCGGCGAAAGCCGGTTTCGTGTCCGACGATGCGACGACGCCCGAAGGGTTCGGCATGGGCGGCGCGACTGGCGAGGCGAAGCCTCAGGCCAGAGCGCGGCGCTCATGGCGAATATCGTCGCAAGACGATGCGGCGCATCGTCGGCTTTTGTGGTCGCGCGTAAGCGCAAGGGTCACGCGTGACGCGGGTTCCGAGCGCGGCAATGGCTGAGTTGGAGCGCACTTCCCCTTGGCGAATTCTCCTGCAGGGATTGGCGATTCCCCCTGTACGGGTAGGCGGATCCGACTGCACAGGCGAACGGTTCCGACTGTACGACGGTTTGATTCCGACTGTACGAGCAAGCGCCCTCCGCTGTACGAGCGGCCATTTTCCCTTCGAAAGGCCCTTGGAGCTGGCGATATTTCGCTTTCGCTTACGCGCGACCCGGACAATGCAAGTATGTTTTGTCGATCGCAGAGGCGCAAAGACGCGAGGAACGCAGAGAATCTGCCTCTTTCAACTCGAAAAGTCCCAAAGTTGAAAGGTTGAAAGGCTCCGGACCTTTCAACCCTTCAACCTTTCAACTATCGCTTACGCCGTCTACTCCTCGTCTGCCGCGAGGCCGCCGCCGAGAGCCTTGTAGAGCTCGATAAGGTCGAGGGTGATCTGGCCGCGCGAGATGACGTACGCCTCCTCAAGCTGCAGGCGGGAGCGCTGCGCGTCAAGGACGTTGTTGAAGTCCTTAAGTCCGTTCTTGTAGAGGTCCTGCGAGATCGTCACGGCGTCCGTCGCCGCCTTCACGGCCGCCTTGAGCGACTGGTAGCGGTGGTACTCCTGCGTGTACGACGCGTAGGCGTTGCGAACGTCGGCGAACGCGCTCTCGACGGACAGCCTGTAGCCAAGCGCCGCCTCGTGCATCCTGGCCTCCGCCGCCTTGACGCTCGCGTAGATTGCGCCGCCCTGCAGAATCGGCCAGCTGACGGACGGGCCGAGGGACGCGAAGAACGCGTCGTGGTCGAAGAGGTTCACGCTGTTGCGCGACTGGAGGCCGACGGATCCGTTGAGCATGAGCCTCGGGAACCACTGCGCCTTCGCGACGCCGATCGCGGCGGTCTGCGCGGCGAGACGGCGCTCGGCCGCCATGACGTCCGGCCTGCCGCGCATGAGGTCGAGGGGAAGCTCGGCGACCTTCTGCGGCGCGAGGAGCCAGTCGCGGCGGCGGCCGAGGGGACGCAGCGCCTCGTCCAGCTCGCCGGGCGTCTTGCCGGCGAGAATCGCGAGCGCGTTCTTGATCTGCTCTTCGCGGGCGAGCAGCTGCGGAATGTTCGCGCGAGTCTGCTCCACGATGTATGCGCACTGGTTGACGGCGAGCTCGTCGCCGATGCCGGAGTCGAGACGGGACTTGAGGATGTCGTACGTCTCGGACTGCAGCACGAGGTTGGTGCGGGCGACCTCGAGGCGCGCCTGGTTGGTCCTGAGCTGGATGTACTCCGCGCCGATCTGCGTGGTGAGCGAGACCCATGCATCCGCGACGGTCCAGCCCGCGGCCTCGGCCTGCGCGAAGGCCGCCTCGGCTCTGCGGCGGTTGCCTCCGAAGATGTCCAGCTCCCACGAGCCGTCAAGCGCGACGCTCTGGACGTTGTAGCGCGACTTCACTCCGCTCGAAGAGCTGTGGCGCTCGTACCAGTTGCGCTGCCAGCCGCCGCCGCCGGCGAACTTCGGGCGGAACGCCGCGTACGAGCCGAGCAGCTCGTACTCGGACTGCTCGAGTCTCTTGACGGCCATGAGGTACGAGAGGTTGTTGGTGAGCGCGCCCTCGACCAGGCCCGTGAGCACGGGGTCGTCGAACCTGCGCCACCACTGCGAAAGCTCGGTCTGCGTGATCTCGACGCGGACGTCGGACGAGCCTTCGGCGGCCTTGTACTCGCAGGTCTGGGTGAGGTTCGTCGTCGGGTAGCCGGCGTCGGGCAGCGCGGCGGACGGCAAGCCGTCCATCGTCGGAGACTCGTAGTCCGGCCCGACGCTCGGAAGGTTGAGGCAGCCGGCCAACGCGGCCGCGCCAAGTCCTATGAAGCTCTTCTTGATCATGTTCTTTCTCCTTTATAAATCGGAATTGAGAAGGCGCTATCGTGCGCTGCGGCTCCTGAGCTGGCGGCGCCTCGCGGCCAGAGTCGACAAATAGGCGAAGAAGCGCTTGATGCGCTCGCGCCAAGTCTGGAAGAGGGCGTAGAGCCCGGGGACGAGCAGTATGCCGAACGCGACGGACGCGAACATGCCCCAGAACTCGGTCGTTCCGAGGTGGTTGCGGCTCGCGGCACCCGCGCCCCTGGCGATCATCATCGGGAGCGTGCCGAGCAGCGTCGTAAGGGCCGTCATGAGAAGCGCCCTCAGTCGCTCGCCGGCCGCGAGGCCCGCGGCGTCGACGATCGAGCAGCCCTCGTTCTCGTGCTTGTCCTTCGCGAACTCGACGATGAGAATCGCGTTCTTCGAGGCGAGGCCGACGAGCAGCACGAGGCCGAGCTGCGCGTAGATCGAGAGCGGGTACGGCGAGCCGGTCCTGAGGATGCCGAACCACTTCAGTCCGCAGAGCGCGCCGAGCACGGCGACGAAGATCGAGAGCATCACGGGCAGCGGAATCGTCCAGCTCTCGTACTGCGCGACGAGGAAGAGGTAGCCGAACAGGACCGCGAGCATGATGAGCGGCGCCGCGCCGCCCTCGTTGCGCGCCTCCTGGAACGAGAGCGCGGCCCATTCGTATCCGTAGTCGGACGGCAGGACCTCCTTGAACATCTTGCGCATGGCGTTCATGATCTCTCCCGTCGCCGCGCCGGGCATCGGAAGCACCGTCACCGAGCACGTCACGTACTTGTCGCGCGTGTAGACGGTGCGCGGGCCGAGTTCGCGCGTGATGTCGCCGAGCGAGCCGATCTGCACCATCGAGCCGTTCTCGCTGCGGACGTACAGCCGCGACACCGCCTCGGGCGTGGCGCGTCCGTCCCAGTCGGCCTGGACGGTCACGCGGTTCACCTGCGTGCCGAGGTTGACGTCGTTGACGTAGCGCGAGCCGAGGTAGTTCTGGAGCGTCGAGTAGACCGTCGCCACGGGAACCTTGTACATCTCGGCCTTCACTCGGTCGAGATTGAACCTTAGGTGCGGCGTCACGGCGTTGTAGCCGGAGAACGCCGCCATCACGCCGGGGAACTTCGACTTGTCGTTCAGCACGGCGAGGACCTTGTTCTTGATCTCGTCCATGCGCATCGGGTCGGCTCCGCCCTTGTCCTGTATGTTGACGGTGATGCCGTTCGCGAGGCCGAGGCCGGGGATGGCCGGCGGCATGAACACCTTCCAGCTGGGCTCGGGGATTGTCGCGAGCGTCTGCTGGATGCGCTGCACCATCGCCGCGGCGGACTGGTCGCGGCGCGTGCGCTTGCTCCAGTCCTTAAGGTCTACGATGACCATCGACTGGTTCTCGCCGCGGCCGCCCATCATCGAGAAGCCGGTGATGGTGAGGACGCTCTGCACCTCCTCCATCTGAAGGAGCGTCCGCACGGCGCGGAGCGACACGTCGCGGGTGCGGTCGCGCGTCGAGCCCTCCGGCATGTCCATGGAGACGAAGACCACGCACTGGTCCTCGTCCGGAAGGAAGGAGGTCTGCGTGGAGCGGAACATCTGGAGCGTCAGCAGGATCACGAGGACGAGAAGCGCGAGCGCGAGGAAGATTCGGCTTGCGAGCCACTTGGCCAGCCTGACGAAGAAGCCCTTGAAGGCGTTGAGCGACCAGTTGAACCACGCGAGCGGCCCGTGCTTGTAGGGGCGTGCCTCGTGGAGAAGGAGCGAGCAGAGGGCGGGCGCGAGCGTGAGCGCGCACAGGGTCGAGAAGCACACCGCCGCCGAGAGCGTCACGGAGAACTGCTGGTAGATGCGCCCCGTGATTCCGCTCATGAAGCCGACCGGCACGAATATGCCGAGCAGCACGAGCGTCGTCGCGATGACCGCGCTCGTCACGTCGCTCATCGCCTGGATCGTCGCCTCCTTGGCATTGAGGCCGCGCGTCTCTATTAGGAACTGGACTCGCTCTACGACGACGATGCAGTCGTCCACGACGACGCCGATCGCGAGCACGAGGCCGAAGAGCGTGAGGATGTTGATCGAGTAGCCGAGCGCCGCCATCAGGATGAAGGTGGACGACAGGGAGACGGGAATCGTGAGGCACGGGATGAGCGTCGCGCGCCAGTCCTGCAGGAAGAGGTAGCAGACGATCACGACCAGGAGGAAGGTGAGGCCGAGCGTCCACACGATTTCATGCACGCAGCTCGACACGTATTCCGTGGCGTCGTATGGGATGACCCACTCAAGGTCGTCGGGGAACGACTCCTTGAGCTTCGCCATCTCCTTTCTGATCGCGGCCATGGTCGCGATCGCGTTCGCGCCCGGCTTCTGCTGGAGCGCGATCGAGACCGCGTTGCCGCCGTTGAGCTGGCCGGTGAACATGTAGTTCTGCTCGCCGACTTCGGTGCGCGCTATGTCCTTCAGCCGGACCACGCCGCCGTTCTCGTCGCGCCTGACGACGATCTCGTCGAACTCCTTGGGCGACATGAGGCGCCCTTTCGCGAGAAGCGAGAGCGTGTGCGCCGCGTGCGCGCCTGTCGGCGCCGCGCCGACCGCGCCGAGCGACGCCTGGACGTTCTGCTTCGAGACGGCGGCTATCACCTCTTCTGTGTTCATGCCCTGCGCCGCCATGCGCGCGGGGTCGAGCCAAACGCGCATCGAGAGCTTCGGCCCGTAGATCGTCGCGTCGCCGACGCCCTGGACGCGCAGGAGAACGGGCTGGATGTTCGCGTAGCAGTAGTCGGAGATCTGCAGACGCGACATCGTTCCCCTCGGAGACCTGACCGCGATGAAGCCAAGCATGTCCTCGGACTGCGCGCGGATTCGCCCGCCGAGCTGCTTCACTTCGGCCGGCAGCTTCGCCTCGGCCTGCGAGACGCGGTTCTGCACCTTCACCATGTCCATGTCGCGATCGGACTCGACCTCGAACGTCACCGTGAGCGAGTAGGAGCCGTCGTCGCCGCAGCTGCCCGTCATGTAGAGCATGTCGTCGACGCCGTTCACCTCGTCCTCGATCGGCATCGCGACGGTGTTCAGCACCTCCTTCGCGTTGGCGCCGGGATAGGTGTAGTTCACCTGGATCGACGGCGGCGTGATGCGCGGATACTGCGAGACGGGCAGCTTGAATATCGCCATGCCACCCGCCATCGACAGCACGATCGCGATCACCATCGCGAAGCGCGGCCGCTCCACGAACGTGCGCGAGAACGTCTTTATCTCGTCAATCGACTTTCGTATCGACAGTTTCATCTTGCTTCTTCTTCCTTTGCTAAATCCGCCAGCTCGCAGAACTTCCGCCTGTCCTCGTCCGTGAGACCTACGAGGCGGATGCCGTATTTAGTCGACAACCAGCAATTGCATATTGCATTCCGCCATGGCAGGGCGGTTTCATCGAGACCGCCCTGACGTAGTCGAACCGTTCTGCCGCGCACGACGTTATGAAACACATCGCCGACGACACGTTGTTCGACAGCGGACCGCGATGGTTCAACCTCGTGCGCGACGGTGGCACGGAATCCGACATGTCTTTTCTCGCCATTTCCCCTTGTCTTGCCCGATCAGGACCTCACTCCTGGATCGGTGGCTTGTGGTTCGCGTTGATGTCGTCGTTGGAGGTCGGGACTGCTATCGCCACCTTCACGCCGGGACCGAGCTTCGCCATGCCCGCGATGACGACGCGCTCGCCGGCCTCAAGTCCCTTCACGACGGGCGTCCATCCGTTGAACGCCTCCTTCGTCTCGACCGGACGCTGCTCGACCGTCATGTCATCCCTGAGAACCCACACACCCAGGTTGCCGCCCGGAAGGTCGAAGAGGCTCTGCTGAGGCACGGAAGGATAGCTCGGCGGCTCCTGGTAGTCCGTGAGCAGCGTCACGTAGCTGTTCGGTATGAGCAGGCGCTCGGGGTTCGGGAACTTCAGCCGCATCATGATGGACGCGGTCTCGCGCGACATCTGGTTGTCGTCGAAGTCCCAGGAGCCCTCGCGGTCGTACTCGCTGCCGTCGGGAAGGAGCAGCCTCATGCGAAAGGCCCTCGAGTTGCCGGTGCGCTGCGACTGGCGCCAAGCGATGTAGGCGCGGTCGGTCAGCGGGAAGCTCACGCGGATCGGGTCGATCTGTACGATCTTGGCGAGCGCTCCCTTGGAAGGCGCGACGTAGTCGCCGACGTGCGCGGACGACTTGCCGATCTGGCCGGAGATCGGCGCGAGGACCGTCGTCTTCTTCAGGTCGTACTCCGCGACCACGAGGTCCGCCTTCGCCTGCATGACAGCCGCCTTGGCCTTCTCGTTCGCCGCCTCGGCATTGTCGCGCTCGAGCTGCGTGATGCCGCGCTCGTCGGCCTTCTGCATGCGCTCGTAGTACCTCTCGGCGCGCCGCGCCTCAGCCTCGGCCGCCTCAAGGTCGGCCTTGCGCTGGTTCACGACCGCGCGATAGCGCTCGTCGTCGATCACGTAGAGAAGCTGGCCCTCGGATACGACGTCGCCCTCCTTGAACTTGACGTCCTTGACGTATCCGTCGATCTGCGGCAGAAGGTCGACCTCCTGCACTGCCTCGGCATGCGCGACAAACCTCTCCGGCAGGTTGTAGACGCGCGTCTCCGCGTTCGTGACGGCAACGGTCTGGCCCATTTGCGCCGCGGCCGCCGCCTGCGCCGCAAGCGCGGCCATTGCGGGATCGACGCCCTTCGGCATCATGTCCTTCACCACCCATCCAAGCGCAAAGCCAACCGCGACCAGCACAACCTGGGCAATCGCCGCGCCGATTATCTTCTTCGTTCCTTCAGCCATTTTCGCCTCCTTTGTCCTCTATTGACATCCAAATCGCGTCGAATGCGTGCCGTATCGTAAGGCACATGTCCGTGCGCAGAAATCCGTCTATGCGCCCCTGCACTATGCCGTCCCATACGGCAACGCACATGTTCGCAACCTCCATCGCGTCGACGCCGGCCCTGACCCGCCCGGCTTCCTTGTCGTTTTCCACCGCCTTGATGAAAGCATGCCACGGGCCGAAGCGCTGGTTTGTGAGCAGGTTCTCCCTGACCCCGCGCATGGACTCCGCACCCCAGCGAATCTGCGTCCTCACGAGCATGAAGAACGCGCGCCTCTTCGGATTCTCCACCATGCGCCGCGCGTTCTCCACCATCATGTCCGCGACCGCCCTGAACGTCAGCTCCTCCTTAGGCATTATGGCCACGGTCTGGCGCTCGAACTTGCTGGACATTTCGTCGACAATGGCAATGAGCAGGGCCTCCTTCGACTCAAAGTGCCAGTAGACCGCGCCTTTCGTCATCTTGAGCCGCGCGGCGATGTCGTTGAAGGTGGTCCTCTCGTACCCCTTCTTGACGAACAGGGCAAGGGCGCTCGCAAGTATCCTTGTGCGAGTCCTGTCCGCTTCTTCCTTTGTCTTACGAGCCATGGGCCGCGTATTATACATACTTTCTGGTAGGTATGTCAAGTGGGCCCGGACGATTGGCCTTCGGCCTTTGGGGGAACAAACGCCGCGTCGCCATCTGCCGAACTGATTTTACATGCACTTTACACAACGGCGCATGGTTTCATGTATACTTCTCTGCCATGAAAAAAACCATGTTGACAATCGCGGCGCTGGCCTCATGCGCCGTGTCAGCGCAGGTGGAGACCAACAAGTCCTCCACTCTGCCGCCTGTGGTCGTGACCGCATCGCCAATCACGCAGGAAGAGTCCGTCGCGCCTAACGGCAGCGAAACGGTTCTTGTCTCGCGCAAACAGCTCGACGCCCTCAACGCGCAGGACGTGCAGACCGCGCTCAGGCAGGTGCCGGGAGTTTCGGTTTCCCGCTACGCGCCTATCGGCAGCTACGGCGGCGGTCAGGGCGGCAGCGTGTACATCCGCGGACTCGGCACGGCGCGTCCGGGCGGCGAGGTCTGCATGTACACGGACGGTGCGCCGCGCGAGTCGGGAGTGTGGGGGCATCCGCTCATGGACTCCATGCCCGTCGACTTCGCCGATTCGGTGAAGGTGCAGAAGAATCCGCATCCGGCGGAATACGGCGGCAACTTCGGCGCGGTCGACGTCGAGACGAAACGGCGCCGCGAGCAGGGTCATGAGGCGGAGGCCGATCTCGTCTACGGTCGCCACGACACGTTCCTCTTCGCCGGTTCCGCGGGCGTCAAGGAAGGTCCGGTCGACGCATACGGCGGAATGTCCTACAAGTATTCCGACGGTATAAGGGACCACAACCGCGCCATTCTCAAGAGCGCGTTCGCGAGGCTTGGAGCCGATCTCTCGGAGGCCGACCACATCGGATTTGTCTACCAGCGCACTGACTCCAAGGTCGAGGACCCTGGCGAGAAGCACAAGCCCACGCCGAAGTTCAGCCGCTTCGACCTGACGACCGACCTCTACACGCTCAGGTTCGACACCGAGCGCGAGACTCTCAAGGGCTACTCGCTCGTGTTCTTCGAGAACGGCGCGATCAACTGGCACAAGGACCATCTCGACGACACGAAGCCTCAGTCGCCTGCCGGCGACTCCGACACGTTCTGGCTGAACTGGGGCGTCCGCAACCGCTACGACTGGAACGCCGTCGCGGGGCTCTGGCTTACCGGCGGCATCGACGTGATGGACGAAGGCGGCTCCACGCGCAACAGGCGCAAGGCCGACGGTGTCGCGGTCTTCAGGGCGCACGGGCGCATGACGACGACGTCTCCGTATGTCGGGGCGAGGTACGACCTCGGGCTCGGCGACGACTGGACGCTCACGCCGTCCGTCGGAACGCGCTACCAGTTCCACACCGTCTACGACGACGAATGGGCGCCTCACGCGGCGCTGAAGCTCGACTGGCGCGAGACGGCCGAGCTGTTCGTGACCGGAATGCGCGGCGTCCACTATCCGGGCGTGTACACTCGCGCCATGGCCAACGACTACGCGAAGAGCACTCTTGACGCGGAGATCATGGACTACGTCGCCGCAGGCACGCGGCTGAAGTTCGACGAAAGCGCCGACATCGTCGCCTGCATCTACCACACAGACGTGAAGGACCGCATCGACAAGACGGCCTACGGCTACATCAACTCCGGATCGCTGCGCGCCACTGGCATCGAGATGTCTGCGCACTACAGGCCGATCGACGACGTCGCGCTCTTCGGCGGCGGCACGTTCGCGAGCCCCGAGACGAGCCACGCGTCGCGTCTGCCGCGCTGGACGTTCACGCTCGGCGGGACCTGGAGGGTATGCAAGTACCTTTCGTGGACGCTTGACGGACAGTACGTCGGGTCGATGAACGCGTATTCCGTGCGCGGCGATTCGGACAAGATCAATCCGTCGACAGGAGAGCGCGACCTGCGCAGGATCGACGGGGCTCTTGTCTTCAACACGCGCCTCGCAGTTCCGCTCGCCTCGTTCACGAGCCTTGACGGAGAGCTCTTCGCGTCCGTCGAAAACCTCACGGGACAGAGATACGAGTACTATCCCGGCTATCCCATGGGCGGCGCGATGTGGTACGTCGGCTGCAGGCTCAAGTTCTGAGCCCGCAGCCGCGCACAGCGCGTCAGCGCTTCTTGATGACGGGTATCTGAGCCGCCGCCACGGACTGTCCGAGGCGGCGCGCCTTTTCATCGGGCATGAAGATGTCAATCTTCTCGGCCCATTCCGGATAGACGTCTCCGAGGATGCGCTTGGCGGTTTCGAGAATGATCTCGCCGCCGAGGCCTGAGGTGACGCGCCCGAGGATCATCATGTTCTCGTAGTCGTAGAACTCGTTGTACCACGGAATCGCGTGCGCGAGGAAGCGGCCGATCTCGAGATAGACCTTGAGCGCCTTTGCGTCGCCCTTCTCCATCGCGGCCTGGACTTCCTTGAGGCGCTCGGGAAGCTTCATCGCCTTCGGGAACTTGAAGCCGTACTTCTCGGCGAGCCAGTTGACGGCCTGCTGCGAGAACGCCATCGCGCCCACGCCGTAGTCGCCCGACCACTCGTCCTTCGGCGCGCACGGGTTGAAGTCTACAGGCGCGAACGCAAGCTCGCAGATGCGGCCTGTCATGCGGCGCTTCGGGTCGACGTAGCCGACGGCCTCGGACGAGCCCATGGCAACGCCGAGAATTCCGTTCTTGTCCATCGAGATCATGCCGGCGAGAGCGGTGACGTCGCCGTCGTTGTACACGGCGAACGGAACGCCCCAGTCCTTCTCGATGCGGTAGAACATATTCTGCGCAACCTCGAACTTGGAGGGATTCTTCTCCTTCACCGCGCGGAAGAGCGAGGCGAGGCCCATCTTCTGGCCGACGAGCACGCCGGCGGTCGAGCCGCCGATCGCGTCGACGCGCGGCAGTGCGGCCGCGGCCTCCTTGAGACCGGCCGTGAGCGTCGTGTAGTGGTACTCTGGGGCGGCGTTGTTGCGCGGGGCCCACGGGAACTCGTTCGAGAAGAGGGCCT
>JAEEGH010030080.1_pt1 | contig 10577 bp, 5 predicted proteins | sample 9134181 | NCBI WGS metagenome assembly JAEEGH01 (sample SAMN16246544, study PRJNA631951) | gut metagenome | biome: gut microbiome; feature: rumen; material: DP-attached | host: Bos | place: Iran: Karaj | collected 2018-10 | reverse complement strand
AACACGGAGCCGTCCGGTTCCGTTTGGCGGCGAATAATCGTCATGTTGTTTTCGCCTTCGTGACCGGTATCCCATGCAATCGGCACGACCTTGTTTTGTTTTGCCAGTTTCATCACGGCATCGTAATAAGCGAGGCGGCCCTTGCGGTGTTTCGCATAATTGTCGCCGGTCAACACCCCCACGCGGTCATTCGCACCGAACTCGCCGATAATCACAGGCACACCCTTATCGACAAAGTTCGTTTTCATCTTGCCGAACTGGTCCTGAATCTGGGAGCTCGTGCACTTGTCGCCCATGGCACCTGCCCAAGCGTTGTAGCCGCAGTTATGCACGATATCCGCACCTGATGCAAGATCGTCACCCCAGTAATACTGCGGATAGACTTGAGCGCCCCAATCGACCACATCATTCAAGAGCGTGTATGTATAAGGGTCATAGAAATGTACTTCGACCATCAAGCGATTCGCAATTACGTCCTTCGGGAGCTTGCTTACCGGCATCACTTCGGAGCTGCGGTCAATGCTTGTCGATGGCCCTTGAATCACGAGCGTACGGCTTGCGTTATTACCACCCGTCGCACGCACGGCATCCACGAACGTCTGGTGATACGTCATCAAAATTTCGGTTTCATGCTTGTAATTGTCGTCCGTTGTCGCGGGCTCGTTAGCGCTTGCGAAAAGCAAGTTTTCGTTATAGTTCTTGAAGCGATTTGCAATCTGCGTCCAGAAATCCTTCTGGCGGGCATTCACCTTGTCTTTTTCCTTGTCGTTCAGGTTGCCTTCGAGCCAACCGTTATCCCAGTGAATGTTCAGAATCGTCACGAGGCCTGCGCGCATGCACATGTCCACGACCGTCTGCACGGAATCCATCCAGCTTGAAGCAATCTCGTTCGGGCCACCGCCCGGAACAATATCCGCCCTGCTAGAATCACGCGACAAAGCGTTTGAATGGCTGTACCACGCGCACGGAATGCGGATCGTGCTAAAGCCCGCCGCCTTGACCGAGTCGATATACGCTTCCGTCGGGAACTTATTGCCCCACCACGTCGGATTCTGGGGAACTTCCATTGTGTTCCCGATGTTGATGCCAAAGCCCATCTTCGCAAACATTTCGTTTGCCGTCGGCAATTCTGCCGCGAAGGAATTTGACGCCAATGCAAAAGAGAACGCGCTGCAAAGAGCAGCCACGCGAATGTGCTGTTTTAACATAGTTCATCCTTTGGTTCTATGCCATTCGCGTTTTTTCCCCAAACAACGAAAGACCATAACACCGAATTTAAATATATATCAATGCAAGGCAAGTGTAAAAAATACGCTAATAAAAACATTGACGATTTGTCAAATGAGTTGTGGACCCTACTGAATAGTTGTCCAAAGGCCCTGCTCCCGCCAATTTTCAGGAAATCCCATAGCCTTCAATCTTGACTGATGTTGCCTCAAGAGTAACGCTAACAACCGTTCCTTGATAGACGAACTTGATACGATATTTTGTTCAAGATACAAAATCGTCGAAAGCAGAGCAAAAAGTTTCATCGGTTTTGCTACATCAACTTCAATCCAAGCAAAAGACAGATGTTTTGGCAACTGAGGCATCAGCGGAAATCGCCTGTTCCATATACGCGCATGATGCGCACAACAATTACGTAAAACAGTAATACTGCGAATCCAACTTTCCAAATATTTATATTGAGGCAAGCCAAAACTTTTGGCAACAGACTTTTTTACAGAAATATCAGCCATATTACAAAACAATTTGGACAATGTTCCGAAAGACGCAACTTCCAGTGTTTTCCATACGGGCGGCATCGAAGGACTATCATATTTTTTGAAATGCTCCAATAAAAAATCCTCCTTTGAACGCGATACTTCATTTTGCAGACTTAAGAAACACTTGTCAAATATTTCAGCATCAGAAAAAAAAGATGCATTCATAAACCAAAACGCACCATGTTTCATTGAAAAATGATGGATTATCCTAGTGCGTAAAGCAATCTCAATATCTTGAATAGCCGAAAAAACAATACTGCGCAAGTCTCGGTCAAATGCATATAAGGATAATATTTCCTCTAACGAAGTTCCCTTTACCAATTCATGTGTATTCGAATTTATTTCATATGGTTTCCAATAACAAGCTAATCGAAAATAGCTTATACTTGAGAACTGCTGCTGAGCAAAAATTTCATTTTCAATAACTAAGCCGCGATTACTTAAAGCAGTGATCTGTTCAGGAATATCAATAGGCCGTTTCGAGTATTTCATTTACCACTCCAGGGCCTAAAAAAACGAAGTCCCACCGTGGTACGCATTGTTAAGAGGCGCGGTGGGAACTGTTAGTATCAAATCTAGCCAAAAATAAACCATTTGTCAAGGACTCTTATTGTTTGAAAACTCCAAATCATTTTCAAACTTACGTCTTTGAAAAGGTATTTGCAAGTGGTTTGGCTTTTTCTCATTTATTTTGCAAACAACCGTTAGCAAAAAACTCAATATTTTACAAAGCACGGCGGAATTTTGAGAGTTACGACTTGCGATATCGGGAGACTGCCATAATGCACTCCGTCAGATCGAACGAAAATATCATTTATGGAAACAGGAATGATTTCATTTCGTCCAGATTTCCTATTGAACTCATTACATTCATAATGATTTACATTTCCTGTAACAAGGTCTTTCGTAAAGATTATTTCGCTGCATAGCTCCTTTCTTTCATTTGAAACGCCCTCAATTTCAACCGAATCTTTCGCGGGTTGCCCATTCTGCTTGCAGACCATGCGGTATTTTCTTGAAAAAGATAAATGCAACTTCGCTGAATTTATAATAAAATCATTGCCTCCGTCATCATCAAGTAATGGAGCGTTCCAGGCATAATAAAGAGCGTCCTTAACATCTTCTAAAAACGCTTTGTAATTAGGGTGCTCTGTACTCATAATAACATTTGCGACTTGCCCATTTTCGCCATACTCAAGTTTGGCGTCAACAGATAATTTAAAATCATTTTTATAATGTTGATAGAAAGCCTTTTTTATTCGCCAAACGATAGTCTGATTAAAATTATAAACAAAATCGTCTTCAACAGCTTTGGGCTCGAATGAATCAACAAAAACATCTACGTCTAATTCTGGAATACTCTTATCATTTGTAAATCCATTAAACTCACCCTCAAAAGAAATATGGCGTTCCTTGAAAAAAGACTCTAAAGACAGAGAATCGTTTAGAATCCCAATCTCTTGCGTAAGAACAACATATTTTTTTTCAATCTGTTTATAAAGGCTCAAATGTTCTATAATTTTTCCACCTTTATATAAATTAATTACGCAAAACGGTTCGGCATTAGCAATGTTTGCTTCATCAAATACATAAGGGTAAGAATCATGAGACTTTTCGATTTCACTCTTGAATGATGCTGCCGCAGCAAAGTTTTTAATTTCCTTCGGATCGCTTGTCGCATAAGCTACGCCCTGTGCATTATGGATTTCTATTGAATCCGAAATGGCCAAAGATTCGTGTAACCGCAGCGGTTTTCCAGGAATATATTTGAGGTCTTTTGCAATAGAATCCATATCGCACCAGCCGCAATAAGACATGAGCGCATATCCGCGAGATGCTTTCAGCATTTTTCTAGTTGTATCGACCTGAATCCCGACAAAGCCCGTATAAATTTTCAGAGGAATTGTCTTGCCGTCATAAATCCAATTGATGTCAACGTCCGTCACCCCTTTCGGAATATCAGTCATAAGATCAATAGCGCCATTCCATTCATTTCGACGTTCTGGTTTATCACGGCCTATATAAGGATAGAATTTGGTTATCCATCCATCAACCGTAATCCGTCGATCGCATCCACTTTCTTCAGAGACTTTTTTAAAGATGCTCCTCCAATGGATTAAATTGATCTTTCCATCAAAAACATTGATGAATTCATCTAGAATGGGATTTAACTCTTTCACCCACCATTCCAAATTCAATCGTGACGCAAGCTTGTTAAAAGAATCTTTAAGCAAGCTCCAGTCCAATTTCGTGCCGTTCACCTTAATTTGGGGGATTCCGCAAGCTACAGCCCATGTATAAGTATAATATTCTGAGGCGACCGCCATAACCAAAGAACGAGATATGTTATAATCAATCGGGCTTGTCGTCGAAAATTTAACATTCAACGGTTCTCCTGTTTCTACAGGAATTTTCTCTTGCAGAGAATCAAATAAATCCGCAATAACGCCATGCCATTCTTCATATGTTATATTCCTTGAAAGCGAGTCATTCCGAATCTCGATGGCGGTGTCAGCCCCCTGAGACACAAAGCGATCCTTCAACGAATCACGATTGTTTTTCACATGGAGTCGAATGCCGTTCAAAATTGTAAGCCAAATATCGTCTGGATTTATTTCTATGGAATTATGTTTAGCGTACGCACGGGCCACCAGATTTATAAAGGACATTTCCTTAGAAGACGATTTCCTAATGAATGGACTTGTGGAATCTGAATACGCATAAAATATCTTTTTCGCATTTGTTCCTTCTTTCGATTTGTCTTTAAAATATTCCGTAAAGCCGCCTTGATTTACAGGAATCAATTCGCCTACGATGGCTTCTTCGTGAACGGACGTATCGATGACCATTGCGTACGCACTCGTATCACAGGCAAAGCCGTAAATCTTGTGCGAAGAATCCGGCGAAACGTCAATGGGATTATTCACTTGCTTGCGTTCGCAAGAGAGCAGAACGCATGCGGCAAGGAGGAAGAAAAGGTATTTAGAAACGGAAATCTTCATTGTATTTTTCATCCTCTTGTTTATTGAGTTTTTCTTCCACAAAGCACGACGGAATTTTAAGCTGAACGACTTTCGAAATCGGTAAATTATAACGACCATCATACACAGCATCATGTTTGTCAAAACGAACGTTCGTATGTCTTGGCTTGATTTCTTCAGGACGTTTTCCGAACTTCACTTTTTTATTGTATTCTATACATTTATAACGGACAACGCCACCTGTCGCAAGGTCTTTCGAGAACGTAATCTCGTTACAAAGGTCTTTCTTTGCATCCGGAGCACCAACGATATCGACTGAATCTTTCGCATCTCGCCCATTCTCCTTGCAAACCATGCGGTAATCCCTTGTAAAAGCAAGATGAAACTTGATAAAATCAACAGCATCTTGAGCGATTTTTTCATTGCCGATATTCGTACGAACTTTCGACGGCATCCATCCGTAATACAACAAGTTCTCCAACTCCATCTCGAAATTTTTATTGGAGTCATTATTCAAAAACAAAGAGACATCATTTACACGACCATTTTCTTTGTAGTCCATCGACGCTACTGCGGATAAATCAAAATCATCTTTATAATAGCGATACAACAGCCTCTTGAGTCGCCACCCTATAGAATTATTCATCGCTCGAACAATCCCCGTTTTATAATCATTCGTACCCAAGTCATCATCACGCGATTTTCCTTCTTTAAAACGAACCGTATCCACAAAAATTTCGACGTTCAATTTCGGGAGGAATTTTTCAATTACAAATTCATTGACGGTCCCACTTGCAGAAATATTGCGTTCCTTGAAAAAATTCTTGATTGCAGCAGGCTTTTTCCATCGCCCAACGCCCTGCAACGAAAGCATTACACCATCGTAATCCGAAGTTAAAAAATCGAGCACACGCTCCGTAAATGTTTCCATTTGAGGTTTCGCATAATAAAGCAAATGATCTACCAGTTTTCCTTTTCGGTACAAGTTAATAGACAAGTTAGGTTCACCGACTCCGACCATTTCTCTACGCCACGATTCCGCTTCAGGATATTCCTCATCTAAAAAAGACATTTCCGCAAATTCTTCTATTTCACTCAACTTATTCGTCGCATAAATCAAGCCCTTTTTCCCATAAATATTCATCGAATCTGACATCGCTAAAGATTCAACCAAGCGGAACGCTTTCCCAGGAATATACTTTGTATTTCGTGCAACATTTTTTAATTTTTGCATTCCATAAGAGACAAGAGCGTAACCTCTAGAAGCTTTCAACATATTATTTGTGGTATCCACTTGCATCCCGATAAAACCGGTGTAAAGTTTCAGCGGAATCACCTCTTCTATGTATTTCCATTGTATATCTATAAAAGTAATTCCTCCGGGGACATTTTCAAAATCTAGTTTTTCATTCCAATCCGTGTGTTTGATAAATTTTTCAGTTTCTGACCCCAGCACTTTTGTATAAGGAAGAAATCTTGAAATCCAACCATTAAAATGATCGTTGCCACAAAATTCTGGTTTATAAAACTTGTAAATATTTTTCCAGTGTTTCAAATTTATTTTGCCATCAAAAATATTGATAAACTCGTCTAAAATAGGATTGAGTCCGTTCGCCCACCATTTCATATCCAATTGTGAAGCCAGTCTGTTAAAGGAATCTTTGAGTAAAATCCAGTCCTCTTTTGTACCGTTCACTTTGATTTTCGGAATTCCGCAAAGCGAATAAACTTCATACGAATAATATTCCGAAGCTACAGCCATGGTCATCGTGCGAGAAATATTTTGATCCACGGGGCTTGTCGTCGAGAACTTGATTCTCAAGGGTTCGCCTGTTTCTGGAGGCAACTTCGCCTGCAAAGAATCAAACAATTCCGAGAGCGTCCAGAACCATTCCTTGTGCGTAGATTCTAGAGTCAACGAATTATCCATAACGGAAACAACAGTATCAGCACCCGGTGCAACAAAGCGGTCCTTGAGGGCTTCGCGATTGCTCTTGACGTGTAGCCGGACGCCATCCAAAATCAAAAGCCAGATATCGTCCGGATTAATTTCCATAGCATAATGCTTGGCGTATGCAAGTGCAATAAAATCAATGAATGTAGGCCTTTCGGAAGAACTTTTAACAAACGGACTCACGGAATCGGAATACGCATAGAAAATTTTTTGTCCGTTCGTTCCTAAATTCTCCGCTTCGTTTGCAAAATACTCTACGAAGCCGCCTCTTTTTACATGAACGATTTTTTCATTGAACGCACTATCGCGAACAGTCGTATCGACAACAACTGCATAAGCGCTTGTGTCGCGAACAAAGCCTTCGAAATGCTTGGTCGGTTTCGAGGAAATTTCAATCACTTGCTCATTACGTTTCTGTTCGCAGGAGAGCAGAACGCATGCGGCAAGGAAAAGGAAAAAGAATTTGTAAAGGCTATGCATAATAACAATATAAAAACATAGCCTTGCAGAAATTTTATAATAAAAAGTAAAATAATGTAGATACAAGAAATAATGGATCCCCTACGCTTCGCTCCGAGGATGACAAATTGGGAATGACAAAAAAACATACTGGATCCTTCCTCCCTTCGTTCGTCAGGATGACGGTCTCCAAAGATGACAAGCCGGAATGACAGGGGTGCAACGGGATTACTTGCCGCTCATAATGGCGGCAAGGTCGGCTCCACTCAAATTCGTCTTTTCGTTGAGGGCAGCGACGATTGCGGTGAGCGACTTTTGGCAAGCCATCATGAGGTTGTAAACTTGTTCGACGACGTTTGTTTCGGCAAGTTGGTAATAATAGCAAGCCGCCTGGAAACTCTGGTAATCGGGATCGCTCCTGTAAAGTTCCATCGGGAGTTCTTTCATGACAGTGTCGAGGTCGCAAGCGAAATTTTTGCGGATCAAAAAGTCCGACATGTGGCCCGCAATGGCAATGTGGGCGGCACCATCGAGTGAACTCCCGGGCATGCGCGTGACACTCGGCTTTTCCTTGGAATTGTTGATTCTGACGTAATCAATCTGGCGCTTGAACAGGAATGCGATTAGAGCGTGGCCCGCCTCGTGGCGGCAGAGTTTTTCAAATTCTTGTTCACCGAAAAATTCAATTAAGTTTTCGCGAGTTAATGTTTGTTCTGACATTTTTCAATCCACCTGTCTAAAAAATCCATCTGTTCGTCGGTATGGAACCAATGTTCACCGCCTTGCATAATCGTGAGCGACGCATCCACCTTTTGAGCAAATTCGCGCATCGTTTCAAGATCGGTCAAATTGTCATTGGAGCCGTACAAAATATGCGTCGGGACATTCCATTTGATGGGATTCTCTCGCACGTAGCAAAGGTATTTCCAAGAAAGCGTCTCGCCAAAGTTCGTCGCAATTTCACCTTTTTCGCGGAGTTCATCTTCGGAGACGTTCGCCCAAAGCATCATATTGCAAATGAGCTTTTCCAAGTTCACCATCGGCGAAATGAAGAGTGCCTGCTTGATGCGTTTTTCATTCAAAGCGTTCATCGAGAAGAACGCGCCGATGCTATTCGCGATAAGCACGACTTCGTCGTAGTTTGCAACAATCGAGTCAAAATAAGCCGAGAATTCTTTTTTGGCGTCCCAAGGAGTTTCGGACTTGTAATCAAAACCGATGACATCGCAGTTCGGGAAAAGAGGTTTGTAGTGATTCGCTTCGTCGGCGTTGCCGCCTTTCCCGTGAACATAAATAACGAGAGTTTTCATTGTACTTTCACTTTTTTGCAACATGCAATATAACAATATTTATGCAGGCATGGCAACAGCGATTATACATCAGCAATTACGCTTTTATTCTTCCACAAAGCAGGGCGGAATTTTAATAGAGACAAACAGGTCACTCAGTTTTTTGAACGTCCTCTCACGATCTCCGTATTCATTTTTATCATAACGAACTTTTATATCACCCCTAACATTTTGGGCTGATTTCAAATTAACATACTTGTCATCGAACTTTTCACATTGATAACGATATATTTCACCGGTTGCAAGGTCTTTCGAAAAATCAATAGCGTTGCAAAGAGCGTAGTTCTTTCCTATAGTCCAAGCACCAAAGACCCAAACGGAATCTTTTGCAACAAACCCATTCTGTTTGCACACCATTCGATAATCTCTTGATAAGGTTATACGAACTTTTATTTTGCCAACAATTTCTTGCGCAATTTTACGACCATGATCGCAATTAACTTTTGGAGGCATCCACGCATACTTCAAGATAGAACGAATTTCTTCCTGAAAAGAACCGATTTCAGGTTTCAAGTCCATCAAAACAGAATCAACACGTCCTTCATCCTTATACGAAATCGTAGCCACAATAGAATCATTAAAATCATACTTATGATGGCGATATATAGCCCGTTCAAGTCGCCAGCCACAAGATTCTCTCAAAGCCCCCATTATCCCTATTCTAAGATCATCCATTTTTCCATCAACTTTTTTACCATCTTTCAAAATAACAGTATCGACATAGATTTCAAGATTGAATTTAGGAAGATTCTTTTCGTTCGAAAACTCATCGACTATTCCGTTTATAGGAATTTTACGTTGTTTGAAAAACTTTTTGATAGCAGCATTCATATTCCATCTTCCAATTCCTCTTAGAGAACGAATAGCTCCATCACCTTCCATTTTAGGACAGGCATAATAAAAGATACGGTCTAGCAATTCACCATTTCGATACAAATTAATCAACAAATTCGGTTTATCATCTTCCAAATTCAATCTATCATAATGAAAATCTTTATCAAGATATTCTTCGTCCAAATAGGACTCTTCCGCAAAGCGTTCTATTTCTTCAAGATCATGAGTTGAATAAAGCAAGCCTTTTTCACCATAAACATTCATAGAATCCGAAAACGACAAAGTTTCGAGCAAACGGAAAGGTTTTCCCGGAATGTATTCAGCTCCTTTAGTAACGTTTTTCAAGCCCAGCAACCCATAGGCCATAAGAGCATATCCTCTAGCTGCTTTCAACATTTTTTTCGTAGTATCAACTTGAATTCCTATAAAACCAGTATAAAGTTTCAATGGAATATCTCTAGAGAAGAATTTCCACTTCACATCTACAAAAGTGATTCCCGATGGGACATCATGAAAATAAATCCGTTTATTCCAATCCGAATGTTTTACATAGACTTCACCATTATTGGTCAATTCTTTCGTATAAGGCAAAAACCTAGAAATCCACCCATCAAAGCCTGGACTACCGCATCCTTGGGGTTTGTAATACTTGTAAATATTTTTCCAATGTTCTAGATTTATTTTACCATCAAAAATATTGATAAATTCATCTAGAACAGGATTAAGACCTTTTGTCCACCACTTCATATTCAATTGCAAGGCCAACTTGTTAAAGGATTCTTTAAGCAATACCCAATCCTCTTTCGTACCATTAACCTTGATTTTGGGGATTCCGCAAGACGTACGAACAACAAACGAATAATATTCCGATGCAACAGCCATTACCATAGACCGTGAAATATTATTATCTACCGGACTTGTTGTCGAAAACTTCGTTTTCAACGGAACTCCTGTTTTTTTAGGCAATTTAGACTGCAACAATTCAGACAAACTCGCTATCGTCCAAAACCATTCATTATGCGTAGATTCAAACGACAAAGAATTATCCAAAACAGTGATTACAGTATCAGTACCTGGAGCTACAAAACGATTTTTTAGCGCATTACGATTATTCTTTACATGGAGTCGAAAACCATCCAATATCATAAGCCAAATATCGTCAGGGCTAATTTCCATTGGGTAATGATTAGCATACGCGAGTGAAACAACATCAAAGAACGAAGAACTTTTTGAA
>JAEEGH010030079.1_pt1 | contig 10577 bp, 9 predicted proteins | sample 9134181 | NCBI WGS metagenome assembly JAEEGH01 (sample SAMN16246544, study PRJNA631951) | gut metagenome | biome: gut microbiome; feature: rumen; material: DP-attached | host: Bos | place: Iran: Karaj | collected 2018-10 | reverse complement strand
ACAAATCATACCCATAGCGAGCGACCATGGCGGCTTTGAAATGAAGCAATTTTTGGTTGAAAAATTGGAAGAAGCCGGTTACAAGGTCAAAGATTACGGTACCCACAGCAACCAAAGTGTCGATTATCCTGATATGATCCATCCTTTGGCATCGGCCATCGAGCATGGTAAATATCCGCTGGGCATCATCCTTTGCGGTAGCGGCAACGGTGCCCAGATGACGGCCAACCACCATCACCATGTGCGCGCTGCCTTGTGCTGGAATGTGGAGTTGGCCAAGCTTGCCCGTCAGCACAACGATGCCAATATCCTTGCCTTGCCAGGTCGCTTCATTCCTAATGAGTTAGCTTGGGAGATGGTACAGGCTTTTCTGCATACTGACTTCGAAGGAGGTCGTCACACAAGAAGAGTTGAAAAGATAGAACTTATTGAAAACCATGATGATGAGTGATTCAAAGACCATATTTAAGGATGGATGTGCCTTGGCTTTTGATGAGGAGCATTGGCAGAAAATCAACTATAGCACAGGTTGTTTTGAAAACAACTTTGCCAAAGGAAAGGAAAACTATCGCAATCTCGAATTAGAAAAACAGCGTGCCTATACCTTGCGCAATAAGTCGCTATTAGGGTTAGAAAAGTTGTTGGTAGATTTTGAAACACACTTCAACGAAAACGGAGGTAAAGTTTTGTGGGCGCGCAATGCCGATGATGCCTTGACCATGATTTTTGACCTCATCCGTAAGGAAAGAGCCAATGCCATCATGCGTTCCAATTCCACTGTACTCGATGAAATAGAGCTCAACGGTTTTCTGGAGCGTAAAAGCATCCGTGTGGTGGAAACTGAAGTAGGGCGGTTCATCATGCACCAAAACAAACAGAAATCATATCATCCCATGGCACCTTCCATTCATCTTTCGAAAGAGGAAAACAATGCTGTTTTGACATCAAATTTTAAGTTAAAAGCAGATAGTTCTGCTAAACAGATGGTCAATTTTGTGCGACATGAAGTGGGTATTGAGGCAAAAGATGTGCCTGTTTGTATCACGGGAGCCAATTTCTTGCTTTCCAATACGGGTGGCGTGGTGCTCACTGAGAATGAAGGTAATATACTGAAATCCATATCTTTGGCAAAAGTGCACATTGTAGTGGCTGGCATCGCCAAGGTGATTCCAAATATGGATGATTTAAGCGTATTGTTGCCATTGCTTTCATTACATTCTTCTGGACAAAGCATGGCGGCTTGCAACAGCATCACTTTCGGTCCATCCAAGACGGGCAATGGTCCCGAACAGATGTATGTCATCCTTTTGGACAACAATCGCTCCGAATTGCTGGCGCATGAAACCCAGCGCAAAGTGATGTCTTGCATCCATTGCGGAGCATGCATCAGCATTTGTCCTGTGTATAAGAACATTGGTGGTTATTCCTACGGCACAAAACATATCGGTCCAGTGGGTACTGTGATGGCTCCTCTGATGGAGGGTTTGGAGGACTACAATTACCTCAATTCCGCCTGTTCCTTGTGTGGCAAGTGTGTCGATATCTGTCCCGTGAAGATTCCGTTGGACGACTTGATCATCGAAAACCGCCATTTATCCATCACGGAAAAGACGGGTAGCGCAAGATACGAATCCTTAGTGAAAGCCATGATTTGGCATTGCAAGACGCGGAAAAAGATGGACAGTCCGCTGTTTTTCAAAAAGTTGGAGTTAAAGCGATTGTTAGGCTCACTTTGGGGCGAAGAAAGACCCATGCCAGAATTTGCTTCCAAGTCGTTCAGCCAGCAATGGAGGGAACGGAATCTTTAATCTTATAAATGATGATTACAGAATTATAGGTTTGAAAACAAATCCAGTATCCAAAAAATCCGGATGCTGGCTTTTATATAGAAAAGTTGTTATTCCTTCACCACCTTCCGCACCCACTTCCGTCCTTCCTCGTCGGTGACGGTGACAAAATAGACTCCTGCGGGCAGGGCAGCCATGTCGATGTGAAGTTCATCACCCTTGCCTTGCACGCTGAGCACCTGTTGGCCAAGCATATTGATCACTTCGGCTTGGCGCAGGTTTTCGCCTGTGATAGTGACAAGGCCGTTGGTGGGGTTGGGGTGGATGAAGGTAAAGGCGTTGTTAGTTTCGCTATTTTCCTCAATGCCTACTATATCGGTTTGCCCCCACCGGAGGGGATAGTCGGGGATGGTGCAATAGGCAGTTCTGTCGAAGCCATAGTGAGCTATCTGTTTTTCACCTTTTTTAGATACAACTCTATTATAGGTCTCGAACCAACCGTAATAATAGCCGTCTTCGCGTTGGATTCGGAAGCCATAATGACTGTATCGGGCAGCTGTATTCCCTGCATGCCAAGTAACATACGTTGTCCAATACTCATCTTCAACCTCTGAGAGAACAATGTCTGTGTTGTTCGATTCAATAGTGCAAATCCTTATATTGGGACCTGCTGTTGTTAAGTCAGGATAACAAATCTGTCCCATAATATACATCTGCATTTTTAGATCATCAGCTTCTCCATCTACATCAAGATCTATCCAAACAGGGCCTAATTTGTCCCAATAGATCAATATGGAATCTGGCTCGAAATCCCTGTAGATGATTTCGCCCGTTTGGGCAAAGACTCTTGAGAAAGGCAGAAATGACATAAGAGCAAGCATAATTTTCATCTTTTTCATAGTTCTATAATTTTTGATTGTTTCCTTATAATCCTATTCTGGGCAATCTTGTCTAATTACCGTAAATTCACATCCGCTTTCCGCTTGGAACGGGCCTGTGACTTCGAACGAGTCGGCTACCCTAAAAGTAATTTTATCGGTATTTCCAATTTCAATTTCTTCCAAGGAGGAGGTGACGGCAACCGACTTTTTTACTTTATAGTCAAAATTGGCCAAATCGTTTTGGCAAGCAATCACCTCATCCGTGTTGCAGTCCCATTCCAATTGATAAACTTTGATGTAATCGATAGTCAATGTATCGGTATCTTGCCAATCAGGTTCATATCCAATAATATGACCTAACTCATCCTTGATTTTAATTACAGCATAACTGTCTATGCCATAGTTAGTTTTCAAGGTTAGGTGATGTTTGGGAATATGTGTTTTGTCAAAAAAACTATTCACTAAATCTCCGTCTAAATACCAGTACACATGGTCAGGCATCCATTCACAAGCATAAGTGTGCCATCCGCTTACATCTTCTTGATCTTTGGATATGTGTGGATAATGCATTGCATAAACATCCCTTTTATTGAAATATCCTTGCAGATTTTGAACTATAGCTGTCGAATAAAATCTAGAATCGCCTGCTTCAGTTGCATTGGGATTAATGATCGGCAACCAAGTGGCACGAGGGTCGCCCGCTGACCAAGAATACTCAACAATATCAATCCTCATAATAAGTATCTGATGAATTCGAATTCGATCCACACAACCAAAACCCACCATGAGCCCCCTCGTGTTTTGGCAGTTTGCAGCGGATTTCGAAAAAGCCATACTGAAACTTCGCAAAATTATAGGTGGAATCCATATAAGAATCTATTTCACCTGAAAAGTAAAACAAGCTATCACAGGAAGGATAAACGCCATGCATAAATCCAGGTAGCGGATAATTGTTATTACAAATAGTATCACAATATTCCCCTACAATCTTCATCTTTCCTTCGGCAGGACAAAAAAGACTATTTGCATATTGATATACGTGGTACCAAGCAAAGCCATTTATTAAAGTAAATCCTGGACAAGCTCTCCATTTTTGGTCAGGTTGACTCACCCAACCTTGCCAAAAACGGCCACTCTGTGTGAAATCATCAAAGAACACCGTGTCCCAATTCCCATCATTCAAATCAATCTGCGCCATCATGTTCAAATATAGCAACATCATGCCGCAAAGGTAAATAAACTTTTTCATGGCTGAAAGAGATTTACTTGTTTTTTCCCATTTGTCCTAACGCTGTGCGTAGTTCCTCAATTTCGCGCTGTTGTTCCTTGACGGCTTCAACGAGCATGGTCACCACCGACTGGTAGTCTATACAAAGACGGTTCTTCGGGTCGGTTCGTACGGCTTCGGGAAAGACCTCTTCCAGATTGTCGTCCAAAAGCGCCGCCGTGCGTTTCCCGAAGTCGGCATACATGGCCTCCACAGCTTCGGGGTCGACGAACTCGTTGTTTTCCAAATCGGGGATTTCCTGCTCTTCGGGTTCGTAATAGTATCCGTACAGTCCCAATATGATTGAAAGAGCCTCTTCACCATCAATGGCTTCCGAACCTTTTTCGTGACCGGGATTGTTAGTTATGGTATAATGATTCGTGGCATACGCAATACCATCACCACGCACATAAAAATTCGTAGTGCTCCAATCGGGTGTTACGACCCATGTCAATGCGTGATCTCCATTGGTTTTTGCACAATTCATCCAATTGTATGGATTGACAGGTTTATCGAACACGGCACTACTATTGAAATATGCATTGCCATTGAAGTTAGTTGTATAAGAGGGCGCTGGATCTATTGTCACTCCGTATGAGGGAGAGTCAATCAATGATTGGAAGCTGATGCGCCCGCTGTTGTGCATCTTAAACTGTGCCTGTGCCGCCACTGCGAGCAGCACGATGGCTAAAGTCAATAATGATTTCTTCATTGTGTTCTGTTTTTGAGAGTTACTAGACTGTTTTAATCCGTTACCGTAAATTCACCATAATACTCATCCCTGTTGGGGAGCGTGAAGTTGGTGAAGGGGCCATCACTCCTTCACCACCTTGTCCGAATATGCCTTCCCGTCCACCAAAGTGACGCGCATTGTGTAGGTGCCTGCGGGCAGCTGACCTATGTCGATGCTTTCGAAGGCCTTGTTTTGCATGCACACTAGGCGGCCTTGCAGGTCGTAGAGCTCCACTTGGGCGGGCTGCACGTCTGGGGAGAACTGCATGAGCAGTCGTTCCTTCACGGGATTGGGATAGAAGGCGTAGGGGCGCACCTCTATGCCGCCTTCGTTCATGCCCACCGTGCCGTCGGGGTTCAGCTTGAGGGCGAACCATTCGTTGCGCTCACCCTGTGAATAGGGCTGGTTGCAGCCTCTGGTGACAGATCCTACCACGAGGCATCCACCATCGGATGTGACCATCAGGTGATGGGCTTCCAGATAGACTTCGGGAACGGTGTACGACTTCTGCCACAGGATTTCGAAATCGTCCGTCAACTTGGTGATGGTAAGCGTGTTCGGGTTCTCACATAAATCGCTGTACTGGCTGTAGCAGCAGTGATAGATGTCTTTGCGGCCCGGCACGTTGGCTTTCGTAATGCCGACGGAGCATACCCAGGGGACGACCTCGATGGAATCATTGTAGCTCTTGATGACGTAATAGTCTCCAATGTTGCCTTCAAGGTCGGTCTTGAACAAGACTGCCGAAGGGTCTGTGATGAATATGTTGGTATCGATGGGCTCGGGCCACCACTGATACCAATGCTCATCGGTCTTCATCGAGAACAACAGCGTGGTGTCGTCCAGGGGAAGGATGTCGGCGCCATGATAGACCAGCGAATTGTAGCGTGTGCTAATATGCGAAATGTTATACGACAACGTGTCAAATCCGAAACGGCGAAACTCGTTGAGTTCCTCCGCCACAAAGTCTTCATCAAGCTTGTAGAGTTTATGTACTTGCTCAGGGCGTTGCTCGGGATCACCCCAACGCAACGTTCCCACCTCGTGGGTTATGGGGAACTCGAAGACGGCTTCAGGGCCACCTGTTATCTGTAAGTCTAGAGTGTCCTCGACAATGCGTATGAAATCGCCGTCAACGGTCATTTCCGTGAAAAGACGGCGATAATCGCTTGGTGGAATACTGGGGGTGAAGAACATGTATTCCCCGAAGAGGTTCCAGTCTTTGTTGAACATGGCCTCGAATGTGGAGATACTTTTCCGTTCGAGCGACTCCGGCAGCTCCACCTGCTTACGCATTGTGATGTTCAGCCCGTCGTCGAAATGAACAAGATAAGGGACGGAAATCTTGAAAGGTGAAGGAATGGTGTCGAAAAAAGAGTATAAGCCCATCCCGATGAAGGAACCATGGTTGAACGGATGGCGAAAGAGGCGGTAGAGAAGGAAAAACTTGTCGGGCTCGTCAACGTAAACGCTGTTGGTCACATCGCCTTCGGGCGATAGTTTCAACAGTCTTGCACAGCTGTCGCCATACAGGTCGTTGTTGAGGGCGACTATGAAGCTGCCGCCTTCCGTTTCGATGGCGCAAGAAACCTTGAACTTGTTCCCTTCGCTGGGATAGATGCGGAAAAATCCCCTCTCTTGCGAAAAGGAGGGGATGACGCAAAGCATCAATATAACAATGGTTGTGATTCGGGTTCTCATGGCATACCGTTTTGATCAATAAAACCAGTGCAATGGGGCTTGCCGTATTCAATTTTGCAATTGAAATAATAATTATTTAATAATGGAAAAACTTGAAATATTGAGCAAGAAAGGTTTGTGACTTTATAGTCATCATCATTCAATGCTGCCATCTTATCGTCAATAATATCGCACAAATTGTTATAGTAATAAACCATTTCATCAGCCTCAACTTCATCGTATTCGTATGGATATGAATTACCAGCCCATAAACGGCAACCAATATTATATATCGGGGTGCCTGTTTCAGGGTATTGAGAGGCATCAAATGATGTTTCCGACTCATCTGTAAAATACAAAGAGCCGTGCAAGCAGCTGTAACCTGGATGGTTATCAAAATACACACTTCGCAATACGGAGACGTGGTCATAGCCGACATACAATCCATCGCAATTGCCGTGTCCGTTAAAAACAGTCCAACAATCATATAAGCTAGGGACCGTACGTAATGCGGCCGTTTCGTCAAAACCTCTTGTCGTAAGTATTAACTCAACGTCCACTGAATCGTCGCTGGGGGCCTTTTGATTGAAAGTGCAACGGATGGTGTACACACTTTTGTTGGGCAGGCTGACCTGATCAAAGGTTTCCTCCAGCTGTTTGTGGGAAAGGGCATAGATATGTGCCAATTGCGAAAGGTCGACCCGACCTTGGGTTAAAGTGAGGGTGGAATTGATTGTGTCACGTTGGAATACATTAGTGGCATAATTGGCGTCGCCAAAGTCAAAATTGAGCAGGTTACCCAAGTCGCGCTGCGCCTGTTCAAGGCTGATGAACTCCTCTCCATTTTGGGCGGAAAGCAACTTTTTCTTGAACGAAATTAGGTATTCGTTCATGTTGTCAGTGGGCTGTACGCTCTGTTCCATGTTGTTCGAAGTCTGATCCTGCTTTTCCTTCTTGCAGGACACGACGGCCACTGCCGTGGCCACAATCGCAAAAGCGATGGCAATGAATACTGTAGACTTTTTCATAGTTTTACAAATCTTAATGTTTGACTTTTTGTTTTTTTTAATCTGTTACCGTAAATTCACCGTAATACTCGTCTCCGTTGGAGAGGGTGAAGGTGATGACATAATCCCCTGTTTGGGACAAGTAGGTCTGAATGCCATTGGGTGTGGCCATCCAATAGTTCTCAACGGGAGTTCCCGCTGCCGTGGTGATTTCAATGGCCACTTGGCCTAGGTTTTCGGTGAAGACCACGTTAAGCACATGGCCGTTGATCGTGGCAATAATTGAATTGCCTTTTTCGGAACTGGTATTACTTGCCTTCTCTATTACAGAAATTGGTGTACCATCATTTCCTTTCTTGTTTTCCTGTTCGGCCATACCGCTGGCATAGCAAAATGCTCCCGAGAAAGTTAAAAAGAGCATCAGAACCATTTTAGTTAACTTTTTCATTGCTTTATATTTGATGCAAAAGTAGACAGGCGGTGATAACCCTGTCAAGAAAACGATGGTTCGGAAAAGCTCGGGTTTTTTGCCAACGTATTATCAATCAATCTGATGAAGAATTCTTGGCTATACCCATTAGGGTAACGGGAAGTGGGTTTTCTCTGCCGAAAATCTTCTTTAGTTTGCCATCCCGTTCGACAATGGTGTTGTAGGCCCGCTGCATCAAGGCAGAAAGGTCGGCATCGGTCAAGCCGAGAAGATAGAGGCAGCAATAGTCAAGGTCAGCATTGGTAAGTTGAGGATAGGCTTTTTTAAGACGAAGGGTGAACAAGTCATAATGTTGGTCGGCAACCACCCTTAGGTCGAACAATTGCTGCTTGCTTAAAGCCGCATCCTTATAATCCAGGTAGTCCACTTTGGATTTGAACTTTCCTTTGTTCACCCTTTTCAGGATGAGCTGGCAAATGGGCTCGTCGGTGAACGATTCTGCCTGTTTGGGTGTTGCATTCAGCTCGTCTTGTCGTTTGATTTGTTCTTTCAAATCGCGCACCTCTTGGTTGCTTTGCTTTAAACGGCTCGACAAGGAAGCTCGTTCTCTGAGATGTGCCTTCCGCTCCGCCTCAATGGCTTCTGCATGTAGCATGTCTCTTTTTTCCAGTTCTTCTCGCGCGTTCGCCTCCTTCGTTTCCAATTGTTTTTGATGGTATTCCTCTTTGGCCAAAATGTTCTTTCTTTGTTTGTTTCTAACTAGTAATATGAGAATAGAAACAAGAAAAATTAGAATTGGAATGATTATTATGATAGTCTTCTTGGTAGTCTGTCTTCGTTCCTCTTGTTTCTCTTTTTCCGAGCGTTGTTTTTGCTTTTTCTCCAAATAGTTTTTATACACTTCACCAAGGCTTGAAACCTTAGCATCGGAATCATATTCCATAGGTTTGTGAAGCGCCAAAAAATGTATATAATAGTCCGATTTCTCTTTTTCGTTAAGGCTATCATAAAGGACACGCAAATACTCTGCGGCTTGCATTTGTGAAATAGCATCATTCTTCTTGGCAAATACAGGTTCCAAATAAAGTCGTGCAGAGTCAAATTGTCCTTCTTCAAAATAAATATCACCAAGAAGCAGGTATCGAGACATTCTTTCATCATCATTGGCCAAAACAACCATTTGTTTTAGACGGGTAAGTGATGCTTCGGCTTGATGCGTCAATTGATAAGACAATAGGGCCTGTGAAGAAACGATGTCTCTAAAATATGGATTTATCGTGTCGGGCATGATTTCCAAAGCTTGCGAATAATAATAATCAGCACTATCTTTATCGCCTTTTTTGTCATATTGTTTGCCAATACGATACAAGGAATTGGAAACACTATACGACGAGACGGGTGAGATGACGGAATAATCGTAGGATTGTTTATAACAATCAATGGCGGGATCCATCATGAACTGTTCGGAAAACATGTCTCCAAGGCGGTTATTGGTATAGGTCATGAACTTGGCCTTCTTCCCCACCAATTCCTTCTCCTCAAAATGGTCTTCCATGATTTCCAACGCTTTCAGATATTCCCTGCAGGCCTCCACCATGCTGTCATTCTCATAATAGCCTACGCCGTTGATGTAATGGGCGCGGGCGGTGAGAAACGTAATGCGGTCGTTTCGTGTCAGAGATAGCGGGTCTGCACCCGCTATGAGGCGTTTGGGTTCACGTGTGTCGTTCAGGGTAAGGTTTAGGCTGTCGAAATAGGCCACCACCTGCAACAATTCCAGACGGTTGGTTTGGGCGCAGTCGTTTTTATACAGTAATTCGGCCAACAGGAGGTTGGCGTAATGGCGGTCGTATTCCGTTGTTATGGGGGAGACGTAGCACGCTACGTCTCTACGGCAGGTGTCGAAATAAGGCAAAAGGCGCATCAGTGCGCTGTCGGGCTGCCGCCACATCAAGCTGTCGATGGCGGCAAGGTCGGGTGACGCGATGGTTGTGGGAGACGCGATAAATCGCGTCTCTACAAAGTCGTCGTCAGGTCGGGTGCAAGCCACCACAGCCAGCATGATTATTATTCCTATCCACCCCAATTGCTTCATACCTTGCAAAAATAAACAAAAAACCCCGCCACAAAACCTTGCAACGGGGAAAAAATGCAATACTTATGAAAAAATACTCTTGTTTCTTTTTTATTCTTCTTCCTTCTGGCTCTCTTCGTACTCCTTGAGGAGGCGATTCTGCACATCGGTGGGCACTTGCTGGTATTCAGCATACTTCATGGTGAAGGTGCCACGGCCCGAAGTCAGCGAGCTCAGTGAGGTGGAATAGCGGTCCATCTCGGCCAACGGAACCTTGGCGTGGATGGTCTGGTAGTTGTGGTCGCTGTCCATACCCATCACGATAGCGCGGCGGCCTTGCAGGTCAGTCATCACGGCACCCATGAGGTCAGCAGGCATGCGCACGTCGAGGTCGTAGATAGGTTCCATGATCTTCGGGCCAGCGTTCTTAAAAGCGGCGCTAAAGGCCATACGACCGGCGATCTTAAAGGCCATTTCGTTGGAGTCGACCGGGTGCATCTTACCATCGTAGATGTAGACGATGATGTCGCGGGCATAAGAACCCGTCAGCGGGCCTTGCTCGAGACGCTCGTTGACACCCTTCAGGATGGCGGGCATGAAGCGGGCATCGATGGCACCACCGACGACGCAGTTGGCGAAGATGAGCTTACCGCCCCATGGCAGTTCGTACTCTTGCTTGTCGCGCACCTGCAGTTCGCTCGGGTCGGTGTTACCCTCG
>JAEEGH010030076.1_pt1 | contig 10578 bp, 9 predicted proteins | sample 9134181 | NCBI WGS metagenome assembly JAEEGH01 (sample SAMN16246544, study PRJNA631951) | gut metagenome | biome: gut microbiome; feature: rumen; material: DP-attached | host: Bos | place: Iran: Karaj | collected 2018-10 | reverse complement strand
GGAGGCGCAGGCATCCGCCCAGGGCCGGGGATTGAATACCTTCACCTCCAGGTACAGTGTGCTCTGGGCATCCTCAGGCGCTTCCTTGAAGCCGGAGCTGCGCTCCGCTGCCCGGGTCACGGTGAAGGTGTATCCATCGGACTTGTCCCGATACCCCACCTCGGTATAGAAGATCAGAAGGTCGAAGCGTTCTTCCTCTTCCCGGCTCTCTCCGAAGTACGCTTCGTCCTGCGCCTGCGTATGCCGGGAAGCGATGTTCAGCCCTTGAAGATACGCGGGGAGGAAGAAAAGCCCCAAAAGGACCGACAGCACCAGACACCACCGGGCGGCCCGCAGGGCATAGGCCCAGAAGGGACGGTGGATCCGCTCCAGCTGCAGGGCAGTCTCCCCCGGGTCCCCCATGGCCTCGGCCACTTCATTTTCCGCATCCTTTTCGGGAAAACCGGCGTCAAGCAGTTCCTCGTACTGGTCCTCCATGTGGGCATAGAGCTCCGCATAGACCTCCTTCTGATCCGGCCTGAACCGGATCCCGCTCACCGCCAGGCTGCACCAGCGGTCAAAACGCAGGATGCCCATTTTCTCACGCCAGGCCCGGCACGGCGTTCAGCACCGTGTTTACGCCCTCGGAGAAGTTCCGCCATTCCCGGACCTTTTCCCGGAAACGCTGCTCCCCTTTTTCCGTAAGGCGGTAGTATCGGCGCTCCCGCCCCGTGGGGGCGGTCTGGGAATAGGACGCCACCTCCCCGGCGTTTTCCAGGGCATGGAGCAGGGGGTACAGGGTCCCCTCCTTCAGGGCGAAAACGTTCTTCGAGCGGCGCTTCAGCTCCTGCACCATCTCATAGCCGTATTTATCCCCATCCTTCAACAGACTCAGCACCAGCATGGCGTTGGAGCCGCTGATGAGGGATTTATCGAATTCCATGCTATGACCTCCTATGCATCGATGTTCTAAGTATAATATACCTCGATGTCCGAGGTTTGTCAAGCAGAAAAACAACCCCTCCGGACCAAGGTCCGGAGGGGCTTGCCGCGAAAAACGCGGTTCAGTCGCTCACGTAGGGCAGCAGGGCGATCTGACGGGCCCGCTTGATGGCGGTGGTCAGCTCGCGCTGATGCATGGCGCAGGTGCCGGTGGTCCGGCGGGGCAGGATCTTGCTCCGCTCGGAGATGAAGCGGCGAAGCTTCGCCACGTCCTTATAGTCGATGAAAGTCGCCTTATCCGCGCAGAACTGGCATACCTTCCTGCGCTTGCGCGGCCTGGCCGTCTTGTCGTTCCGGTCGCCGCCGTTCATGTTCGCCATGATTACTCCTCCTTATTCTCGATCAAAAGGGCAGGTCGCCGTCGTCCTCGACCTCTTCGAAATCGGTCTTGATGGCGGGAGCGTCATAGTCGCCGTAGCCGCCGCTCCTGCCGCCGGAAGGCTGCCCGCCCTCCCGGCTCTTTTTGCTGTCCCCGAAATAGACGTTGTCCGCCACGACTTCCGCGCTGCGGCGCTTTCCGCCTTCCCGATCGGTCCAATCCCGGATCTGGAGACGGCCGGAAACAACGGCCATCTGGCCCTTGGTGAACCACTTGGAGACGAACTCCGCCGTGTTCCGCCAGGCCACGATGTCGATGAAATCCGCCTGCTTTTCGCCGCTGTCACGGCTCTGAAAATCCCGGTCCACCGCAATGGTAAAGCTCGCCACGCTGACGCCGGACTGGGTCTGCCGCAGTTCCGGATCCCGGGTGAGTCTGCCCATGAGCACGATGTGATTCAGCATTTTCAGCCCTCCGCCTTGACGACGAGGGAGCGCAGGATGCCATCGGTAATGCCGAGGATACGCTTCAGCTCAGCGGGGAATTCGGGGCCGCTGGTGAACTTGATCAGCTCATAGACGCCCTCGGTCCGGTCCTCGATCTCGTAGGCCAGACGCCGCTTGCCCCAGTCCTCGATTTCATCGATGGTCCCGTTGGCTTCCACCAGCGCCTTGAACTTTTCGGTCAGGGCGGCGATTTCTTCCTCGGTCTTGTTGGGATCGATGATGAAGAGAAGCTCGTACTTGTCCTGGATCTTTGCCATTATTGCACCTCCTTATGGTCTTCCGGCCTGCGTCGAGCGCAGGCAAGGATAAAGGCTGGTACAGCGTACCAGCCTTTCTATTATACACAGAACATCGGGCTTGTCAATCCGGAATTTTCCCTGTTTCCGACTTTTTCAGAACTGCATGGGTTTCAGGTCCTCCGCGATCTTCGGCCGGAAGGGCAGCTGATCCAGGATATCCTTCTGCAGGTCGACGCCCGGGGCCACTTCCCGCAGCTCCAGCCCCTCCTCCGTCAGCCCGAAGACGCAGCGCTCGGTGACGTACAGCACCTCCTGATTGATGGCCCGGGCGTTCTCCACGGCGAAACTCCGGGTGGGGATGGTCTCCAGGAACTTCCGGTTCCGTCCCTCCCGGGTGATATGGACGCTCTCCCCGTCGAAGGTGCCCTCCAGCCCCCCGGCGGTGAAGGTCATGCAGAACACCACCTTCTTGGTGGTCTGGCTGATGTTGGCGAAGCCGCCGATGCCGCTGAGCTTCCCCGGGGCCTGGTGGCCGTTCACGTTGCCCTTGGCGTCCACCTGCAGGGTGCCGATGAAGCAGATATCCAGGCCGCCGCCCTCGTAAAAATCGAACTGTCGGGCCATGTCCATCATGCTGTCCGGTCCGATGGAAACGCCGAAGCCCATGCCGCTGAGGGGGTAGCCGCCGGTATGGCCGGATTCCACGGACAGGTGCACCTTTTCCAGTATCCCCCGATCCAGGGCCTCCGCCGCAATGAGCTCCGGGATGCCGATGCCGATGTTGACGATCTGCCCCTCCCGCAGCTCATGCACGGCCCGCTTGGCGATGGCATGGTGCAGGGCGGTGCGGTGGCTGGTCTCCCCGATGCGGGAACTGATCTCGTCCCGGCAGGCCTTCAGGATGCTCCCGGTGGGCACGTACTTGCCGCAGATATACTCATAGAAACCGCTGACGTTGGTGAGCTGCTTCTGGTCCGGCACCACCACCACCGCGTCCACCAGGGCGGCGGGTACGTTCACCATCCGGGGCAGGATGTGGTTGTGCACGATGTTCTTCACCTGCACGATGACCTTGCCCCCGTTCCGGTGGGTGGCCTGGGCTACGGCCAGACAGTCGATGCTGGCGGCCTCGTTCTCAAAGGTGATGTTCCCCCGCTCATCCGCGCTGGTGGCCTTCAGCAGGGCAATATCCACCTTGGGGATATCGTACAGCAGCCCCTGCTCCCCGTTCTCCTCCGCCAGGTGGACCAGGGTGCGCTTGGAGCGCTCGTTCAGCCGATACTGGGCGTTCCGGGGATCCACGAAAAGGTTCAGGCCGATCTTGGTGAACAGGGATTTCTGTCCGCAGGCAGCGGCCCGGATCATATGGCTCATGACGCCGCCGGGGAGATTATACCCCTCGATGCGGTTCTCCTGGATGGCCTTTACGGTGCTGTACAGGCTGCCGAAAAAGCCGATGACGACGCAGTCCACGCCGCCTTCGCAGATATAGCCCTCCACCTCGCTGCCTTCCTTCCACTCGGCAAAGCTGAAGGCGCTGTACACCGTCAGGTGCTTGGGATGGCCGGTGGCCCGGAAGCGGCGGGTGATGGCCTTATTCAGATCCACGGGCGAAGCACAGGCCGCAAAGGCGTTCACCCAGATGGTATCCCCATCCCGGATGAGATCCATGGCTTCCTCCATGGTATAGATCTTGTTCATTGAGGTTTCCTCCTCGGGTAGTTTCCTTCTGCTCATCATATGGTGAGTACGGGGTTTTGTCAAGTTTTATGTTGCAGAGAACATGTTACGGTGGTATAATAAAATCTAAACAATTTGACTTGCAAAGGAGGTCCGCGGCTATGGAAGACCGTTCCAGCCCCATGCTCGCCCTGCTGGGGCGAAAGGACTGGGGAGAGGAACAGGCCCGGCTGGATCTCCTGCTGGCCTCGCCCTACGGAGAAGCCCTGCTGAAGGCGTTGAAGACCCTGAAGCGGGACGTGCTGTATCAGAGCCACATCCACGGTCTGGGCCATATCGAGCGCACCCTGGTCCACGGGGCCATGTGCGCCCAGGCGGAGGGGCTGGATGCGGCGGATACCGCCCTGCTCATGGACATGTGCTCCTACCACGACACCGGCCGGGAGAGCGACTGGCTGGACGGCGCCCACGGCTTCCGCTCCTCTCTGAAGCTGACGGAGCTCACGGGCCGGAGCGGAGAGGACCTGAAGATCATGATGGCCGGGGTGGAGGCCCACTCCATCGGGGACAAGTATATGGTGGACGTGATCCGGAAGCACGCCCCGGCGGACCCGGAGCGCGCCCTGCGGATGGCGCGCCTTTTGAAGGATTCGGACGGTCTGGACCGGGTACGGATCCGGGATCTCAACCCCAAATACCTCCGGTTCGAAAGCAGCCGGAAGCGGGCGCGCTTCGCCCAGCTCCTCTTCGACCGGTACCGGGCCATCCAGGGAGAGTGGGGCGTTCAGCAGGAGCAGGACGGCTTCGACCTGGGGGTCATCCAGGCTTTGAAACAGTTCGTTTCCGGCTGCTTTGACCAAAAGAAGCCCTGCGGGGAGACGGCGCTCCTGGCCCTGGACAAGCTCATCCGGGAGGACCACGCCGGGGATCTGATCCCCCGGCTGCCAAAGGACAGTCCCGTCTGCGGCCTTTATAACGGCGCCCTGCTGTACCTCCGCACCGTGTTTCCGGAGGATGATCCGGCGGAGCTGGAGGGGGAGTTCAGCGCTCGCTTCAAGGCCCAGTACGGCTCTCTGGTCTGCGCCGAGATCAAGCCGGACGAGGGCTGCGGCGGCTTCGCCGTGGACGGCATCCTTTTTGCCCTTCAGTTCTATCTGGACAAGCTGAAGGACCGCGTGAAAGATGATTAAGTAAATGAAAATAAACGGAGTGAGAAGAATTTGAAGCAGTACAAGTGGGCATTCGAGTGGATGGGCAAGTACAAGTTCCGCCTGATCCTTGCCATCTTCTTCGATATTGCCGGCGTCGGCCTCATGACCTGGGAGCCTTACATCTTCAAGGACATCGTGGACGACGTGCTGATGCCCCAGCAGTTCGAGCGGCTCTTCCCCATGCTGGGACTGAGCATAGCGGTGGGACTTGCCTTCTCCGCCTGCCGGTATTTCACCAGCATCTGCGCGGAGCAGGCGGCGGAGGCGGCGGTGGTGCGCCTGAAGGGAGCGCTCTTCCGCAAGCTCATGGTCCTGGGTCCGGATTACTACCGGGAAAACAAGGCGGGCGACATCATCAACAAATGCTCCGGCGACGTGGAGGTCATCAGCCGGAGCCTGAGCTTCGTCATCCCCCGGGTGGTGGAGTTCATCCTCATGCTGGCAGTGGCCCTGTTCGTGTTCCTGCGCATCAACTGGAAGTATACTCTGATCCTTCTGCTGGTCTCCCCCATCACCGCCGTGATGGCGAACAAAATGGGCAAGAAGCTGCATCCCGCCTTCAAAAAGGCCCGTAAGCAGCTCTCCAACCTGAACGCCGTGGTGGCGGAGAACATTGCGGGCAACCGGGTGGTCAAGGCCTTCGTCCGGGAGGACTTCGAGATGGAGAAGTTCCAGACGGAGAACCAGGGCTACAAGGCCCGGAACATCGAGGCGGTGTCCATCTGGCTGAAGTACGGCCCCATCATCGACTCCCTGGCCTCGGTCATCACCGTCATCAACCTGGTGGTGGGCTCCGTCCTGGTGATCATCGGGAAGGAAAACGGGGGCATCACCTACGGCGAGCTCACCCTGTTCCTCAGCTTCGCCTGGACCCTGAACGAGCCCCTCATGATGCTGGGCATGCTGGTGAACGATATCCAGCGCTTCCGGGCATCCACCGAGAAGGTGCAGGAACTGTACTACATGGACGTTGCCATTCAGGAGCCGGAAAAGGACGAGAGCCCGGAGACCGTGGAAGGCCGCGTGGATCTGAACCACGTCACCCTGGACTACGGCAGCACCCGGGTCCTGGACGATATCAGCATGCATATCGCCCCGGGGCAGGTCATCGGCGTCATGGGCTCCACCGGCAGCGGCAAGACCACCCTGGTGAACGTCATCGACCGCTACGTGGACGTGACCGGGGGCAGCGTGGAGATCGACGGGGTGGACGTGCGGAAATGGTCCCTGAAGAAGCTCCGCGGCAGCATCGGTCTCACCATGCAGGACGTGTTCCTCTTCTCCGATACGGTGGAGAGCAACATCGCCTACGGCGTGCCGGATACGGAGATGGAAAACATCATCTCCTCCGCCGTCATCGCGGACGCGGACGAATTCGTGTCCCAGATGCCGGATAAATACGATACCATCGTGGGCGAGCGCGGCACCGGCCTTTCCGGCGGGCAGAAGCAGCGGGTCTCCCTGGCCCGGGCCATCGCCAAGCACGCCCCCATCCTCATCCTGGACGATACCACCTCCGCCGTGGACATGGAGACGGAGGAATACATCCAGAAGCACCTGGCGGCCATGCCGGACAAGTGCACCACCATCATCATCGCCCAGCGCATCTCCTCCGTGAAGCAGGCGGACTACATCTACATTCTGGACAAGGGCCGCATCCTGGAGGAAGGCACCCATAAGCAGCTGATGCAGCAGAAAGGGTATTACTACAAGACCTGCGTCATGCAGCACGGCCTGGAAGACTCGGAAGCGGACGCTGCCTTCGGCTCGGCACTTCAGGGGGAAGGGGGTGCGTTCTGATGGCAAGAAACAAGTACAATATCGATGAGGAACTGGACGCGCCGTTCAACTGGCCCCAATTCAAGCGCAGCCTGGTCTACGTCAAAAAGTACAAGAAGCCCATCGCCGTCATGTTCATCCTGGCGGTCGTCGCCAGCATCCTGGGTCTGGTGATCCCCCGGATCCAGGCCTACATCATCGACAATCTCATTCCCCAGGGCCATAAGGCCATCAGCACCATCGTCGTCCTGGGTGTGGGCTACTTCATCATCAACGTCGGCGTTATCTTCATCAACAAGAAAAAAGGCCTCATCGGCGCCAATACCAGCCAGAGCATGACCACGGACATGCGCACCGACGTGTACGCGCATCTCCAGAAGCTGGGCTTCGATTACTATGACAGCCGTCCCCACGGGAAGATCCTCACCCGGGTCATCAACTACGTGAACAACGTGTCGGACTTCCTGACGAACGGCCTCATCAACTCCATCCTGGCCCTGATCAACCTGTTCATCACCCTGGGCTTCATGCTCTCCCTCAGCCCCAAGATGACCCTGGTGGTGCTGGCGGGTCTTCCGGTCTTCATCTTTTACGTGGCCGTGACCAAGCCCATGCAGCGGCGCTACCGCCAGAAGGCCGCCAACAAGCAAAGCAACGTCACCGCCTACCTCTCGGAAAACATCAACGGCGCCAAGGTCACCCAGGCCTTCGCCCGGGAGGAAATGAACAGCGGCATCTTCGACGGCCTGCTGAACGAGAACCGGCACTATAAGCTGCGGGCCGCCTACGTGGCCCACGGCATGTACCCCATCGCCGCCATGATCATGCGCATCGTGAAGTGCGCCATCTATATCGCGGCGGTATACTGGTTCCGGGAGGACTTCATCGTGGGCGGCATGGTGCAGATCGGCGCCATCTCCGCCATGGTCATGTACTCCAACCGGTTCTGGCAGCCTATCATGCAGATCGGCAATATCTACAACCAGCTCATGGACGCCATGAGCTACCTGGAACGGATCTTCCAGGTGCTGGACGAGCCGGTGAGCGTGGAGGACAACGAGGGGGCGACGGAGCTGCCCCCGATCCAGGGACATGTGGAATTCCGGAACGTGCTCTTCGAGTACGAAAAGGGCATCCCCGTTATCCATCATGTGAGCTTCGACGTGAAGGCGGGCGAGTCCATCGCCCTGGTGGGTCCCACCGGCGCCGGCAAGAGCACCATCGTGAACCTGCTTTCCCGCTTCTACAACGTGACGGAAGGGGCCGTGTGCATCGACGGCCACGACCTCCAGAGCGTCACCCTCCGTTCCCTGCGGCGGCAGATGGGCGTCATGCAGCAGGACACCTTCATCTTCTCCGGCACCATCATGGACAATATCCGCTACGGCCGCCTGAACGCCACGGACGAGGAATGCATCGCCGCGGCGAAGGCGGTGCACGCGGACGACTTCATCCGGCTCATGGAGGACGGATACGATACGGAGACCAAGGAGCGGGGCGAAGGACTCAGCGCCGGGCAGAAGCAGCTCATCAGCTTTGCCCGCACCCTGCTCAGCGATCCCCGGATCCTGATCCTGGACGAGGCCACCAGCTGCGTGGATACCAATACGGAGCGCCTGGTGCAGGAGGGCATCGCCGCCCTGCTGAAGGGCCGCACCTCCTGCAGCGTGGCCCATCGGCTCAGCACCATCCGCAACTGCGACCGCATCTTCTATATCCAGGACGGCGTCATTGCCGAGGAGGGCAATCACGACGCCCTCATGGCGAAGAAGGGCCTGTATTACGAGCTTTACACCAGCCAGCTCCAGGAGCTGCTCAGCGCGTAAGGCGCCAAGGCAAAGACCGCCGGGGGACGATCCCCGGCGGTCTTTGCGTGCCCGAAGCGTCCCGTCCCGGCGCAGCCCGGCCCTGCCTTCCCCTTGCAAATCCCGGGACGGTGTGCGATAATCCAATATGGATAGGTATATGGATCGATCACTGATCCGGTTGACAGATAAAGAGGATGCGATCATGACAAAACGCCTGTTGTGTTTCATTCTGGCCTGCATCGTCTGCCTGGGCGCCCTGCCCCTGACTGCGGGCGCGGAGACGGCGGAGGACGCGCCCGCGGCGGTCACGTTCCACGCGCCTGCCATATCGGCGGCGCGCTGCGGGAAAGCGCCCTGCTCACCGGGCCGGACGGCACCCTGGACAGCCTGCCCGCCCCCATCCTGGAGGGCTCGGAATTCGCGGGCTGGTTTACCGCTGCGGGCGTCCCCGTGGAGGCCGGACACGTCTTTGCCGCCGATGAGACCATCACCGCCCGCTGGACCCGGAAACCGGAAATGGTGTACGACGGGGAGACCGGCGTCCTCACCATCCGCAGCGGCGGCGGGATCGCCGAGACCTGCGTGATCGCCTGGTACGACGCCGAAGGACGCCTCCTGCGCACGGAGGTCAGGACCCTCACCGCCGAGGAGAGCAGCTGCACCCCGGATCCCGCAGGCGCCTTCTGCTTCAAGGCGTTCCTTCTGGACGGAGACTCCGTCCCCGTCTCCGGCGTCGCTTACGTCTATCTCGGCTGAGGCCCCCGCGCAGACCTGCATCATATATGCCCCCGGCGCAGACCGGGGGCAGAGGGAGGATAACATGCATTTTATCGAACGGGAAGACTACACGGACCCCAAGGTGCGGGCTGCCCGGTATCCCTGGGGCACCCCGCCGCCGAAGATCGACGAGAGCCTGATCTCGGAGACCGTCACGGCGGACGTGGCCATCATCGGCGGCGGCATCGCCGGTCTGGCCACCGGAGCCCGCTGCGTGCAGCTGGGGCTCACGGTGACGGTGGTGGAAAAGTACAAGGGTCTGGTGGCCCACGGCGCCCACATCGCCTCCGTGGGCAGCCACATCCAGCGGGAGAACGGCGTCTTTATCGACAAGAAGCAGTTTGCCCGGGACTGGATGCGCATCTGCGGCAGCCGGGTCAACGAGGACCTGCTGTGGCTCTATGTGAACAAGAGCGAGGAGGCCTTCGAGTGGCTGCTGGAGACCGGCGGCGAGGCCATTGAGGGCCATCTCTTCGGCGGCTACTACAAGGGGCCGGACTTCACCGAGTATCCCGGCACCCATTACATCGTGCAGAAGCCGGGCTACCACGTTTACAAGAACAACAAGACCGCCTTCCTCATGTGCGAGATCATGGAAAAGGTGATCCTGGACGGCGGGCAGCGCATCGACCGCAACAACCGGGCCCTGTACCTGGAAAAGGACGGGACGGGCCGGGTGGTCTCCTTCATCGCAAAGGACAACGACGGCGTATACCGCCGCTATGTGGGCAAAAAGGCCGTGGTCCTGGCCACCGGCGATATTGCCGGCAACCGGCAGATGCTGCAGTATTTCGCCCCTCTGGGCCTGCGGGCAGCTCACAACGGCTATTTCCCCGAGGGCGTCAACACCGGCGACGGCCACCAGATGGCCTACTGGGCCGGCGCGGAGTACGAGGCCCACGACTGGGCCCTGTCCCTGCATCTGATCGCCTACTCCATGTTCGCCTTCTTCTTCCTGCATGTCAACGAGCAGGGCAGGCGGTACATGAACGAGGACACCTGGGTGCAGGCCAAGGCCATCCGCACCCTGATGCAGCCGGACGGGCGCTGGGCCTTCAGCGTGTTCGACAGCCGCTGGCTGGACCAGGTGCGCTGGCTCTCCCCCATCAGCGGCGGCCAGTTCGTGGAGCCCCTGATGGCGGAGTACGGGGTGGGCTGGAGCGACGACAACGGCACGGAGGAATCCATCGAGCGGTACGTGCAGAACGGGACCTGCTGCAAGGCGGACACCCTGGAGGAGCTGGCGGAGCAGATGGGGGTGCCGAAGGACACCTTCCT
>JAEEGH010030075.1_pt1 | contig 10578 bp, 8 predicted proteins | sample 9134181 | NCBI WGS metagenome assembly JAEEGH01 (sample SAMN16246544, study PRJNA631951) | gut metagenome | biome: gut microbiome; feature: rumen; material: DP-attached | host: Bos | place: Iran: Karaj | collected 2018-10 | reverse complement strand
CCCGCAGCACGCAGATGGGCCCGTCCTCCGGGACCTCTTCCAGCCAGTCCGGCAGGAAGACCAGCATGCAGCGCTCGGCGTCCGCGTAGCCGCCGAAAAACGTCCCGTCCGGATGCGCGCGTTCCAGCGCCGCCTGTTCCGCCATGGAGAGGAAGCCGGTGTGCGTCAGGATATTCTTATTGTCCCGCTGGCGGGCTTTGTCCTCCGCCTGCGCCAGCAGCAGTTTTTCGTCTTTCTCCATTACAGATCCACCAGATCGCCCAGTTTGTAGCCGCCCCGGTCCTGCGCCTCCAGCAGGTCGTCGATCTCCTCCAGCGCCTTTCGCACTTCGTGTTCCAGCTCGCGGGACGACAGCCGCTGTACGCCCATGCGCAGGGCGGTCAGCTGGATCAGCCCGTCGGACGTGGCCACGCGCACGCGGTAGTTCTTGCCGATCTCGTGCACGAGCTTTTCGATGTAATTGTCGGCGCTTTCGTTTTCCTTTGTGTAGACGACGTGGATGCCGCCCGTATCCTCTTTCGTGCCCGGGTTGCCCTTCACTTTATAGCCGTCGAACACCAGTACGAGTTCGCCGCCCCGGTAGCCGTGGTAATTCACCAGCATCTCCGTCAGCCGCTCGCGGGCGCCGGCGAAGCTTCCCTTCGCCAGTTCCTTCAGCTCGTCCCAGGCGAAGATGACGTTGTAGCCGTCCACGATCAGGTAATCCTTTTGGATCTCCCGGCGCTTCGCGTCTTTGGCGGCTTTTTCTCCGCGGGTCACGGCGCTGTAGACCGGCCGTTTGATCGGTCCGAACTCCCGGTTCATGATCTCTTCCAGCGCGCGCTCGTCCAGATCGAGGCTGCGCCCGGTGCGCACCTTCGGGGACGAGGCCTCCACCACTTCGCCGTCCGCGACGCGCAGACCGCTGTCCACGTGCATGAAGTCCTTCACCTTGTCCCACTTGACGTTGATGCCCGCGCCGTGGGAACAGAATACGGAATCCGCGGGATTGTCCGCGTCGCGCTCCGGGTCATAACCGGTCTCTTCGACGACTTTCGCGGTGTTGTGACAGGGGAAATAGCCCTCGAAACGGCAGGTGAGCCGCCCGCGGCCTTTGGTATAGGAAAGCAGCTCCTTCTGATAGTCCTGCATCTCCGAGACCGGCGCGGTGCCCGTGAGCAGCAGGGAGTCCACGCTGTCTGCGGGACCTTCGAATTCCGCGTGCATGGCCTTGACGTCGCTGATGGCGCGGCCGATGCATTCGGGCGGTACTTCCAGGCGGAAGCGGTACCAGGGTTCCAGCAGCACGTTTCTCGCCTGCATCAGTCCCTGGCGCACGGCCCGGTACGTCGCCTGGCGGAAATCGCCGCCCTCGGTGTGCTTTAAATGCGCCCGTCCCGCCACGACGGAGATCTTCATATCCGTGATGGGAGAGCCGGTCAGCACGCCCACGTGCGTCTTCTCCGCAAGATTCGTCAGGATCAGGCGCTGCCAGTTCAGGTCCAGATCGTCCACGTGGCACAGGGATTCCAGCAGGATGCCGGATCCTTCGGGCAGCGGTTCCATCAGCAGGTGGACCTCTGCATAGTGGCGCAGCGGTTCGAAATGGCCGACGCCTTCCACGGGTTCTTCGATCGTTTCCTTATACAGGATATGGCCGGCATCGATGGAGACGCTCATGCCGAAGCGGTCTTCGATGATCTGCTGCAGCACTTCGATCTGCACTTCGCCCATCAGTTGGGCACAGATCTCCTGCAGCTGCGGGTCCCAGACGATGCGCAGCATCGGGTCTTCCTCCGCCAGCTGCGACAGTTTCTGCAGCGCGGTGTGAGGATCCGTGCCGTCCGTCGGCGTGATCCTGTGGGAGAGCACAGGCTCCAGCAGGGGTTTGCGCGCTTCTTTTTCTTTTCCGACGGCCTGACCCGCATAGGTCTCGACGGGTCCGCACAGCGCGGCGACCTGTCCGGCTTCGATCCGGTCCGCCGTTTCGTATTTCGCGCCGCTGTAGACGCGGATCTGGCTGATCTTTTCCCCCTCCAGTTCCTCGCGCACTTTCAGCTGCCCTCCGGTGAGCTTGATCCAGGTGAGCCGCGCGCCGTCTTCGGCGCGGGTGATCTTAAAGATGCGGCCCCGCAGATCCTCCGGCCAATGCTTTTCCTCGACGCAGTCCTTCAGGCCGTCCAGGAAATCCTGCACGCCTTCCAGCTTCAGCGCGGAACCGAACCAGCAGGGGAAGACCTTGCGCTCGCGGACGAGGCGCCGGACTGTGCTTTGCGGGAGGATTCCGTCCGCCAGATATTCTTCCAGGGCGTCTTCGTCGGTCAGCGCGATCGCCTCTGCCGCGTCCGCCGCGGCCATATCGACGCAGTGGGGGGACAGTTTGCCCTGCAGCAGCTGCAGGATCTCCTGTCTCGCGTCTTTTCCCCGCGCCGTTTCCACCAGGTCCATCTTGTTGACCCACAGGAACGTGGGCACCTGATAGCGCTTTAAAAGCGCCCAGACCGTCGCGGTGTGGGCCTGCACGCCGTCCGGGCCGGAGATGACGAGGATGGCGTAGTCGAGGACGGAAAGGGTGCGCTCCATCTCGGCGGAAAAGTCCATGTGCCCCGGCGTATCCAGCAGGGTCACGCGGGTATCGCCCAGGTCGAAGACTGCCTGTTTTGAGAATATGGTAATACCCCGGCGGCGCTCCAGCCGCTGGGTGTCTAAAAACGCGTCCTTATGGTCGACCCGTCCCAGGGTCTTGATGGCGCCCGTCCGGTACAGCATGGCCTCCGCCATGGAGGTCTTGCCTGCGTCCACGTGGGCGAGGATGCCGATCGCCGTGTGTTTCATGGGACTATTGTAGCACACGCGGGCTCTTTTATGGTATAATGACCTTGAGGCGAAGGCCTCGCAAAAACCAAACAAGGAGGTTTTGTTATGTTTATTGAAATCACCGGCAAGAATCTTAACCCGAGCGACAAGCTGCAGGCTACCATCGAAAAGAAATTCTCCAAACTGGACAAGTACTTTTCGGGCGAATCCAAGGCTGCCATCATGTGCAGCGAGGTGAAGACGGGCCTCTGCAAGCTGGAAGCTACCATCTATGCTGCCGGCATGATCTTCCGCGCAGAAGAATCCAGCAATGACATCTATTATTGCCTGGACAAGGTCATCGACAAACTCTCCACGCAGATGTCCCGTTTCAAGACGAGACTCATCCGCCGTCACAACACGCAGAAGGACATTCTCTTCGCAGAGATCCCCGATACTGCAGCCGCACCGGAAGAAGAAAAGGGCATCGTGCGCACCAAGCGCTTCAAGCTCAACCCCATGACTTCCGAAGAGGCGATCCTGCAGATGGAGCTGCTGGAGCACAACTTCTTCATTTACAAGGACGGCGAGAGCGGAGGTATCAACGTAGTCTACAAGAGAGCAGACGGATCTTACGGTCTGCTGGAGACGGAAGAATAGACCTCTTCTGACGCAATACAGTAACGAAACGGGCCCTGCGCAAGCAGGGCCTTTCCTGTTGCCGTCAAGCCGGCAGTTTCGTATGTTCGCTCAGGATCTTCAGGCAGTCCTGTCTGCGGTCGTAATAATAGATGTTGTCGGAAAGATAATCGAGGGCGTCGGGTTCCAGCAGCGTTGCCCTGCGGAACGTTTCCAGGACGATGGCCCGCGGAATGCTCTTGACCGCGATCAGGAACAGCAGATGCAGGCTGTCCGGCAGGACGTAGACGTCCGAATCCAGGCGCTCGGCTGCTTCCCGCAGCATATCCTTGTCCAGCAGGCAGACGGCGCCGAACGTGCTGCCTTCGCACCAGGCGTTCAGCCCGAGCTGCGACTGTTCCAGCACGCTCGGGTATTCCCGGAACGTATTCTCGCAGGCGAGCTTCAGCAGGTCCTCCTGGGTCATGTCCAGGTCTTTCAGGATCTCCTTCGTGACCACGCACAGGTAGCCGCTGCCGGGACCTTCCTCGATGACCGCGATGGCCGCCAGGTCCAGAAAGTCCTGATGCGGCACGTTCTTCAGCAGCTGGCGGTTGCGCCTGCGGTTGATGAGCGCGAGGTGGACCGTCTCCGGATCCGGTTTGTCTTCCTGCAGCTGCAGGCATTCCTCTTCGATCTCGGGCGGCAGCCGGTACTGCATCGCCTGGGCCGCGCTGCGCAGTACGCTTTCCAGCTTCGCCCCGGCGACGATGCTGCGGTACAGATCCTGGTAATTCAGCGTAGGCATGGGCACAGCGGAAACGGGGCCGGGCGGCTGCAGGCGGAACGTGTCGACGCAGCGGTTGATCTTGTACAGTTTCTTTTCGACCAGGCGGTGCTCGGCGTAGTCCTCGGGCAGGTAGTGCTTCAGGTCCGCGCGGACGGCCTGTTTGAATCGTTCGTAAGAGAGCATAGTATCCTCCTTTTGAGTGAATGGAAATATTTGTAAATATCATACAATAAATGTTAAAAACTGTAAAGCAAATATTTACCATTTTCCTGCCGGGATTTCCTCCCGCCCATTGTATGGGGGCAGGGAGTATGCTATAATACTTTAAGTTTGAATGCAGGAGGTGATTCGTCCTTATGGACGCCGGAAGTATTTCCGTTATTCCGCGATATTTGTTTTTCATAGCGTTGCTGCTTTTGGGAGGCGCGTATTTCGCCGCGGCCGAGACTGCTTTTGCGTCGGTCAGCAAAATACGCATGATTTCCGATGCGGACGACGGTGACGAGCGCGCGCAGAAGGCGCTTTACGTGCTGGATCATTTCGATAAAGCTCTCACCACGCTGCTGATCGGAAACAACGTGATGCACATTGCGTGCTCCTCCGCGGCAACGCTTTTAGCATCCAAATTATGGGGCAACAAGGCGGTGACGGCCTGTACGTTCGTCACCACTTTTGTCGTATTCCTGTTTGCGGAGATGATCCCCAAGTCCTACGCAAAGGCTTGCAGCGAGACGCTGGCGCCGCGGGTGGCCGGGTCCCTCATCTTCTTTATGAAAGTCCTCACACCGGTCAGCTTTCTGTTTTCCGGCATCAGCCATGCCGTGACGAAGATCGTGGGAACGGACGGTTCGGATGAGCCGACCGTCACGGAGGAGGAACTGTTCGATATCATCGAGAGCATCGACGAGGAGGATAAGATCGACGAAGACGCGGCGGAACTGGTGCAGTCCGCGCTGGAGTTTACTGTCAAGACCGTCAATTTCGTGCTGACGCCCTGGAACGCCACGGTTAAGATCAGCCGCGCCATGAGCGACGGCGAGATCCTGCAGGTCATTACCGAAGGACATTTCTCCCGCCTGCCCGTCGTCGATGAGAACGGCGAGCTGGAAGGCATCCTGCACATCCGCAAGTTCCTGAAGGCGAAGATCCGCGGCCGCAAGGCGCTGCAGTCCCGCTCCATGCTGGACAAGCCGTTCTATCTGCCGCTGTATATGCCCATCGACGAAGCGCTGGACGCCCTCAGCAGCAACCGCGCGCACATGGCGATCGTGCAGAGAGGGGACGGCAGCATCGCCGGCATCGTCACTGTCGAAGACATCCTGGAGGAACTGGTCGGAGAGATCTACGACGAAGAGGAAGGGGGTCTGCCGAAATGACCCGCAGCATCCTGTTCATCGTGCTTCTGATCCTGCTTTCCGCGTTTTTCTCGGGTTCCGAGATCTCCTACGCGGGCGCCAGCGAAGTCAAACTGCGCAAGGCGGCGGAGAACGCTGCGAAGAAAAGAAGCAGGGAAAAATACGCAAATGATATAAAAGAGAATTACGAAGAGGCGCTCATCTCCATCCTGATCGGCAACAATCTCGTGAACATCGCGTCTTCCGCGGTCGCCACAGTGATCGCGGTCGGCCTGATGGGGGATGCCGGCGCGGGCGTCGCCACCCTGATCATGACTGTGATCATCATCATTTTTGGCGAGATCACCCCGAAGATCGTGGCGTCGAGGAAACCGGAGAGCTTCGCGTTCGCCGCGGCCGTGCCCCTGCACTGGTTCGCGGTGGTCACGAAACCGCTCGTCTGGGTGTTCTCCGCGCTCATGAAAGCGGTCGGAAACCTCTGGGAAAAGAGCGCTGTGGACGACGCCGTAACGGAGGACGACCTGGAGACGATCTTCGAGACGGCCGAAGACGAAGGCGTCGTGGACGAGGACACGGCGGATCTGCTGCAGAGCGCGCTGGATTTTGACGACGTGCTGGCCTACGAGATCATCACGCCGCGGGTGGATATGGAAGCCATCGACATCGAGGACAGCGACCAGGAGATCGTCGACCAGATCATGAAGACGCGGTTTTCGCGCCTGCCGGTCTACGAGGACACGCCGGATACCATCATCGGCATCGCGCACGTCAACCAGTGTCTGCGCACCCTGGCGGCAGGAGAACCGTTCGATCTGCGCAAAGAGATGATGGAAGCGCATTTCGTGCATAAGACCATGCCGCTGGACGACGTGTTCGAGACCATGCAGCGCGAAGGCTGCCACATGGTGATCGTCACAGACGAATACGGCGGCACCATGGGCATCCTGACCATGGAAGACGTGCTGGAGCAGATCGTCGGCGAGATCTGGGACGAGAAGGACGTGATCGACGAGGAATTCGTGGAGCTGGACCCGGAACATTACGAAGTGGACGGGGACATGCGGCTCGAGGATTTCTTCGACGAGATGGATCTGGACGAGGACGAGATCGACGACGACAACGCCACGGTGGGCGGCTGGGCCATCGAAATGCTGGGCGGCTACCCGGAGCCGGGCGAAAGCTTCGAATACGAAAACCTGAAAGTGACCGTTACGGAAACGGAGGGCATGCGGGTGACCGAACTGCTGGCCGAACGGCTGCCCGAAGAGGAAGAAGAGGAAGAATAAAAAAACGGGGACAAGGAACCGTCCCCGTTTTTCGTTTTTGTTTTTTACTGCTTTTCGTTCATCCAGGTCTCGAACGTCGCGATCGGCTTGCGCTTGTGCTCGCTTCTGGAATGATAGCGGTCGAGGATCGCTTTCTGTTCCTCCGTGGCTTCGCCTGTCTCGAGGAAGTGGTCGATAGCGGCGTACGTGATGCCCATGTCGTCCTCGTCTGTCTGTCCTTCGAACAGGCCTGCGGACGGCGCCTTATGGACGATGCTGTCCGGCCCGCCGACGAAGGCGAGGAATTCGAATACCTCCGAAGCGGTCAGATCCGCGATGGGATTGAAATCGCTGGCGCCGTCGCCCCATTTCGTGAAGTAGCCCATGTAGATCTCGCTGCGGTTTCCGGTACCGGCGACCAGGCGGTTCTCTGCGGCGCCGATGGTGTACAGCGTTGTCATGCGAAGGCGCGGCGCGATGTTCGTCAGCGCGGACTGGTTCACCTCCGTGACCCCCTCCAGCGCCGCCAGTTCTGCTTCGCGTACCGGCGTCAGGTCCACGACGCGGGTCTCGATGCCGAATTTTTCCGCAAGTTCTTTGCCGTCTTCTGCATCAATGCCGTAATTTCTTTTGCTTGCGCAGGGCATGATGATTCCCACGGTATTGTCGCAAGCAGCCTTGCATAATATACCGACAAGGGCAGAATCCTTGCCTCCGGAGTTTCCGAAGACGATACCGTCCGCATGTGCCTCTTCCAGGCGGGAGCGTATAAATTCTATGCGTTTTTCGTATTCTTCTTGATAATTTCTCATAGTTATGCACCTCTTTTCCTATTTTACACCGCAGCGAGCTGTAACACAAACCAAAAAATGACAATTTCATGAAAAATAACTTGCACGCTTTTATGAAGATATGGTATATTTACTGTGTAATTATATTTCCATAATCTTATTTCATTGGAGGTGAAATAATGGGTTTCATGGACATCATTGATACCTTGAACGGGTTCGTGTGGGGTCCTCCTCTCATCGTCCTGCTTCTGGGTACCGGCGCGCTGATCACGATCGGCTCCGGATTCTTCCAGTTCGCACACTTCGGCTGGATCATGAAGAACACCTTCGGCTCCATCACTAAGAAGAATAGTGAAGGCGAAGGTACCATTTCCGCTTTCGAAGCAGCTTCCATCGCTGTTGGCGGCGCTGTAGGCGCAGGCAACATCGGCGGCGTTGCGACGGCTATCGCAGCGGGCGGCCCGGGTTCCGTTTTCTGGATCTGGCTGATCGCTCTGGTAGGCATGATGACCAAGTGCGCAGAAGTATCTCTGGCTCTGCACTACAGAACTCCCGATATTACCGGCGAGCGTTACGTAGGCGGCCCGACTTACTACATGCAGTTTGGTCTCGGTGAAGAAAAGCACTGGGGAGGCGCATACAAGATCTTCGCGATCATCTTCTCGATCGGTATCTTTATCTCCTTCGTGTTCACCATGCAGAACTACAACACGGCTGAGTCCATCAGCTCCACCTTCCCCGGAATCAGCATGATCGTCGCATCCACGATCTTCGCGATCCTGCTGACCATCGTTGTTGCCGGCGGTCTGAAGAGAGTCGGCGACTTCGCATCCAAGGTGGTACCGTTCATGTGCATCCTGTACATGGTATTCGCTCTGATCATCATCATCAAGAACATCGGCAACATGCCCCACACTCTGGGTCTGATCTTCGGTCACGCGTTCACTCCGACCGCTGCAACCGGCGGCTTCGCAGGCGCTGCCCTGTCCGTCACCATCCAGAAGGGTATTCAGAGAGCTCTGTACTCCAACGAAGCTGGCTGGGGTACTTCCCCGATGGTACACGCTACTTCTATCGTAGACCACCCCGTAGAACAGGGTATGTGGGGCTGCTTCGAAGTATTCGTCGACACCATCCTGGTCTGCTCCATGACTGCTTTCGTCATCATCGTTACCGATACCTGGACCTCCGGTCTGGACTCCTCCACGATGACCCTGACTGCTTTCGAATCCAACATCGGCTTCATCGGCAGAGCGGTTATCGCGATCTCCGTATTCCTGTTCGCGTTTACCACCGGTACCGGCTGGTACACCTACTATGATACGCTGATCAGACACGGCTTCCAGCACGACACGCCGCTGAGAAGATTCTTCCTGGCCATCATCAAGTACTGCAACGCAGTTCCCGGCTGGCTGCTGGTTATCCTCTCCTTCAAGTACGACGTAGCTTCCGGTTCCGTCTGGGGCGTTGTCGACCTTGGTACCGGCGTTCCGACCTTCGTCAACCTGATCGTCCTGCTCATCCTGAGCAAGAGATTCTTCGAACTGATGAAGGACTACAAGGCCCGTTACATGGGCATCGGCGAAGTGGATCCCGAATTCTATGTCTGGTATGAAGACAAGAAGAAGGCACTCGCTGGCAAGTAATCTGTCTTAAGACAACTGAAGAGGACCTGGACTTTCCAGGTCCTCTTTTTTTCAAAAGAGACAACTGAATAGAGTTAGGAGCAGGATCATGGCCAGCATCAGTGTAAGGCAGAACAGAAACGGCTCAACGGCATACGTCGTACGCGTATACGCAGGCAGGGATGCGGACGGGAAGTCCCGTTATCTCAGCAAGACCTATACGCCGGCTCCCGATATGGGCAAGAACAGGATCGACAGAAATTTGCAGGAACTCTGTACAGCACTCGAACGCAAGGCGGGATCGGCGTCCCCGTTATGTCCGAAGCTGTCTTTTTTTGATTATGCAGAACATTATCTTCAGAAAAAAAGCATATCCGTCAGCGAATACACGCTGCAGAGCTACCGGCTGACCCTGGAGAAAGCGTGCCGTTACCTGGGCGATCTCGCCCTGACGGAGATCCGTACACAGCATCTGGATGGGATGGTGGCGCAGATGAGGGCAGGACCCAGCCAATACGGCAAGGCGTATTCCTGTTCGTATATCCGTCACGTGCAGATCGTGGTGAAGAACTGTCTCGCCATGGCGGTGCGGGAAGGTTATCTTCAGGATAATCCGGCGGACAGCGGCCGTTTCCCCCTCCTGCGGCAGACGCCGAAGGAGCCGGTCTTCCTGGAGCAGGACGAGGCGCAGGCTTTCGTGCGCGCAGCGCTCTCCGAACCGGACCCGAAGATACGCTCCATGGTGCTTCTGTACCTTTATACCGGCATCCGCATGGAGGAACTGTGCGGGCTGGAATGGTCCGACGTGGACTTGAAAGACGCGCAGATCCACGTCCGCAGGGCGTCGGTCTATCTGGCGGGCTTGGGCGTGATCACAAAGGATACGAAGACGCGTTCCGGCACGCGGGTGATCCGGGCGGACCCGTCCGTCTTCTCCACCCTGGAGGAATACAAGGAGGCGAAGCGCAGCGAGTGGGCAGCGCGGGGGCTGCCCTGGAGCGAAAACAGCCGTATCTATACGAAGCAGGACGGATCTCCCATCATTCCGGGAACAACGCGGATCTGGCTGCGGTCTTTCGAAAAGCGGAACGGGCTCCGGCCTGTCACGCCGCACAAGCTGCGGCATACCTTTGCCACGCTGCAGATCGCTTACGGAACGGATATCCGCACTGTTGCGGGGGTCATGGGGCACAGCAGCCCCATGACGACGCTGACGATCTACGCGCATCAGGTGAAGGAAGCCTCGCAGAAAGCCGCGCTGGCGATGAGCGAGATGCTGACGCCGAAGGAAACGTCTGAAAGATAAAAAGAGCCGCGCACGGCACCGTGCGCGGCTCTTTATTCTATGCCTTTTTATTC
>JAEEGH010030068.1_pt1 | contig 10579 bp, 5 predicted proteins | sample 9134181 | NCBI WGS metagenome assembly JAEEGH01 (sample SAMN16246544, study PRJNA631951) | gut metagenome | biome: gut microbiome; feature: rumen; material: DP-attached | host: Bos | place: Iran: Karaj | collected 2018-10 | reverse complement strand
TGGGCCACGGGCATGTCTTTGGGCGCAAATATCAAGATTAAATACGCAACTTGTATAGCTAAGTAGCGCCAAAGTAGATTTTGGACAGATCAATCTCATTTGTACCACGCTGTAAATAAGCATATTGCAGAATACGCTATATTTTACCGAAGTAGATGTTTGTATTTTGGATTAATTCCCCTATCTTTGCATTCAGAAGAGAAACAACCTATGAGGACACACCTTATTCTATTATGTCTGATGCTACTATTATCCACGGCACAGGCAGCCCCTATCAGCAAGTCATTGCTCCAGTCGCTTGATGAGACATTGGAGCAGCGGGAGAATTACATGTCGGCCAAAGAGCATACGCTTGACAGTCTGAAAAGCTTACTCCAACGCACTACAGACAGAAGTCAAGTTCTCAGCCTGTACCAAGACCTCTATCTGGAGTACTATGTCTATAAGTACGATTCTGCCATGACCTACAATGAAGCCGCTATTCAACTGGCTCACCAATGGGGTGATGATATTCAAGAAAAACGAGGTCTGATTCAACGCTCTGAACTCTTTGCTTTAGGCGGACGTTACTATGAAGGGTTTGACAACCTGCAGAATATGGATGTGAGTACGCTGGATTCAACGTTACGCTTCAGGTACCACTACACCAATTTTTTACTGAACCTATATCTTGAAGAGTATGGAGATAACAATACTTACACCGATTCCTACTACAGTCAGCGGTCTTACCACCTCAAAGAGGCCATGAACTACATAGAGCCTGACAATCAGAATTCGGACTACTATTGGGGAGAATACTACACGTATGTGGAGAACGACCCAGAGAAAGCTAAGGTTTTCTATGAGCAGCAAGTTAACAGCGGAAGGTCCTCACGTACGGATGCCATGGCTTATTTCAATCTGTCCAACTACTATTTCAGCAAGGGAGAGCAGCAAAAAGGCGAAGAATACCTTATCCACTCATGCATGGCCGACATCAAGAATAATGTGAAGGAGAACATGGCACTGCAGATACTCTCCGCCTACCTTTTCCAACAAGGAAAGAGTCAGGTGGAACGAGCGGAGCGCTATATTAGCATCGCCTTAGAAGATGCACACTTCTACGACAGTCGTCTGCGCATCGTAGAGTCTTCACGCGTATTCCCTACCATCATCAGTGCCTACCAGTCATTGTTGCAAAATCAGAACAAAAAACAGCAATATGGTCTTTGGGGCATCACCATTCTGGCTATTTGGCTGCTGTTTGAAACATTCTTCTATATCAAGCAGAATAAGCAGCTTTCTGTGAAGCGCTACAAACTGGCTCTGTCGAATGATGATCTGACGATGCTTAACGAGAAATTAGGAGTGCTGAATGGGCAACTGATGGACACTAACCACAGACGTGAACGATTGGCCAAGCTCTACATAGACCTGTGTGCCAACTATATCAACAAGTTGAAAAGCTACCAAAGCTTGGTACGTCGCAAAATCAAGGCAAATCAGGTGAACGACTTAGCAACCACCATATCATCTACCAAACTATCAGAACAAGATGCTTCCGCCTTCCTTACGCAGTTCGACAAGGCTTTTCTGGACCTCTACCCTACTTTCATCACGGAGTTCAACCAATTGCTAAGGCCTGAGGAACAGATTATCATTCCGCAGGAACGCACCCTGAGCATGGAGTTACGCATCTTCGCATTGATTCGCTTGGGCGTAAAAGAAAGCTCCGAGATTGCCTTATTGCTCTTCCTTTCTCCACAAACGGTCTATAATTATCGCTCTATTGTAAAGAACAAAGCTATTGACCGTGAGACTTTCGAGGATGAAGTGCGTCAGCTTTGCACGATACTTAAATAATGAAGAATGGATAATAATCCATAATTCATAATTGAACTAGAATTCCGATGTGAAGTGGAACTTGATGTGCTTGAAATCACTCTGCGCCATTTGCAGCACATAATTACTGTCTGCCAAGAACACATCCCTACCCTCACGATCCTTAGCCATATACTGGTATTTGCGTTTCATAAAATTGTCAAGTTCTACAGGATCATCGCTTTCTATCCAGCAAGCCTTATATAGATGCACAGGTTCCCAACGGCATTTGGCATTGTATTCATTCAGCAGACGATACTGGATGACCTCAAACTGCAACTGTCCCACGGTGCCGATGATCTTGCGCTGGTTGAACTGATTCACAAAGAGCTGAGCCACACCTTCATCCATCAACTGGTCTATGCCTTTGGCCAATTGTTTCTGCTTCATCGGATCATCGTTCTCGATGTATTTGAACATCTCTGGCGAGAAGCTAGGCAGTCCACGGAAATGCAGCACTTCACCTTCCGTCAATGTATCACCTATCTTAAATGTCCCATTATCAGGCAGTCCGATGATATCGCCAGCCCAAGCCTCGTCCACCGTACTCTTACGCTGAGCCATGAATTGCACCGGACTGGTAAAACGGATCTGCTTGTTATGCCTTATATGTAAATAAGGCGTATTGCGCGAAAATCTGCCAGAACAGATTTTGCAGAATGCGATGCAGGAACGGTGATTGGGGTCGATGTTGGCAGTAATCTTGAAGATAAAGCCCGTAAACTTCTGTTCATCAGGTTGCACCATGCGTTCCAATGCCTGTACAGGACGAGGACAAGGAGCGATCTCTACAAAACAATCGAGCAGTTCCTGCACACCAAAGTTATTCAAAGCAGAACCGAAGAACACAGGAGCCAAATGTCCATCCAGATAAGCCTGATGATCAAACTCCGGATAAACGCCTTCCAGCAAATCAAGGTCGGCACGCAGCTGCTCTGCCTGCCTACTGCCAATATGCTGCTCCAGTTCCTCCGTATGGATATCCACCTCCACCTTCTCTGTCACCACTTGCTTGGAAGGCTGGAACAGATTGAGGCGCTGTTCGTAGATATTATACACGCCCTTGAAGCGAGCACCGTTGTCGATAGGCCATGAAAGCGGACGAACACTGATTTGCAGCTGTTCTTCCAGTTCATCGAGCAGGTCAAATGGATCCTTGGTTTCACGGTCCATCTTGTTCACGAAGATAATCACAGGCGTATTGCGCATACGACACACCTCCATGAGCTTCAGCGTCTGAGCCTCCACACCCTTGGCACCATCAATCACGATGATCACACTATCCACCGCTGTCAGCGTGCGATAGGTATCTTCAGCAAAGTCCTGGTGACCAGGAGTATCCAGAATGTTGATCTTGTAGTCATGGTAGTCGAACTCCATCACACTGGTAGTCACGGAGATACCGCGCTGCTTCTCAATATCCATCCAGTCGCTGGTAGCCGTCTTCCGAATCTTGTTACTCTTCACGGCACCAGCCACCTGTATCTGTCCGCCAAAAAGCAGCAGTTTCTCTGTCAATGAAGTCTTACCAGCATCAGGGTGAGCGACGATGGCAAAGGTACGCCTGCGGGCTATTTCGTTGTTCATTTTCTTTGATTTTGCTATTGGGCTGCAAAATTACAAATATTCCACTGGTTTAACAAATTATTACTACTTAATCTCTCAAAACAGCCTTTCAAAACATTATCCAAGTCATTTCCTTAAGAAATAGGATAAAAAACGACAAAAACATTGAACAATTCTCATGTTTTTAGAAAAATATTTGTATTTTTGTCCGTGAAATAAGAAAAAAAACGATGGAAGACAATAAACCATTCAAATACATCGAGGTTCATCTATTTCCAGAAGAACAAATAGGGCTCCATGAAAATGACTTATGGGACTTATCTACGTCAGACAAGGCCAAGGCACCAGAATCATTGCTGACAAGGTTACACCATTCAAGGCTGGAGAAGTGACACTCATTCCTCCACATGTGCCTAATTGGTATCAATACAACAAAGAAGATACCGATAAGGAAGGCAAGATCTGTAGTTTCAGTGCGTTTTTCTCTGCCGATTTCCTGAATCGCTGTTCAGACACTTTCCCAGAACTCAAAGAGCGCATCGAGAAATTCATGCAGCTGGATTCTGCCATTGAGTTCGAAAAGAAACTGTCACAGCGCATCTGCAGTGTCTTGCTCTCCATGCGTGGGATGGACGACCTTCAGCGCCTCTCTCAGATGGTTCATTTGGTAGTGCTTATGACAGAACCAGAAGCAGGCTTTAGCATTACTGAGCGTAAAAAATCGGTAGAAAGAGAACAGAAACTGCTAAACGATGTAGAAGTCTATGTATATTGCAATGCCCAACGTGATTTTAAGTTAGAACATATTGCCAAGCATGTGGGCATGAACCGTACGTCGTTCTGCGTGTTTTTCAAACGCGCCACTGGTAAGACCTTCATCACCTACCTCAATGAGTATCGCATGAGCCTTGCTTGTAAGCTCTTGCGAGAAGGCAACCTCTCCATCTCGGAGGTCTGCTTTAAGTCGGGTTTCAACGATGTGCCCTATTTCAATCGTACGTTTAAGAAAATGCACGGAGTCAGTCCTACAGAATATAGAAATCAGAAATAAAATTTGTTTTATATTGTCCAATATTTGCTTTTCACAAAAATAAGCCCTAGTTTTGTGGGCTTGATGGGCTGAATATAAGACAATATGGAGCATTATTCTTTTATATACGATTATAAAAAACAACCGCCCTTAACGCCTATAGAAGTGGCCCCAGAAGACAACTGGGAACTTTCTTATCTTGTCAAGGGAGCCGAACTGGTAGGACAAGAAGAATCAGAAGCACCGCCGATGATCTCTGGCGATGTGATATTGTTTCCGCCTAACCTGACGCATAACTGGACCTTCAATTGTCAGATTGTCAATGAAGAGGGTGATGTGGAATTCATTCGCCTCTTCTTACCCGTTTCTTTTTTAGAACGGTTGGTACATAATTTTCCCGAATATCAGGAGACAGTGGCTCGTCTTCAGCAAAATACATGTCCTATCCGTTATGACTCATTAAAAGCCAATCGCCTCATCGAAGAGTTAGAAATCATGCGCGAACTCTCTGATATAGAGCGCATCCCCCCATGTACTTAATCTACTGAGCCTACTCTAAATTAATATCCGACAAGTCTATTGAATAATAAGGCAAGACTATACCCCTATAATGAACTAACTTTGTGCCAGTAAGGTTATATGCATTGCGTATAATCCTAAATGTTAGTTCAAAATAATGCCGCTACATCGATGTGAATCGAGGTAGCGGTTTTTGTTATGGTACGAGTTATAAATACCAAACAGCAAAGACATGGTAAAAAATTGGGGAGCGTACCTCGCGGTATGCTCCCCAAATATTCATTGTAAATTTAAGCAATTACTTCCAAGCTGCGTTCTGAACCAGCTTACCCTGCATGGTCACGATCTCATCGTTAGGAATTGGGAACATTACCCAAGATGCGCTGTAAGTCTTGCCAGAATACTTCACCAGATAGTTAGACTCATAGTTGATGAAGTTCTGAACCTCAGACTGAGCCAAACCCCAACGAGCCAGGTCAAACCAGCGGTGGCCTTCCATAGCCAGCTCCATGTGACGCTCAGCGATCAGAGCCTTTCTTACATCTGTACCCTCTGGCCATAGACCGATACGGTAGTTACCAGCAGCACCTGTCAGAGTCTTACCATTTACGAGGTCTTCCAATACATACTCACCAATAGTAGTAGCATCAGCTTTCACGTAGCTATTAGCTGCACGTGCACGTACCTTATTGATATATTCCAATGCAGTAGCATTGTCACCAGTCTCAATGCAGCACTCAGCATAGAGCAGATAGATGTCTGCCAAGCGGATCAGGTGGTGGTTCTTAACGGTAGAACCAGTAGAGTTGGTTGAACTCAGACTACCCTTGTCAGCCTTCTTTGGCATGTACTTCTTGTTTAGGAAGTAGCCACCATTTGAAGTAGCACGTACCCAACCGCCTACGGTCAGAGGGGTACCCCAGTCATAGTAAGGAACACCGAAACGACCTACGGCATAGTCCAAACGCGGATCTGTAAAGATATCCAAATCAGTCTTGATGATTTCCTTCCAAAGTAGGTTGCCATCTTCATCCTTCTTCTGCTCACCAGTCTTAGGATCAATGTCAGGCATACCTTGTGGATCTGGCACTGACATGGTCTCACCAAGATCAGTCACAGGCAGACCATTGGCATCTACCTTCATAGAAGAAGTGAGATACACAGAAGGCTGGTAGAATCCCCAACCACCACCGAGGGCACCTGCCATAGCGATGTGTGAACCACCGAGTAGTGCTGAGGTGTTGTTATTGGAGATGCCGATGAAAGTAGCCTGAATGTCGAATACAGACTCACCAGTCCAGTCACTCTGACCAGCGGTGAACAGTTGCTCGTAAGTATCAGCCAGTTTGTATTTCTGACCCTTGGCATCCACACCGCTGTTGATGATCTGCTCAAGCAGAGACTTTGCAGAAGCCCAGTTGGCAGTCTTGCCTGCACCGTTCTCAGCACCAGTATAAGGAGAAGCCTGGTAGATCATCACCTTTGCCTTATAAGCTGCAGCAGCCCACTTGTTAGCACGGCCTTGTTCACCTTTGCCCCAAGTTTCAGGTAGGTTATTCATGGCATAGTCGAAGTCGGCTATTACATTGTCCCAGATGTAGATATAGTTTCCGTTCTCATCCACGTTACTTACTGCTGGATCAGTGGCAGAGATAGAAGCTTCATAGCTGATATAAGGCACGGCTGCACCGAACATCTTGATAGCCTCGAAATGGAACAGACCACGCAGGAACGCTGTCTGAGCCTTTACCAAAGTCAACTGAGCCTCTGTGATACCACCCTTCTCTGCAGTCAGGTTTGCAATACGCTCTGCATCATTGGCATACTTCACGCCATCATAGATATAGCGGTACTTGCTGCGCAGGTAGCCATTTGATGAGTTGAATGAATAGGTCTCGATATCCGTAAAGTCAGACTGGTCGGCAAACTCAGAACCCTTGTTGGCATCACCGCCGAATACGTCACCGTAGGCATAGTTTACCAAGGGGCAAGAGAAATAGTCACGGCCAGGAGCGTACAGGTTGGCGTATGCCTTAGTCAACACATAGTCAACACCCGTTGCGTCCATCAGCGTCTGTTCAGTAACAGCACCCACAGGCTCCAGCACCAGGAAGTCGTCACCACAGCTGCTCATCGTCATGGTAGCTGCCAACGCCATAGCTGAATATAATAATGTTTTTTTCATATTGTATTTCAATTTTAGAGATTATAATTATCAGTTGTTAAGCATTACTTAAGAACTCATATTAGAAACCAATGTTCACACCGAAGATATACTGACGAGGCATACCGTAGCTACCATAGTCGATACCCTTGTTCATATCACTACCTACACGGCCAGTTTCTGGATCCAGACCAGAATAACTAGTGATAGTGAATACGTTAGACATCTGAGCGTACAGACGAATTCTTGACAAGGTCAGTTTCTGAACCACCTTACGTGGAAGCGTGTAGCCCAGAGTCAAAGTCTGCATACGCAGGAATGAACCATCCTCTACGAACATTGAGTTAGATACGTTACCAGACTCAGTAGCCTCAGCGTTAGAGCTTACCCACATAGGATACTTACCATTTGGATTCTCAGGGCTCCAAGAGTTATCACGACGGTCGTAGCTGTAGTTTGAACCCAGGTTACCGAAGTGGGTGTAGTATCTGAAGTGTGCATAGTTGTCATTTCCGATTGAGTAGTACAGATAAGTGCTCAAATCCCAAGACTTCCAGTTCAGACTGATGTTCACACCACCTGTCAAGTCTGGATGAGGATTACCGATGATGGTACGGTCGTTCTGATTGATGACACCGTCACCATTGATATCCTTGAATCTGTAGCGACCTACCCAGTTGATAGGCTTGTAGCCGTCAGCAGCACCGTAAGGACGTACGCCGTAGCTCTGAACGTCTGCCTCGCTCTGATAAATACCGTCCACAACATAACCATAGTACATACCGATAGGCTGGCCTGGAGTAGTAATAGTAAGCTGATTCAGACGAGAAGAGTAGAACATATCAGAAGCACCCAGCTTCACAACCTCGTTCTTGTACCAAGAAGCGTTGGCGTTGATGTTGTATGATACCTGGCCGATCTTGTCTCTCCAACCGATTGAGAAGTCGATACCGGTGTTCTTCATCTCACCTACATTGGTGTATGGGCGTGATGCCAAACCTGTCTGGTATGACCAAGGAGCTGGAACAAGCATGTCAGAAGTCTTCTTGATGTAGAAGTCGAAGCTTGAAGTCAGTCTATTGTTGAACGCAGTCAGGTCATAACCAACGTTGAACATCTTTGAGGTCTCCCACTTGGCGTTGTCATCACCCAAGCTTGAGATACCGTAACCAGTGTTGGCACTGCTGTCGTCACCGGCGATGCTATAAACGTAACCGTTACCAGTACCATACTGGAATGCGTAGTTGTAAGCACCGATGTTAGAGTTACCAGTGGTACCGTAACCAGCACGGAGCTTCAAGTCATCCAACCATGTCTCATGAGCAGGAGCCATGAATGACTCGTCTGAGATACGCCAACCGAGAGAGATGGATGGGAAGGTACCCCAACGGTTCTTCTCAGAGAATCGTGAAGAAGCATCGCGACGGATAGTAGCTGTTACCAGATACTTGCCCATGTAAGAGTAGTCGGCACGGCCGAAGAGACCGAACATCGTGGTCTTGCTGCTCATAGAACCTGAGTTGCTTGAAGTTGAAGAGCTACCGTTGTTGATCATCCAAGTATTGGTGTTTCGTTCGAATGCATAGCCCTGACGGCTTGCGCTCAGAGAGTAACCGATACCTTCCTTCAAAGCCTCAGAACCTACAACCAATGTTAAGTCATGCTTGTCAGCAAAGGTGTGCTTGTAAGTAGCGGTGTTGGTCCACTGCCAGCCGAAATTCCAGCCTGCGCTCTCGCTATAGCTGTTATAATTAGAACCTTCCTTGTTCCATGCAATGCTCTTATAGCTCATAGAACGGCTGTAGTTTCCATTCAGGTTCACAGAGAACTGTGTACGCAAAGTCAGGCCCTTGATCCAAGGATCCTTCAATTCGGCAAAACCTGCAGTATTGATACGTACGTTACGGTTCCAGTTCTTGTCACCCATATCCACGCCCAGGAGGGCAGAGTTAGCACGGCCTGCATTACCACGAGATGCGGCATAGTCACCAGCTACGTTGTAAGGAGCCTGCCAAGACTTGATGGTATATGTACGTCCGAAGGTGCTGTCATCACCCTGACCACCACGCTCACCAAAGGTGTTATTCAATGACATGCTGTTGTTCACACCGATAGTGAAGTGATTGGTAGGATTGTAGGTAGCGTTCATACGTACGGAATAGCGCTCGAACTTTGAACCCTTAATAGGACCTTCCATACTGTTATAGCCAATAGAAGTGGCATACATACCCTTGGTACCACCACCCTGCAAAGAGATCTCATGGTTGGTGATGAAACCTGTACGAGTCACCAGGTCATACCAGTCGGTACCCTTGCGAGCTTCCTGCTCTGACTGACCCAGCACATCCATGTTGTAATAGTAAGCTGAAAGAACATACGCGTTGGTTCCTGTAGGAGCATAGTTGGCACGCAGGGCCTCCAACAGAGGCTGACGACCAGCAGTAGTGTTAGGATCATAGTTGGTGACACCAAACATACCAGCTATCTGGTCTGCAGACTGAGCCATAGGAACAGTGGTGTAAGGCATAGTCAAGTGACCGTCTGGGGTTACATTGCCAGCAGCATCGACCAACTGACCAAACTGGTCGTGAACGAGATTATTCACGTCACCGCCCTTGTACTTGATCTGGTTCTTGAAACCTTGCTCTTCAAATTCCATGAAGTCCCAAGCACCCAGCAAGTCGAAACCGTTGTTAGCCATGGTAGAAGCACCTACATAACCGTTGTAAGATACATTCACCTTGCTCTCCTTGCTACCCTGCTTGGTAGTAACGATGATCACACCGTTTGCAGCACGGGCACCGTAGATAGCGGTGGCTGCAGCATCCTTCAATACCTGGAATGATTCGATATCGTTAGGGTTCACTGAGCTTACATCCACACCCTGAATACCGTCAACGATGATCAGAGGTGAAGAACCGTTCACACCACCGACACCACGTACACGGATCGTCGTTGATGCACCTGGGGCACCACCACCGGATACATACACACCGGCTGCACGGCCCTGCAATGCCTCGGCGAAGGTTGCCACTGGCTGCTCAGCAATAGCATCGCGTGACACCACTGCCACAGAACCGGTGATATCCTTCTTGGCCTGAGTACCGTAACCTACGACAACCACTTCCTCCAAAGTCTCAGCATCTTCGCGAAGAGTTACTGTCACTGAATTCTGACCATTCTGAAGAGCAATTTCCTGAGTTACATAACCCACGAAAGAAACCTGGATTGTAGCGTTGTTTGGAACGCCCTGAATCACGGCAACACCGTCCATGTTAGTAATACCACCGATGGTAGTACCCTTCACCAGCACGTTGGCGCCGATAACCTCTCCCAGTGCATCTTTTACAGTCACGGTCACTGTACGACCGTTCTGCTGGATGCCCTCAATGCCTGTTGACTCGTTCACTGCTGCTGAAGCGCTCATAGGCATGCAAACA
>JAEEGH010030067.1_pt1 | contig 10579 bp, 15 predicted proteins | sample 9134181 | NCBI WGS metagenome assembly JAEEGH01 (sample SAMN16246544, study PRJNA631951) | gut metagenome | biome: gut microbiome; feature: rumen; material: DP-attached | host: Bos | place: Iran: Karaj | collected 2018-10 | reverse complement strand
GAACTGGATGGTATCTTTACCGTCATCTGTACGCCTGACGATCCTGCGACAGCGGTATGTTCCCTGTACACGCTCTTTCACAGTGACTATGCCTGAGTTTGGTCTGCGGCCACGACGATGCTTCAGTTCCTCGTCAGTCATGGGACGCTCGACATACTTGTCATACGTAAACTCTATAATCTGGTCTGCGATGATGTCTTTCTCAGGACACTTTCTCTGCTCGATGATTTTGAATTTGGCATTATCCTTCAGGCGACAGACAAACTTGTAGCCGGCTTCATCAAGCCGTTTCCATAGCTGATAGTCGGTATAGCCCATGTCGAAGGTTATGAATGAACCATAGGGAAGATCGAACAGGCGCTCCATAACCTCATGGTCATGCACTATGCCTTCTGTATAGTCGACGAAAACAGGAAGGTCGATGTTCTCCTCAATAATGGTATGAGCCTTGATTCCACCTTTTTTCTTTCCATTATTCGGATTGCGTCCAACTCCCCTAAGTATCTGAGAGAAAAGGCTTATCGTGGTCGAGTCCATTACGTAAAGCTTCGTAGAAACCTCTCTTTTCGTCAGGCTGTCCGATAAAACAGGTGCATAACGCTTGTAGAGCATGCGATAGATGGAGCCAAAGAAGCTGGACTTGCGCCGTTTATTGGCATCGGACAGCGTACTGCGACATATCATGTGGTCGATGCCTAAATGATTCATACGGGTAGCATTGGCTGCAAAACCAAGACAGGTCTCACGCAGGGAGCGCAGATTGCTAAGCACGGCATAGAGCATCACAACCAGGTGTGAGTACCCATCGAGATGCTTCGTGTAGTAGTTTGCACCCGATTTTGACGCTAAAGTGTTAATTTTTGACCTGTCCATCAATTTTATTAGTTGACTTAGTACCGGCTGTCCGGAGAAATTTGTACCTTTGCCCATAGATTTGGAATTTTTGGTTGTAGCAAACGCAAAATTACAAATCTTTGGGGACTTGCCGAAAGGCTTGTCCCCTTTTCTGTCGACTCAGCTCAATTTTTTATCGGACACCAATAAATATTAATATATACTTCATAGCTTTGATACTGATTTTTAAACACATTTTTATAATAATGAACTCCTTGGACGAAAAAACGTGAGCAATCTACTTCGCTTACGTAATCTGAGGTATTGGGGATAACCTAACATTCTTAAACGAGTAAATGCCCACGCCGAGCGGCGTGAACTATCTACTTCAGTTCTTGAATGTTTCATCTAATTCCCCAATTATCAGATTACAAGAATCAAAAGTGGACGTTCAGTCTTATGTCCTATTATCTTTTATCTGTCCATTGGCGTAACTGTTTAATAGTACTACAATTCCTTTATTTATCAGAAGATGGCCGCAATGCGGCGAATCTGTTTGAGTTTCTCCATAAACGAGTCATTGCGCTCGGCCATCTGCATGTCGTATTCGTTCTGCATGGCCAGCAGGGGGGCGGCATCCACACCGAGGGCGGCTTCCATCATCATGGCCAGTTCGGGACTGAGCGACCGCTTGCCGTTCAGCATCTCGTTGAAGGCTGAATAGGATATGCCTATCTCCTTGGCCAGTCCGCGCTGCGAAATGCCACGGTATTCCAGTTCGTCCTTCAGCACCTCGCCGGGATGGGTGGGGTGAAGGGGCTTCAGATTGTTTGCTATCATCTGCGGGTTTACTCCTTCAAGTGTCGTCATGTCTCGTCCTCCTATCTTATTTATAATGGTTCGACAAATCTGTGATGTTACAAATGGTGGCAATCTGCTTGCCAGCTTCCATGCCTTCGGTGAACTCGATGCGGTACTGGTCGTTGACGCGGACGGACGAAAAGCCTTCCTTGTCGCCGTGCAGCTCCTCGTAGTGCAGGGAGCCGTACTTGGTCAGTCCCAGAACATTCTCCTGCTGTTTCATCAGGTTGATGACTTTGATGTACTTGCCGACAATCTGGGGCTGAAACCTGTGTTTCTTGTCACTGGCCTTGCCCTCCGTGTAGAGTTCCTGTAGGTATGTCTGCTCGAATGTAACTATCATCGGGTGCAAAGGTACAAAAAGTTTTCTGTGTTCGCAAATTTATGAACGATTATTTTCGAGATATTAAGAAATCACAATGCCGCTTTCTCTTTATCACAAGGGGACAGTCCGGACAGTCTCCCTGTGAGCCGTGTGACTGCTTCGCTGATTTTATCAATGACTTTTTGCGAAAGCATCACTTTTGCACGTAACAGTTTAACCTACTGTGAGTTAACTGAGGTGATGCTTAGTTTGAAAGTGTCACCAAGCATCACCAATGTAAAACAACTTGTTTTACTTTGTTAACCCCTACCCTGAGTGAGAGTTTAGGTAGGGTAAAGCGAGGTAAAACAAGTTGTTTTACTTTACGAACCCACTTTGTCGCAGCCGCCTACACCATACCATTACATGACTTTAGGTAGGGGTACCCATGTCGCTAAGCCTGCGGCCCAGTTCCATATTTGCAAGACTTTTGCAGAGAAAACGGGAAAAACAGCCCAAAAAGTGATGCTTTGAAAAGTAGCATCACCTCTGTAAGATTCTAATATATAATAAATTACAGAGAAAGTGACACTTTATGGCAAAATTGAAGCAGTCGCTCGACCGCCACACCGATGCCTTTGCTGACTACCAGAACAAACTCCTGGAATATCGCTAGGCCACGGGACAATAACAAATGACACGATTCGCTTTATTCCTTTTGAGCCTGTTGGTGTGGCTACCTCTTGGGGCACAACAGATAACAGGTGTGATCACTGACGATGAGACGGGCAAAGCTATCCCCTTTGCCAGCATCGTCTATCAAGGCCACCATGTGGCAGTAATCTCCGATGTTAACGGACAATACGTTATTCCGCGGCATGAGGGATGGAATATCACCTTCAGCACAATAGGCTACAAATCGCGTATTATTCCAGTTAACAACAAGACGAAGACGAGGCTGAATATTGCCCTGAAACCCGATAAGCAGCAATTGGCCGAGGTGACCGTCAAGGCTAAGCGGCAAAGGTATAGCCGAAAGGACAACCCTGCCGTGGAACTGATGCGCCGCGTGGTGGCTGCCAAGAAGAAGACAGACCTCAAGACGAACGACTATTATCATTATAATAAGTACGAGAAGATTACCCTCTCGCTGAACGACCTGAAGCCTGAGCAGTTGGAGCAGCCTCCCTTCAGCAAGCATCCATGGCTGGTGGAGCAGGTGGAGGTCAGCAAGGCCACGGGGAAGATGATTCTGCCGGTCAGCGTCGACGAGACCGTGTCACAAAAAGTCTATCGCCGTGAGCCCCGTTCGGAGAAGACTATTATCATGGGCCAGACATCGAAAGGAGTTAACGACCTGTTCCAGACGGGCGATGTCATCAATACTGTTGTGAAAGATGTGTTCACAGACATTGATCTCTACGAGGACCACATCCGACTGCTGCAGTACCCCTTTATATCGCCTATCAGTAACGAGGGTATCGGGTTCTATCGCTATTACATCGATGACACGCTGACCGTGGAAAAAGATTCTTGCATGCATTTGCAATTCCTGCCCAACAACCAGAACGACATGGGATTCCGCGGTGACCTTTATATCCTGAAGGACTCGACATTCCATGTGCGCCGCTGTGAGATGACTATTCCCAAGCAGAGCAACGTCAACTTTGTGGAGAACGTCAAGATATTACAGGAATATGAGCAACTGCCCGACAGCCAATGGGTGTTGACGGTAGACGACATGACCACCGACCTATCTTTGGTGAGTTTCCTACGCAGCGCCACGGTGACCCGCACCACACGTCTTTCCGACTACAGTTTCGACCCGCTGCCCCAGAAACTATTCAAGGGAATGGCCAAGGAAGTGACTGAGGCCGATGCGCAGATGCGTGACGACCAATTCTGGAACCAGTACCGGCAGGTGGAGCTGACGAAAAGCGAGAGCCGCATGGACAAGTTCGTTCACCGCGTAGAGAACATGAAGGGCATGAAGTATGTTATCTTCGGACTGAAAGCCCTCTTTGAGAACTCCGTCGAGACCAGCACGCCTAACTACATTGACATCTGCCCCGTCAACACCATTCTGACCAAGAACTACGTCGACGGATGGCGTAGCCGACTGAGCCTGAAAACAACCGCCAACCTGAACAAGCACTTCTTCCTGAGCGGCTACTACGGTCACGGCTGGGGCAGCCACAAGGACTATTACATGGCCGAGATGACCTATTCGCTGAATGACAAGAAATACCTGCCTCATGAATTCCCACGGCGCACGCTGACCGTCCAGATCAACAAGGACGTATGCTCTCCCGGCGACCGCTTCATGGATACCGACAAGGATAACTTCATGGTGGCACTGAAATGGGCCGAGACCAACAAGATGATGCTTTACAACCGCCATCAGGCCACCTTCGAATACGAGACCGACTGGGGACTGAAACTGACGCTCAACGGGAAGCTGGAAGAGAATGAGGCCTGTGGAGGCATGACGTTCCAGACGCTCGATCACCCACGCCCCACAACGTTCAGCAAGACGGGCAACGGACTTTATATCCACACCGCCGAGGTGACAGGACGACTGCGCTATGCACCGGGTGAGACCTATATTAACAGCAAGCTGCGCCGCAACGTCATCAATCTTGATGCTCCTGTGTTCACCGTCGCCCACACCATGGGCTTCGACGGCGTGCTGGGCGGTGAATACAATTACAACTACACCGAGGTGGGCATCTACAAACGATTCTGGCTCAGCAGCTGGGGCAAACTCGATGTAAATGTAAAGGGAGGCATCCAGTGGAACCAAGTGCCCTACCCGCTCCTCATCTTCCCTGCCGCCAACCAGTCGTACATCATCCTGCCCGAAACCTTCAATCTCATCAACACCATGGAGTTCCTCAACGACCGCTTCGCTCATGGTGTCGTGGGACATGAACGGAAAATTACTCAACCGCATCCCCTTGGTCAAGAAACTGCACTGGCGTGAGTATATCGGTTTCCGCATGCTTTGGGGAGAGCTGACAGACAAGAACAACCCATTGTTGCCCGAAAACGCCGGCAATTCAAGGCTGATGTATTTTCCTGATGGCGTCAACGTGTTGGACCCTGACAAGCCCTACGCAGAACTGGTACTGGGTGTACATAACATCTTCAAGTTCTTCCATGTGGAGTATGTTCGCCGCCTCAACTACAACAGCCAGCCCACCAGTCCCAAATGGGGCATGCGCTATGTCATCTCCTTATCTTTCTGACCTAATAATAATATCGTGCACGACTTATTGTTAAACAAACTTAAATAAATAGGTAAATCGCTTGCGATATAAAATATTATCCTTACCTTTGCATCGTGAACGATATAATTTAGAAAAGATATGGCAAAGATTTATGATTTCAAGGCTCTGACGAGCAAAGGCAAGGAGATAGATTTCTCGCAGTTTCAAGGCAAGGTGCTGTTGATTGTCAACACAGCCAGCAAGTGTGGATTCACCCCTCAGTTCGCAGGACTGGAGGAACTGAACCAGAAGTACAAGGACAAGGGACTGGTCATCATCGGTTTCCCCTGCAACCAGTTCAAGGAGCAAGACCCAGGCACCGACGGACAGATTGAGGAGTTCTGCCAGTTGAACTACGGTGTGACGTTCCAGATCATGAAGAAGACCGACGTGAACGGCCCCGCCGCTGAACCTATCTTCGAGTATCTGAAGGCACAGGCTCCCACCGAGGAGTATAACGGACTGAAGGCCAAGGCAGCAAAAGCCCTCTTCAAGACCATCAGCAAGAGTGTGGAGAAAGACAGCGACATCAAGTGGAACTTCACCAAGTTCCTCATCTCGAAGGACGGTGAGACCATCAAGCGTTATGCGCCCACCACAGAGCCGAAGGACTTTGAGAAAGACGTTGAAGCTATGTTGGGTTAATTGACAATGGACAATTGATAATTGACAATTATGCACGCAGAATTACAGCTCGACAATCAGATTTGCTTCCGTCTCTATACGGCTTCACGACTGGTGACTCAGGCCTACACGCCGTTATTGACTACGCTGGGCATTACTTATCCGCAGTACCTCGTGCTGATGGTGCTTTGGGAGAAGGACAACCAGCCTGTGAACGACATTGCTCATCGGCTGCTGTTGGAAACGAACACCGTCACTCCCCTACTCCAGCGCATGGAGAAGCTTGGCATCGTCAGCCGTAAGAAAGGTGAGCAGGACAAGCGCCAGCAGATTGTCAGCCTTACTACTAAAGGCAAGAAGCTGGAGGAGCAGGCTTTCGCTCAGGTTCCTGCGGGCATGAACGACCAGTTTTCAGCCTGTCCACTGAAGCCTGAAGACTATCCGCATCTGGCGCAGGAACTTGATTCGATTATTATCACTTTTAAAAAATAAGGTATGGCACATCAATGTGAAAATTGCAAATTGCGAGCTAATTACGACAGGAAGCCGAACTCGCTGATGGGACGTTTCTGGCGTTGGCACATCAACTTTTGTCCGGGCTGGAAAGCCTATTTCACCTCTCTCCCTGCTGATCAGCAGCAGGCACTACGCGAAAAGTATCATTTTACAAAATATCAATAACCCTTTAAAACATTAAAATTATGACTAAAGAAGAAGCTTTGAAGCAGTTTGCACAGCTTGGTGCAATTTGGTTTGGAAACAGTAAGCAACACTTTGCCTTCTCGGCCTACTGCCGTTTGCAGGGCTGGAACAAGTTGGCTGACAAGTGGAAGGAAGAAGCCGAAGAGGAATGGGACGAGGCCGAAGAGGTGCTGAACCGCCTGGTAGAGCTGGGCTGCAAGCCTGCTGACCTGCAGGAGGCCATGAAGACCGTGGAGTTCCCCTTCTATGACGACCCGAAGCAGCAGATTGAGTCGGACTATGAGCCGAATGCTGTCAAGATGCTGAGCGAGTTGGCAGAGGCTTTCAACGATGACTATCCTACCAAGAAACTCATCGAGAAATGGATTGACGACGAGAAGGACCACATGGCCTGGGAGGCACAGTACCTCAACTATATCGACAAGCTGGGTTACGAGAATTTCCTCACCGCCATGATGTAATACGTTGAACATTGAACGTTATGAAAGAACAAGTATTACAGGCCATGCGCGAGGCTGGCAAGCCCGTCTCAGCAGGCGAGGTGACAAAGGCATTAGGCGCTGACCGTAAGGAAGTTGACAAGGCTTTTGCCGAGTTGAAGAAAGAGGGTGCCATTGTGTCGCCCGTCCGCTGCAAATGGGCTCCCGCAGAATAACAAAGGACGTTGCATTAGTATTATCAAGCGGTGGTGCGAGAGGCCTTGCCCATATCGGTGCTATTGAGGAACTGGAGGCGCAAGGCTATCGCATCACCTCTATTGCAGGCTGTTCGATGGGAGCACTCATCGGAGGAGTCTATGCGGCAGGAAAACTCGAGGATTTCCGCGAGTGGATGAAGACCGTTGACCGCAAGAAGATGCTGGAGCTAACGGACTTCTCGTTGAGTCTGAATCATATTGCAAAGGGCTCGCGCATCCTCGAAGCTATCATGGAGTTCGTACCTGATATGCCTATCGAATACCTGCCGATACCCTATTGTGCCGTAGCGACTGACTTGAAAGCCGGGCATGAGGTCGTGTTCAGCAAGGGCAGTCTCTTCGACGCCATCCGAGCCAGCATCTCGCTGCCGTCATTCTATGAGCCAGTACATCGCGATGGTATGATACTCATTGACGGTGGTGTGACAAACCCCATACCGCTGAATCGCGTGGAACGACACGAGGGTGATATTCTGGTTGGTGTTGACGTGAGTGGACATGACTACAAAAAACAGTCAGAGATCCAGCAAGAACTGGTAGAAAAACGCAAGCGCAGCACTTCCTTGTCGCAGCAGATACTCAACAAGCTGATACCTGACAATCTCGAGTTCAACCACTACACATTGCTTTCGCGAGTCAGTTCGCTGATGATTCGCCAAAACTCCATTCTTATGGCTCAACTGATGAAGCCCGACGTACTTGTTGACATCCAGATGAGTCGTTATGGCGGCTTCGACTATGACAAATCAGAAAAAATCATTGCCATTGGTCGCCAAAAGACACTACAAGCACTCAATAAATAATCATAAAAGATTCCTCCATATTGCGATGGTATGGAGGATTTTTCGTATATTTGCCCAGCAATATTGCAATCACACTAAAACAAATACAATTATGAAAGTTCTGATTTTACAAGGCTCTCCACGAGCCAACGGCAACACCGCTTGGATGGCGGAAGAGTACAAGAAGGCTGCTGAGGCAGCAGGTCATGAAGTGACACTGGTGAACGTGTCGAAAAAGAAAATAGCAGGCTGTCTGGCTTGTGAGTACTGCCACAACAAGGGAAATGGTGCCTGCATACAGAAGGATGACATGCAGGAGCTCTATCCGTTGATGAATGAGGCAGAGGCACTGGTGCTGGCTGCCCCCATCTACTACTTCACGCTCTGCGCTCAGATTCAGGCTCCCATCCAGCGTATGTACTGTGTGAATGCTCCTGCAAAGGTCAAGAAGATGGCCTTCTGATGTCATCCTATTCACCCAGTGTATATGATGGTGCCACAGCTGAATTCCGCGACATCTGCAACTACTGGAAGGTTGAGAATATGGGGGCCGTCACTGCCAAGCTTGACGAACAGAAGACTGACGAGACCAAGCAGAAGATTCTGGAATTAGCAGGTCGCCTGTAATTTTCTACTAAATTATCACAAAAGAATCCTCCGTATTCACCAGGGTATGGAGGATTTTTCGTACCTTTGTCTTCTGAAATAAAGAATTTTGATATGAATGTTCAATGATATGGAAAAGAAGAATGAGATTTTGGCAACTATCGCCCAGGGAACATTAAGTGGCACAGAAGAAGAAGGCATGATGACCTTTTACCAGATTCCGTATGGTACAAACGCAGGACGGTTCCGCGAAGTGGGAGCCGCTCCTACATGGGAGGGCACGCGCGACGCAAGCAAGCTAGGACCCGTATTTCCGCAGAATAAGAGCCGGCTGTCTTCTGTCCTCGGCAACAAGCCCGGAGAGCTCAATCAGTCGGAGGATGCATTCCATGTGAACGTCTGGACACCAAGTCTGACAGGTTCGCGTGCCGTTCCGACGCCCCGATGCTAGAAGGTGCCGATGCGGCGAAGCTGCGTCAGTTGAGCGAACGGCTGCAGGGCGCGGTGCTGCGATTCGTGAAGAATGGTAATCCTTCAAGCGAAGAAGAAACGTGGCCCGAATACTGTGGAGATAAAGAGATGACGGTCATTGCGTGAAGACAAAGGCCTTACTCCGTGCCTATTCTCATTTTATTAAAAGTTCTGATACGTTCCAGCATCTCGGCACACCAGGCCACATCTTTGGGCAAATGGTAGCGAACGTTGCCTGTAGGCGATGGGTTGAAAAAAGTCTCACCTTTGTCACCTAAAGTCACGGTACCGCGCTCTGACAGCGCGAACAGGCCGTTGCCCTCCACAGCATTTATAACCGTTAGCGGATCCCACATTTTCTGGCCTGTATCGCAGTTGTAGTTCAGATACACTTGTTTAATGGGATGTCGGTCAGTCCAGTCAATGTCGGCGATGACCTGCTCCGGCAGATATTCAATATCGTCGCCCACCTCGCCAGGCGACATGATGATATCCACGTTGGCGGGCCATAGCTGGAAGAACGTTTGTGCGAAGTCTATCCCTTGGGCAAAGTTGAATTCTATAGATTCTACGGCATCACCGAAAACGCCGCCCATCATATAGAGGCACTTCACCTTGCGCCGCACCAGCTCCACGCCATTGAGTGACGAATATTCGTAGGAGCCAGACTGCAGCAGTTGCGCCAAACAGGTGACAAAACCGATGGAAATGATGCTCACGCTATGATCTGGCTGAGCGGCCAGCAACCGGCGGTATAGCTGCCACCCGTCGGGCAGTGTTGAACAGTCGGCTATGGAGCGCTAGAACATCAGTTCCCCATTGCTGTCGGTAAGCGTGGGGAGTGCCTTGTAGTCGATCCACACTTTGGGAGACTTGATACCGTCACGAATCAGGCCGATGGGAATGTTGCCATAACCATAATAAGTGTTCATCACATCGGCACAGGCGGCACAATCCTCTCCCTCGCGATCCACCACTACGCCCAGCAGTTTGCTTCTTTTCTGCTCCTGATAGTTGTAGAGCATCATCATGGTGAAGAGATCATCTGTCGATGAACCAATGTCAGTATCCAAAATAACAAGTGGCACGCCCGTGTATTCATACGGCTGTTCGTCATCCTCATCGTCATTGCTGCACGATGTCAGCAATGGTAGTTCACAAATGATGAGGAGAGCAAGACAGAAGTTAATATGCCACCGCCTGAACTTACATCTTTCACAATTCTCTGCCATCATCAAGCTTCCTATTTTATTTATTTGTTAAATAGGGCTGCAAACATACATAAAATATTTGGATTAAACAACAGTCGGATTAAGAAATTAAGTTTTCTTTAGAGGAAAGATTCTCATGAATCGAGGATTTTCCGTACCTTTGCCGTTGGTTATGAATCTACAGAGTTTCTTCACATCGCTTTTGAACGTGGTTTGCG
>JAEEGH010030066.1_pt1 | contig 10580 bp, 6 predicted proteins | sample 9134181 | NCBI WGS metagenome assembly JAEEGH01 (sample SAMN16246544, study PRJNA631951) | gut metagenome | biome: gut microbiome; feature: rumen; material: DP-attached | host: Bos | place: Iran: Karaj | collected 2018-10 | reverse complement strand
ACCCAGACCAACTCCGCCATCATCGCGGCCATGCTGCGTGACTACGAAGGCGTGGTTTCGGCCGAAACGGGGCACATCGGCGTCCATGAGGCCGGGGCCGTGGAGTACACGGGCCACAAGGTGCTCACCATCCCCGGCCACCAGGGCAAAATCGACCCGGCCGAGCTGCGTGAATACCTCCACGCCGCCACCACCGACCCGAACTACGAGCATATGGTCTTCCCGGGGATGGTCTACATCTCCTTCCCCACGGAATACGGCACCATCTACTCCCGGCGGGAGCTGCAGACGATCCACGACATCTGCTGCGAATTCCACCTGCCGCTGATGATCGACGGCGCCCGCCTGGGCTACGGCCTGGCCAGCCCGGCGTGCGACCTTACCCTGCCCGACATCGCGCGCCTGTGCGACGTGTTCTATATCGGCGGCACGAAGGTGGGCTGCTTCTGCGGCGAGGCGGTGGTCTTCCCCCGCGGCAATGCGCCCAAACATTTTTACACCACTACCAAGCAGCACGGGGCCATGATGGCCAAAGGGCGCCTGCTGGGTATCCAGTTCGACACGCTCTTCACCGACGGGCTCTACTTTGAGATCAGCCGGCACGCCATCGACATGGCGCTGCAGCTGAAGGCCCTGCTGCAGGAGAAGGGCTGCACCTTCTTCCTCGACTCTCCCACCAATCAGCAGTTCATCGTGCTCGAGAACCGCAAGCTGCGGGAACTTGCCGCGCAAGTGGCTTTCGACCTCTGGGACCGCGTCGACGCCGACCATACGGCTGTGCGTTTCGCCACCAGCTGGGCGACACCGCCAGAGCACATAGAGGAGTTGCGGAAGTGGCTGTAGTGTAGGGCGAGCGCCCGCTTCGGCTGATGTGCGGCTGTTTGTCGCCCGTTGGCTCGTCCGTCCGCCAATCTGTGACACGGTGATAGCGTCTGAGTGCGCGCTAGCGAAGGTGCCCGTGGAACGGGGCCCTCAGTTGAGGGGGCCGTTCCACGGGCACTCGTCTTCCTGCCCCTGCGGCGAAGCTAGCGGTGTCACGGATTGGCGGGAATCAGGTATACTGGGCATTGAGCCGCCGGACGTCCTTGAAACCGAACATCCGCTGACAGCCGTCGCCACACAGCCTGCGCGCTTCCAGATCATCGAAACTCACGCCGCGGGCGGCCGCAATCCGTTGTTGGACAGTCTGCTGTTGCGCCCGGCTGCTCGTCAGGAAGGTGCGATAGCAGTTGGCCGTCCGGTAGATGCGCTCGAAAGCGGCCACATCCACGTAATTGTCCGGCAAAATGAGGCCGTTGCAAATCAGCCAATGGTCGGGAATCGGCATCCGGGAGCAGCAGATGGCCCGAAGACGGCGGGCGCCAACCTGGTCTGCGCGTTCCGGCTGGTGAAAGACACCGGCAGCGTCGTAACACCAGATGGGGATGTGCGTTGGTGGCCGGAAATACATGGAACCGGTTCCCCAGCGGTAGTCGAAGGGCATCACCTGCTTGCCGTCCTTGGTCGGTTGGACGATGGTGTAGGTGCCCGCGTTCATCAGATGGCTTTCATCGGCGATGTCGAGCAGGTCCAGATCCAGGTTCAAGTTGACGGGTGGTTTGCGTGTGCGCGCAGCGTGGTGCAGGAAGCTGCCCTCGAACAGACATTTGAAACGCATGCAACGTTCCCGGTGGCCTCGGAGGAGGATGTGCGGGTGTGATTCTTCGATGCCGAAGGCCATCACGATGACACCGGCGTTGAAGGCACATACGCCGATCAGGTTGAAAGCAGCAGGAAAGTCATCGTCCGATGCGATGAATTCCTTGATGACGGCGCCGTCGCCGGTCAGATGAAAAAAAGAAAGATCATTCATAGTTCGCTCGCCTCGTTCGTTCATAATGGAGAATTCTTCACAAAGATAGGTGAGGATTTTGAGAAGAGGGCCGCAAAAAAGCAATTTTGACAAAATGGGGACATTTTTTTTGGCGGCTCTGCCAATCTGTGACACGGAGGATGCGGCTGAGGGTGCGGAAGCGATGGTGCCCGTGGAACGGGACCTTCACTAGGGCTCCCGTTCCACGGAGAGATGCGCTGGTGGCCTTTGGAGAGAATGTGGTGTGTCACAGGTTGGCGGACAAGCCAATGGTCGCTCGAAAAATGCGGTTGAAGAAGGGCGAAATTTTGGATCTGAAAGTGGCCGCCTGATGATTCAGGCGGCTTCTTTTTGGGATAAAAAATTGTTTATTTTGTGCGATTGTTGTAACTTTGTTGGAATTTGTGATACTAGCATTCGTTGATAACGGATGGACAGATTGCCGATGAGAGCATCGACTGACTATCGTAAAGTACTGGTAGTTGCGATTTTAGGCCTCTTTTTCTGCACAGTCGCAGCTACGGTCACGCTCGCCCAGGAAGCCCCTGCGTCCCGGGAGGGCGTAGCCTTCGACTTGCCGAAACAGGAGCAGCCGGTGGTCTATCGCAAACACAATCCCGCCGCCGCCTTCTCCCTGCGCAACAACCTGGCCTGGGACGCCACCGGCAGTTTCAACCTCGGTTTCGAGCTGCCGCTGGGCCGGCATGCGGCCATCGGCGGCAATTTCGGCTTCAAGTCGTGGGACCGCTTCTTCTTCTGGGAGGGTTTCTCCTATGTTGCCGACACCGATCCCTCGCGCCAGACCAAGTGGCGTCACCTGAGCATCGTCCCGGAATTCCGCTATTACCTGCGCGATGCGAGCCGGGGCCACTTCTTCGGGGCGGACTTGCTCTGGATCCACTACAACGTGGGCGGCGTCAAACTTCCGCTGGGCCTGTATCCGGCGATGGCCGACCAGCGCCTGCAGGGCGACCTGCTTGGCGCGGGGCTTTTCTATGGCTATGCCTTCCCGCTGGGCGCGCACTGGCGCATCGAGACGGAGATCGGCGTGGCCGGAGGCCGCTACAGCGACCGTGCTTACGAGTGTGTCAGCTGTGGCCTTGACCTGGGACCCCGCAGCGGATGGACCCTCGTTCCGAAAGTCGGGGTAAACGTGGTCTATGTATTTGTGAAAAAAACCGAAAAATAATATAACAAAACACATCCATTACTGTTATGAAACACAAACTGTACACTGCACTGGTAGCAATGGCCGTACTGGGATTGAGCGCTTGCGTGGAACAAGTGAACGTCAATCCCTCCTTCGATCCGGAGACGAACACGGTCAACACGACCTTCGTGCTCAACATCGCAGCGGCCGATACCGAGCCGCCGACCAAACAGACAGGTGAAAACACGCAGACCAACAAAGGAACATCCGGGCACAACAATTTCCGCGGCATCGAAAACGCCACGATGTTCGCTTTCAAGGTTCCCAACACGGGCGACAAGGTCATGCCTACCGGAACCGGTGACGAGTGGGGCAACTCCCTCACGGCCATCGACCTTTCGTCGGCCCTGACGGAGTCGGCCATCGGCGACGGCGGCGACAAGAAGAGCCACCGCGTGATGGAAATCCCCATCCCGCTCGAAACCAACGCCCTGATTTTTTATGGTATGGCGAGCAGGGGCACCAAGTCCGAAAAAGAGCGCGGCTCCATGAGCTACATCTTCCCGGATTACAACATCGCCCACATCGGCAGCTATGCCAATGCCCGTCTTACCGATGTGAAGAATTATGAGCGTGTCGAGTCCATCATAGAAGCCATCTACAACCACATGCTGCGAGTGGGCCTGGGCGGCTCCCATCCCTGGGACAGTGTGAAGATTAAAAGTGAGACCTATAAAGACAAACATGTCATCTGGGCCGATTACCTTTGCTGTGTCGAAAAGGATGCCACCGGCAAGCTCCACAGCCCGCTCGACCCCAATAAGAATCCGTCTCCGCTGGGAACGATTCTCGGTACGACCTATCAGGCCCTTACCACCATCAAGGGCGGAGAAGCCCGCGCCGGTTCCGGAGCGTCGCTGGCCCGCGAGACCTACGATCTGTCCTTTGTTATGGCCGACATAGCCGGAGCTACCGCCACCTCGGAGGAAGAAGAAGTTGCCATTCAGCTGGCCCAGGTGCTTCAGCAGTACATGGGAACGTTCGGCAATGTGAACGGCACCTGGAAGTCGATTTCGGAAGTCTGGACCGGAATGGACGCTAACCACTATAATTTTCAGACAGGTCTGGTTGCGCCGGAAGGAACGAGCTACAACCTGCAGGATTTCCCGAACCATTTCAACCTGCCGATGGGCGCCTCCATCCTGTCTACGGTCGATGAGACTTTCGATACGGGCACCAAATACGAGCGCACCCTTAAGCAGTTCCGTTATTCCGACAGTCCGAATCTGGAGAATGCAAGTGATTATGTTATTACTGACATCACGTACACGCCGGAGCTTTGTTACTATGGCAACTCGCCGCTTCGCATCAGTGATGATGGTGCATTGGCGGAGAATGATTACCCTGACGGTACGGGTAATTGGTCCTCTGCCGGTAACTGGGGTTCCAAGTGGAAATCCGGTTTCGGCTCGGTAACCACGTCGACCCGCGGCGTGGCGATGGCCTACAACATCCAATACGGCATGGCGCTGATGTCTACGACCGTTCAATACGACCTTAATATTCAAAATGAATCGACGGTCATCTTGAAAGACAACAATGCCGCCCTGCACCCGGGTACAGGTGTGCAAGACCAGGACATTCCGATTACAGGCAACACGCCCATCACCCTCAAGGGCATCATGATTGGCGGACAGCCTTGTCCCGTGGGCTGGGGTTATCTTCCTTGGACGAGTTATTCGGGTAGCAGCTATCCCGGTGCTCCTGAGAAGTTTACCTGGAACAGGATGGTGTACGACAATGACATGGCTGCAAAGAATTATGGTAATACCGGCGAGATGAGGGTTCCACTGACGGGCGTTTCCAACCCCAACTATACGATCTTGTTCGACAATTACAACGACAAGGGCGACCAGAACAAGGTGTTCATCTCCCTCGAATTCGTCAACCACACGGGTCATGACTTCTGGGGCCAGCACAACATGGTCCGTTCCGAAGGAACCTTCTACCTGGTGGCCGAGCTCAATCCGGCGCTCGGCGGCGACGTCACCTGGCCAGAGGATTACGACGAGATGATGCCGCCGTACGACGCGGCGGGCAAGACGATCCGAACGAAACGTGTCTTCATGCAGGACTATATCACGCACGTGACCATCACCCTGGGCAAGGACGCCCTGAAGAGGGCCCTCGTGACCGTGCCTGACCTTCGTGCCGCGAAACTGTCGGTGGGTCTGTCTGTCGACTTGAACTGGAAACAGGGCATCACTTACGCAGTGGGTCTGTAATTTTCCGGAATTGCGATGAAACGACGCTCCTTCGTGCCAGTTTGGCTGTTGTGCCTCGTCTGGGGTGCGGCCCTTCCGGGCTGCGGCCTGATCGACGAGCGCCTGGACAACTGCCCGGAGGAGTCGACCCTTACCCTTACCCTCGACCTGGTCAACAACAAAGCGGCTGAAATGGACAATAAGCTTGGATCGGAACACGACCGCCCGTTGCGCGCGGCCCTCGAAGACTACCTGACGGATGTCTTTGTGGACAAGGTGCACGACGTGGACCTGTCGTTCTTCGACCAGCGCCGCCGCCACGAACGGACCTTCCACGAAACATTAGTAATGGATGCAGCCCAGAAGGTCATCTCGCTGCGGCTTTCTGCGTCGGACTACCTTGTGGTCGGCGCGGCCAACCTGTCGGGCGTACCGATGGTGTCGCTCAAGAACGTCGAGGAGGAGGAGGGCATCGCCCTGGTCCAGAACCTCACGCGGCACGTGGATTCGCATCCGGCCGGCCTCTTCACCGCCCGGAAGCGTATGCGCGTGGCGGACGATGAGGACCAGCGCCTGGAAATCGATTTCCACATGATCAATTCCGCGGCCGCGCTGGTGCTCAACTGCGACTCCTGTACGGTGCGGAGCATCAAGGCCGAATACGACGGCCTGGGCAACGCGTTCCGGATTGCCGACAGCGCGTTCGCCTTTACCAACTATAGCTTGATCAGGGCCGATGAGATCGACGTGGAGCCGTACATCCAGCGCGACGCCGACATCAGCAACGAGACCGACTGGTTTTACGACCCGTATTGGGAACTGTGGACCACGACCCCGCGGAGGCTCTGCGGCGTAGGTTTCCCCAGTCCGAGCGTGGCTTCGTCCGTTGCGGGCACGGCCATCCGGATCTGGGGCATCAACCTCTACGTGACGCTCGACGACGGCACGGTGACCCTCAGTGAACTTTCCATCGGCGCGCCGCTTCCGCCTGGAAGCCTGATGATCATCAAGGGATGGATCAAAGCCGACGGCAGCTTCTCGCCGGTTCCGCCCGTATCTCCGCATTACGTTGGCCCGGGCGGTCCCATTTTCCCCGATCCGCCGGTCGATTCGACCGTCGTGACCGGCGTGAGCGTGAAGCTTAACTGGAGAGACGGCGGAGAGTACGGCCCCGTCATCGGATAACGATACAGTAATTTATTTATGTACAGACGCTTCCATACACTGCTTTTCGTCCTGGCGACCTTCCTGCTGATGGCCGTCGCGGCAGCGTGTGTGGAACCGCTGACGCCCGACGAGCCGAAACTCGACCCGAAGGCCGTGACGTTGCCCATCCGCATCTATCTGCCCGCCACCGGTATCCCGACGACCAAGGCAGGAGACGAGAAGGGCGGCGAGAAAGGCGGCACCGACGATCCCGTCAAGTCCGCGGCAGAAGAATGCGCGCTGCATCAGCTGCAGGTATGGGCCTTCATCCACCGCAGCGGAAACGACGACAAGTACGACACGGAAGGAGCACTCGCGTATATTTATGTGCCTGTTTCCGGCACCAGTAGCGAATCGCGCACCGTGGATGTGGAGCTGCGCCTGCCGGGTTATGTGATGGACACGCTGCCCAGGATCGATTTCTACGTGCTGGGCAATGCTGCCGCGCTGGGCTACGATATGGTCGATCCCGGCTGGCAGAAATACAAGCGTGGCGACATCAAGGCGAAGGCGTTCGGCGACAAGGATGGCAGCGGATTCGGCGGCAACCTGATCAAGACGGTTCCGGAGGAAGGACTTCCGATGGCCGGATACTTCGACAACAGCGGCAAGGGCTACGACATCTCTTTCCTGAAGCAGGGATTCACGACCGCGCAGCTCGACTACATCAAGCGCCACAATGGCGACGTGTACGACCCCGACGACGCCATGTTCATCGCCCTGGACTTCACCGCCGAGCAGAAGGCCTATCTCAACAGCCACTGCATCAAGTCCGGCCGCTGGGACTATGCGGCCCTGTACGCCGCGGAGCTGACCCCGTCGCTGACCCTCTCCCGTGCCGTCAACAAGGTCAACTTCGTGTTTTCCAAGATTGTCGGCTTTGCTGACGAGACCGAGATTACCCGCATCGAGATCACGAGCATCCCGGATCAGACCTACGTCTTCCCGCGCAGTGCGAACACGGTGACCGTGCCCGACAAGGTGGCGTATCCGGCCATCAGCTACCCGGCCGCGAAGGACGCGCCGCTGCTGGATAACGATGCGGTCGCCACGGTCGACGATCCTTTGCGCCTGCGCAAGGACAGCAGCATCCCGAGCTACAATCCGGAGGGTGGCCAGTACAAGGCCCCCGGCGACATGACGGCCGACGAATACGAAACTTTCCTGAACCGTGAGATCGCGGCAGGTCACGCCACACGCCGGACCCTCTACCTGCGCGAGAGCAACACTCCGCTTCGGGGCACGATCTATTATAAACGCGGAGCGGAAGAGCAGACAGCGGTGTTCAATTTGACGTCGAAGGCCTCTTCCTTCCCCCGCAATACCACTTGGAACGTGTACGCCTACTTTACTGCCTATGGCCTGCACGTCCACGTCAATGTCAACGCCTGGAATGGCTCCGGCAATTCGGGCCAACACTTGAAGAAATGAACAGAATCCTCCATACCCTCGTTCCCCTGCTGACGGCCTTCCTGCTGATGGCCGTGGTGACAGCTTGTGTCGAACCGCTTGTTCCCGACGGGCCTGAGAATCCCGTCGGCACCCGCACACTGAACGTGCGGATTGCGTTGCCGGCCGACGGGTCGCTGGTGACCAAGGCGACGACGGACGACGGGAAGATCGTGGGACCGGAAGCCGAGCGCTGGGTCTACCAGGTCCAGATATGGGCCTTCGAACACGTGACAGCGGGCGCGGCGGCGGGAGACAATCAAAAAGCCCGGGTTTACTATTCAGGATCCCCCGGTGTGCCGGGAAACACTGAATTCGGCGTGTCGATGCCCCTTCCCGACGACATCATGGATACTGTAGGACCCGATTCGCCGCTGGCGCTCGATTTCTATGTGCTGGTCAACGGCACGACGGTAGGCATGTCCGATCAGGACAGCTCGAAGACGCGGAAACAACTCAGGGAAAAGGTGTTCGCCAATGCCGACGGCAGCGGCTTCGGCAGCGGGGAGTATCTTGTTACCGCCGTCCCGAACGGTAATGAAAGGAAAGGTCTTCCGATGTCCGGCTTCTTCAACGGAGCTGACGGAGGAGGTTTAGATATCGCTTACCTGCATTACGGTTTCACCGAATCGCAGCTGCATGAGATCGATGAGGAAGCAGAAAAAGAAACCCCGCGCACTTTCAGTGAGAGCAATCTAAAAGGAGCACCGTTCAATATTACGGCAGCGCAGTGGATTTACATCAACACAGTACGGCAGATCACCACGTGGGCTGCCCTGCGCGATGCGCTGTGTCCGGTGCTCGACGTCAACCGTGCCGTCTCAAAGATCCGTTTCGTGTTCTCCAAGGCCGCGAGCATGTCGGAAGCGACGGAAATCTCCCGCATCACGCTGATTGACAAGACAACAAGCGGTGAAACGCCGATGCTTCCCGCCTCCACGTATTTGTTCCCGCGCGAGGCCGGTACCTGGACGCTCCCCACGGGCGTGGGCTATGAAGCGCTGACTCTGACGGGCGATACCAGCGATGCTCCCTACTTGTCGAACGCGGACATCCAGACCATCGACGATACGCCGCTCCGCCTCCGCAAGGACAGCGAGATCGAGGCCACATTCGGAACCGGCCCGAAAGCGCCGAAGGATATGACGCTTTCAGAATACGCGACATTCCTGGATACAGAAATTGAAGCCGGGCACGCCACGCAGCGTCTGCTCTATCTGCGTGAAAGCGACAAGACCGGCATCATCGCCCGCATCGAATACAAGATTGGGACAGGTGCCAGCGCCGTCTCCGGGACCGCCGACATCCCCCTTGACACCGATTTCCACCGCAACCGCTGGTGGACCATCTATACTTATTTCATGTCCTATGGCCTCGAATTCCAGGTGACGGTCAATCCCTGGAACGGCACCGAGAGCAGCGGGCAGCTGGAAGAACCGGAAAATTGAAAAAGATGAACGTACGCAGACGCTATAGCTTGAGATCCCTCGTGGCGGCCTTTCTCCTGATGGCCACGGGGACGGCTTGTGTGGAGCCGATCGATGTGACGCCGCCCGAAATGGCCGACGAAGTGGAACTCTCCTTCCAGATCGCCCTTCCCGCCGCCGAGATCATGACGAAGGCCGACGATGTTGCGGCCGTTGCCAATGAATCGACGATCTACGACCTCCAGATCTGGGCGTTCAAGCACGGGGGTGACGCTGAAGAAGTGGCGGTCGGGTATTCCCATCCCGCAATTCCGTCGGAAGGGTGGGCCGACCCTTCGGACAAGACCATTACGATGAAGTTTCGCAGCGCCTTCATCAACAGCGCAAATCCCAAGGTCGATTTCTATGCCCTGGCCAACGGAGCATCGGTGGGACTTGCAGACGCGAATAGCAACAAGAAGCGCAGCGAGTTGCAGGCCGCGGTCATTACCGGCTTCGGCGCGACACCCGTATCGGAAGTCCCTTTCACAGGCCTCCCGATGGCCGCGTATTTTGATGAAGAAGGAGTGGGTTTCGACTTGACCTTCCTTCGCTATGGCTTCACACAGGCACAGTTGGAAGTCTTCAAAACTATGATGCCAAACGAGAAACCAGCCAGTTTCTCCGATGCGCAGTGGACCTGGGCGCAAAGCGTAGACGGGTGGAAGCAAAGTCCGTGTTATGAGGACTTTTGTCCGAAGATTGAACTCAAGCGCACCATCGCGAAGATCCGCTTCGTGTTCGCCAAGGCGTCGAACATGAGTGCCGACACCGAGATTACCAGCATAGAACTGGGCAATGGTAGCGACTTTGACGCTATGCTGCCCGCCTCCACCTACCTGTTCCCGCGCGAGACGGGAACCGCTATCAAGCCCGACAGAACAACGTATGAAGCATTTAACTGGACCGGTGCCAATAGCGCGTCACTAGTACCGGTCAGCGATTTTACCGGCCATACCGTCGACACACCGCTGCGCCTCCGGAAAGACAGCGACATGGGTACAACCCCGCCTAGCGGGATGACTGCCCAGGAATACGAAAACTTCCTGACCGCCGAGATTACTGCCAAGCACGCCTTGGAACGCGTGCTCTACTTGCGCGAAAGCGACAGAACAGGCGTCGTCGCCCGCATCCATTTCAAGATCGGGAGCACTCCCGGCACTGCCGACATTCCGATTCCTACAAACGAAAAA
>JAEEGH010030065.1_pt1 | contig 10580 bp, 6 predicted proteins | sample 9134181 | NCBI WGS metagenome assembly JAEEGH01 (sample SAMN16246544, study PRJNA631951) | gut metagenome | biome: gut microbiome; feature: rumen; material: DP-attached | host: Bos | place: Iran: Karaj | collected 2018-10 | reverse complement strand
GTCAGGCGTTGCGCGAATGTAATCCAGTCGATGGTCATTGGCGTGGGGCGCGATACGTCGCCGAAAATGATGGGCGGCTTCACGCAGCGCGAGCCGTAACTCTGCACCCAGCCGTTCTGTGTGAACACGAATCCGTCCAACTGCTCGCCGAAATACTCAACCATATCGTTGCGCTCAAACTCGCCGTGAACCAGCACGTCGAGCCCTGCTTCTTCCTGCCAGCGGACCGCGCGGGCCGTCTCGTCCTTCAGCAGTTGGTTGTATTCCTGCGCCGACAGTTCGCCCTTGCGGAAACGGGCGCGCCACGAGCGCACTTCGGTGGTCTGCGGGAACGAGCCGATGGTTGTGGTTGGGAACAGCGGCAGGTTAAGCCGCGCCTGCTGCTTTTGGCTGCGGACGGTGTATGCGCTTTCGCGATTATAGTCTGATTCCGAAGTATTTGCGGCGCGTTCAGCCACCTTTGCGTTGTGTATCAGTTTCGACGATTTGCGTGCCGCGATGTCGGCCCTGTTCTGCTGATAGGCGGCCTGAAGACAAGTATTGGTGCGGTCGACAGCCAGAACCGACAGCGTTACAAGTTCGTCAACCTTCTGACGCGCGAACGCCAGCCAGCGCTTGATTTCGGCGGGCAGACGCTTCTCGTCGCGTTCTAAATCAAGGTCGTACGGCACGTGCAGGAACGACGACGACGCAGCCACCCACACGCGGTCGGCACCCAATCGGGCCACAGCCGCGTCAATCAGTTTGAGCGATTGCTCGAAATCGTTTTTCCAGATGTTGCGACCGTCAACAACGCCCAGCGACAAGATTTTGCCCGCAGGGAAAATGTCCAGAATGCTGATAAAATCGTCGGCGCCACGCACAAAATCAATGTGGATGGCGTCGGTCGGCAGCGAGAGAGCCAGCGCCGCATTGTCGCGCAAAGCACCAAAATAGGTTGTCAGCACGATTTTCAGGCTCGTCTGCCTGCGCACTTCGCCGTAAACCTTCTGATAGAGCGATTTAGCCTTCTCGTCAAGGTCGAGAACAAGGCACGGCTCGTCAATCTGAACCCACTCGGCGCCAGCGTTTTCCAGCGTTTTCAGTTGCTCGACGAATACGGGCAACAGTCTGTCTATCAAGTCCAAACGTGAGAATCCCGATTCTTTTTCCTTGCCCAGAAGCAGGAACGACACAGGCCCGATGACCACGGGTTTCGTCTCAATTCCTGCCGCTTTTGCTTCGCGATACTCGTCGGCAGCCTTCGTGTCCGATAGTTTAAACAATTGATTCTTAACAAATTCAGGCACAATGTAGTGATAGTTTGTGTCGAACCATTTGGTCATTTCCATTGCAATAATGTCGTTGCCGTCGCGCTGAACGCCGTGAGCCATAGCAAAATACAACTCTAACTGATTGTCGCGCAGAGCGTTGTAGCGCTCGGGAATGGCGCCCACGGCCACCGTTTGGTCGAGCACTTGGTCGTAGAGCGAGAAATCGTTCGACGGCACAAGCGAAATGCCAGCGTTTGCCTGTAACTTCCAGTTTTCCAATCTGATACTGCGGGCAACCGACAGCAGTTCGTCGCCCGTGATTTTACCGTTCCAATAGGCTTCTTCGGCCTTTTTCAGTTCGCGCGCCTTTCCAATCCGCGGAAAGCCGACAACATTTGTCTTTATCGATTTTTTCATTCCAAAAAAAGTTTTAGTGTTCATTTTCGGGCGGCAAAGGTGGAATGTGGAATTTTCACAAGCAAATTGTTTCGGCAAATAAGGAAATTATCCTAAATTTGTCGGCATTATCGGCGCACAGCCGAATATTATCCTTTAAATTCAAAAGATAACCGAATGGCAAAATTAGATTCCACCGACATTAGGATTTTGGAAGTTCTGCAAGAGAACTCTCACCTGACTACCAAAGAGTTAGCAGCAAAAGTAAACCTTTCACCGTCGCCTGCCTTCGAGCGTCAGAAGCGGCTCGAGCGCGACGGCTACATCGACCATTATATGGCTGTGGTTGACCCCGAAAAAGTGGGCAACGGGCTGCTTGTGCTGTGCGGCATAACGCTTCGGCAGCACAGCAAGCGTTTGGGCGCAGAATTTGTTGAAGCCGTCAACCACATTCCCGAAATTGTCGAGTGTTGGAACACGTCGGGCGACTACGACTTCATTATGAAGATTTTCGTGAGCGATATGAAGCGTTATCAGGACTTCGTTCTCAACACTTTAGGCGTTGTCGAGAGTATCGGCTCGCTGCACAGTTTCTTCGTGATTGGTACCGTTAAAAGCGGCACCGTGCCAATTCCGAAAGCATTGTAAAGTGAAGGCAAAAAAACATTTTCATTTTCCAACCGACTTTTCGTACCTTTGTAAATGAATTAAAACGACATAGTTATGACAACACTTGAACTCAAAACTTCCATTGTGGCCGACCTTGACCAGATGAGCGTCGAGATGCTTAAAAGCGTGTCGCACTATGTGAAAAAACTGCGCCAACGCCCACGAAGCGCCAGTGTGAGACCTGATGCCCAAAGCAGACGCGACGCGGCTATGCAGTTTGTGAAAACTCTTTCGGTTCAAGGCGGACAGCCCGTGCCAGCCGACGAACGCGGCATTGACGCACTTATCAGCGAGAAATACAATAAGTAATGCGGGCATATATCGACACGAATATTTTGGTCGACCTTGTGCTTTCGCGCGATGAGTTTCTACCCGATGCCCAACGTCTGTTTGCTTTAGGATATGCGGGCGATGCGCAGTTGATGGTATCGGCCCTTTCATTTATCAATACTGTTTACATTGGCAAGAAATACAAATTCCCGATTGAAGATGTATTTGCCAAACTTCGTTTAGTGGCTGATTTTGTTGACGTTGTCGATTTGCGTGGACAGAGTGTTGTGGATATGCTCAACAGCAGTTGGAAAGACTATGAAGATGCCACCCAATATCGTTCTGCTGTGGATGAGCAGGCGGACTGCATTGTCACCCGAAACAAAAAAGACTTTAAAGACAGCACGATAGAAGTTCTGACACCCGCTGAATTCTTTGACAAGTTAGAAAGTAATCCAACATAGACTGATTGGTTCATTGCCGATATTTTTCAATTTCTTCGGGCGTTGGGCGCCAGTTAAGTATGCGGACAGCATACGAGAAAATTTCAGACACACGAACCAACACTGCATCACCTTGATTGATATTGTTGTATAAGTTTTGATTGTCTTTCCCTGTAATTTCAAATGTTCTGTCTATCGTATCGTTAACACATACAGTTGCATAGTATTTGACTTTTTTCTTATGCCGTGATGTCCACGATTCTTCTTTGTGCTTATTGATTATACACCCTAATTGCTTCACTGATTTTTTCATCAGTTCATTTTCTAATGCGGTGTCAACTTGTGTTTTCTTATCAAAGGCAAAAGAATAATCTGTCCCTGTCGGATTCCATTTTGTGACTTCCACCACACGTGGATTGATATTTGAGACTTTGGCTATTACCCCCCTGCCATTCACATCAATAGAATTGAAAAACTTATCCAAATCATTTTCATCAACATATGACATCACATCTTTATACATCAGATTAACAGTTATTTGTGTTGTGTCATTAATTTGAAGAGTTACAAGGTTCCGTAAAAACTCATCCTTTTGCTTTGAAACAACTTTAACTATTTGTGGATGCGACAAATACATATACAAACGTCGCTCGTCATTTGAAAAATCCAATTCACTATAGTTGGGACGCGGTTGTTCTTCACCATTATGGAATAAAACAGGTTCCATATACTTTTGAATATCTTCGTGTGTTGGATTAGCATTATAAACAACCATATAACGTGGCAAATTGTATGCTAAACGTAAAATAACAGTATCTGCCCCCTTAATATTCTCATATTCATTTTCATATGTTTCTCTTTGCATAGATTCATAACCTATCTGCATACTACTATACACGTAGTATGTGTTTGTCCCATACGAAACCGATGGCATTCGCACGTGTTTATAAGAAAAGCAACCTGTTGAGAGATAATAGTCGCCATTGTTTAAATCGTCAATTTCTTTAGGTTTTATATCAATTATTTTCACAATTAAAGGGAAAAAAATGACCAAAAGAATCGACTTGATAAATGGACGTGAATAACAAAAAATTGTTGGTATTGGAATAAGTGCAATTACAAATAAGTCACCGTGAGAAGTACAATCTAAATAAAAAACAGGGTCAGTCGCATAACGTATAAACAATACTATTGCTATGGCAACAGGCGTAAATTTAAGTATCAGTTTGAGAGTTTTTAGTAACTGTTTAATCATAAACTTTTACATTCTATTTATCACTTTCTCCGTTTCTCCACCACCATTACTAACTAATCCTTATACACTATTTCATAAACAATCAGCAACAGATGGCGCGTTTTTCCCGTGCATCTTCGGCCGCATCGTGCATAATGCAAGCCAATATCTCATCGGTCGGCTCTGCCATACTCGGCAGACGGTAACTACTTAATTCACATTCTGACATAATTGCCTTCGTGCCTTAATGTTAATTGCTTGTCAAAGATAGAAACGAAATAATAAATGAAAACAAAAAAAGCGGAACCCCCAGTCCCGCTTTTCTGCCATATCAGCTATTCAGCCTCGTAATTAGAGATTATCCTTTCTGAAAGTAATCGTCAACCTGTTGGGCGGTCTCCCTTCCGCTTGCAATGGCGCGCACCACAAGGCTTGCGCCCGACTTTGCGTCGCCTGCCAGAAAGACGTTCGGCGCGTACTGCGGGTGTTCGGGCTTCAGGAATCCCATTGCCAGAAGCACCATATCGCATTCGATAACTTCCTTACGGCCAGTGAGTTTCATTTGCGGACGGCCGCCTTCGGGTGCGGGAAGCCACTCCACCTCCTCAACCTCAACGCCCGTCAACTCGCCTTTGGCGTTGCCGATGAAGCGGTTCGAAGTCAGGCACCAGCGGCGCTCGCAGCCTTCCTCGTGGCTTGTGGTGGTTTTCAGCACCACAGGCCATTGCGGCCACGGCGTGGCGGGGTTGCTACCGACGGGCGGTTTGGGCATAATCTCAATCTGCGTCACGCTCACTGCGCCCTGACGGTGGCAGGTGCCGATGCAGTCAGAGCCCGTGTCGCCGCCACCGATGACCAGCACGCGCTTGCCTTTGGCTGTAATCGTCTCGCTTTCGGCGAAATGCTTGCCAGCCAGACGCTCGTTCTGCTGCGACAGAATCTGCAAGGCGAAATAGACGCCCTTCAAATCGCGGCCTTCAATTTTCAAATCGCGCGCCGTGGGCGTTCCGTTGGCAATCACGTAGGCGTCGAATCCTTCGGGCAGATGGTTCAAATCGATTTCGGTATCGAACTGAAACTCAACACCTTCCTGCTGCATAAGATTGGTGCGGCGGGTAACGACATATTTATCGAGTTTGAAGTTTGGAATGCCGTAGCGCAGAAGTCCGCCAGCGTCGCTGTGCTTGTCGAAAACGGTGACAGCGTAGCCGCGGCGGTTGAGTTGCACGGCGGCCGACAGTCCAGCGGGACCCGCGCCGATGATGGCCACGCGGCGGCCGTTGCGCTCGTAGTGCTTCGGCTGCACAAATCCCTCACGGAAAGCCTTTTCAATTATCGAGCACTCGTTCTCGCGGATGGTCACAGGCGCGTCGATGCAGTGGTTCAGCACGCAACTTTTCTCGCAGAGCGCGGGGCAGATGCGGCCCGTGAACTCGGGAAAATCGTTGGTTGCGGTCAGTATTTTGTAAGCGGTCTCCCATTTGCCGCGGTACACGGCGTCCTGCCATTCGGGCTGCTTGTTGCCCAGCGGGCAGGCCCAGTGGCAGAACGGCACGCCACAGTCCATACAGCGCGACGCCTGCAGCATTCGGTTGCTCTCGTTCAGAGTCTGCTCCACCTCGCCAAAATCCGAAATGCGCTCGTGGATGGGGCGGTGTCCCGCCTCCTGACGCGGTACGGTCAGAAATGCTTTTGGATTTCCCATATCTCTATCCTCCTAATAATTCTCTTCTTGTTGAACAGTTTCCATTTTCTTCTCAATTTGGCGCAGAGCCTCTTCGTGCAGCACACGCTTGTACTCAATCGGTGTCACCTGAATAAAGTCATCGATGTAGTCCGACCAGTGCTCAATCATTTGCTTTGCGAGCGGCGAGCCGGTGTGACGATAGTGACGGCTGATGAGTTCAAAGAGTTCGTCGCGGCGCGATTTCTCCTCAATCAGGCTCAACTCAATCATATCCATATTGCAGTAGTAGTCGAAGTCGTGATTCTTGTCCCAGACGTAGGCCAGACCACCCGACATACCGGCTGCGAAGTTGCGCCCCGTTGTACCCAGAACCACCACGCGGCCGCCGGTCATATACTCGCAGCAATGGTCGCCGGTGCCCTCGACAACGGCTGTGGCGCCCGAGTTTCGCACTGCAAAACGCTCGCCAACGCGTCCGCTGATGTAAACCTCGCCGCTTGTGGCGCCATACAGAATGGTGTTTCCGGCGATGATGTTCTCCTGCGGATTGAAGTTCGATTTCTTTGACGGATAAACACTTATGCAGCCTCCCGAAAGTCCTTTGGCCACATAATCGTTCACCTCGCCCTCAACACTGAAACTGATTCCCTTCATTAGGAAGGCGCCGAAACTCTGTCCGGCCGAACCGCTAAACTGCACATTGATAGTGTTGTCCGGCAGACCGGCGTCGCGGTAACGCTTTGCAACCTCGCCCGAGAGCATAGCGCCCACAGCGCGGTCGGTGTTCAGAATGTTGTAACTCAAGCGGACAGGCCTTTGCGAGTCGAGAGCCTCTGCGGCGTCGGCAATCAGGCGCGCGTCCATTGTTTTCGACAAATCGTATTGGTTTTCAGCCATTTTGCGAGTGGCTGCGCCGTTATCGATTTTAGTCAGGATGCGGCTGAAATCGAGCCCGCGTGTCTTGTCGGTGAACTTCGTCGAGTCAACCTCAATCAAATCGGTGCGGCCGATGATGTCGTCGAACTTGCGGAAGCCCATTTGAGCCAGATACTCGCGCACCTCTTCGGCCATAAACATATAGTAGTTAACCAGATACTCGCTCCGACCAAGGAACCGTTCGCGCAGTTTGGGGTCTTGAGTGGCCACGCCCACAGGGCAGGCGTTGGTGTGGCACTTGCGCATAAGAACGCAGCCCAGAACAATCAGTTGGGCAGTGCCAAAGGCGAACTCGCCAGCGCCCAGCAGGGCCATTGCCACCACGTCGCGGCCAGTTTTGAGTTGGCCGTCGGTCTGCACCTCGATTGAGCCGCGCAAACCGTTCATTACCAGCGTTTGCTGCGTTTCGGCCAAGCCGATTTCAGGCGAAATGCCCGCATAGCGGATTGACGACGCAGGCGACGCGCCCGTGCCACCCTCGGCGCCCGAGATGATGACCAGGTCGGCCTTGGCCTTGGCCACGCCCGCGGCAATGGTGCCCACGCCGCTTTCGGCCACCAGTTTCACACTGATTTTGGCCTTCGGGTTCACGCTGCGCAGGTCGTAGATGAGTTGCGCAAGGTCCTCAATTGAGTAGATGTCGTGGTGCGGCGGCGGCGAGATAAGGGTGATTCCAGGAATCGAGTTACGCGTGCGGGCAATCACTTCATTTACCTTATAGCCAGGTAATTGACCGCCCTCGCCAGGTTTCGCGCCCTGCGCCACTTTAATCTGAATTTCGGTGGCGTTCACCAGATATTCAGCCGTAACGCCAAAGCGTCCGCTCGCCACCTGTTTGATTGAACTTGAGAGCGATACGCCGTCTTTTTCGGTGTAGAAACGCTCGCTGTCCTCGCCGCCCTCGCCAGTGTTGCTGCGGCCGCCCAACTTGTTCAGCGCCAGCGCGATGGCCTCGTGAGCCTCCTTGCTGATGGCGCCAAACGACATTGCCGCGCCAATGAATCGGCGAACAATGTTTTCGGCGGGCTCCACCTCGCTGATGTCGATGGGGTTCTGTTTGAACTTGAAGAAGTCGCGCAGGAAGAGCGGTTCGGGTTTGTTATCGATAATCGATGTAAATTCTTTGAATTTCTTGTAACTGCCTGTGCGAGTGGCCAATTGCAGCGTGGCAATGGCCTCGGGCGTCCAGGCGTGGCGGATTCCGTCTTTGCGGAACGAGTACTGCCCCACGAACGGCAGAATATCGCTTTCGGCTTGACCGTCAAAACCTTGCGCGTGCATACGCAGAGCGTCGTTGGTGATGGTGTCGAGCCCGATGCCGCCCACCGTCGAAAGGCTTGTGCCGAAATAGTCGGCCAGCAACTGACTGCTCAAGCCAATCGGCTCAAAAATCTTCGCGCCGCGGTACGAGCGGATGGTGCTGATGCCCATTTTGCTCATAATCTTAAGCAAACCTTTGTCGATGGCCTTGATGTAGTTGTGCTGCGCGGTCTCGTAGTCGAGTTGGATTTCGTCGCGGCGGACAAGGTCGTCAATCACGGCGAAAGCCATATACGGGTTGATTGCGCTTGCGCCGTAGCCCAGCAGCAGCGCGGCGTGCATAACCTCGCGAATCTCGCCGCTCTCAACAATCAGCGCCGTCTGCACGCGTTTCTTTATCGACACCAGATAGTGGTGGATTGCGCTCACGGCCAGCAGCGACGGAATGGCGGCGTGCTGTTCGTCTATGTTTCTGTCAGTCAGAATGATATAGTTGACACCTTTGTCAACCGACTGCTCGGCCTCGCGGCAAAGGGCGGCCAGAGCGGCCTTCATTCCCTCAACGCCTTTCGACTTATCGAACAGAATATCAAGTTTTTCGGTGTTGAAACCTTTGTAGCGGATATTGCAGAGCGTGTCGAGTTCGGTGTTGGTGAGCACGGGCTGCGGCAGGCGCACCATTTTGCAGTGCGACTCGTTGGGCGTCAGAATGTTCATTCCCACGGCGCCAATGTACTCGGTGAGCGACATTACCAACTCCTCGCGGATTGGGTCGATTGGCGGGTTGGTGACCTGTGCGAACTGCTGACGGAAATAGTTGAAAAGCAACTGCTTGCGCTGCGACAGAACGGCCAGTTGCGTGTCGTTGCCCATTGACGAGAGCGGCTCCTGCGCGGTGGTGCACATTGGCGCAATGGTGCGCTCAACGTCCTCGCGCGTGAAGTCGAAGCAGCGCAGACGGCGCTGAAAATCGGGCACGGTGTTTTCGGCGTGACGGCCGCTGTGCAGTTTCGCCAACTCTATACGGTTGGTTTCGAGCCATTTGGTGTAGTCGCAGCCGTCGGCCAACTGCTTTTTGATTTCGTCGTTGCTGAAAATCTGACCGTTTTCGCTGTCCACAATCAGAATCTTGCCCGGCTGAAGTTTGCCGTTATATTTGATTTTGTCGGCGTCGATATGAATTGTGCCGGCCTCCGAAGCCAGAATGAGCCGGCCGTCGGTGGTGACGGTGTAGCGCGCAGGACGCAGGCCGTTGCGGTCGAGCATACCGCCGGCATAGCGGCCGTCGGTGAAGATAAGTGCTGCCGGGCCGTCCCACGGCTCCATCAGAATCGAGTGATACTCGTAAAATGCTTTCAGACTGCTGCTTATGGGGTTTTTCTCGTTGAACGATTCGGGCACCATCATTGCCATTGCGTGCGGCAGAGTCATTCCCGAGCGCACAAAGAACTCAAGCGCATTGTCGAACGACGCGCTGTCGCTCATTCCAGGCTGAACCACGGGCGAGAAGTTGCGCATATCGCCCAGCGCCTCCGACGCCAGCACGCTCTCGCGGGCCTCCATCCAACTGCGGTTGCCGCGTATGGTGTTGATTTCGCCGTTGTGCGCCACCATTCGGAAAGGCTGCGCCAGTGACCAGGTCGGGAAAGTGTTGGTGCTGAAGCGCGAATGCACTACCGCGAGTCCGCTTGTGAAATATGGATTGGTCAGGTCCGGATAGAACTGCCGCAATTGCACACTGGAAAGCATTCCTTTATAAACAATGCTTGAATTGCTCAGCGAACAGAAATAAAAATCCTTGTCTGAGACGCGCTGCTCTATACGCTTCCTTATAACATAGAGTATCCTGGGAAAAACATCCACCTTATCGTCGGCGATGCCGGTAATAAATATCTGCTTGATGTCCGGCTCTGTGGCAAGGGCCCTCTCGCCAAGGCATTCCGGCACAACCGGAACCTGCCGCAAGTGCATAAGTTGCAGCCCTTCGCGTTCTATCTCTTCTATAATGATTGCAAGAATATCCTGCTGCCTGGCTGCATCTTTAGGCAGAAACACCAGACCTGTCGCATACTTGCCCTTTTCCGGCACAGGAATTCCTGAGAGGAGGATAAACTCGTGTGGAATCTGGAGCAAGATGCCTGCTCCGTCGCCGTCTTTGCCGACTTCGGCACCGCGGTGGCGCATATTCTCCAGTACCGTAAGTGCATCTTCTACAAGTTGGTGGGTTTTTCCTCCGTGGATGTTGACTACCATCCCGACTCCACAGCTGTCGTGTTCCCAACTGCTTTGGTAAAGGCCTCTGTTTATCATACTCACGTTTCTATCTATAGGTTCCGGCGCAAAAATAAATAAGTAAAGCGCTCGGGAATGGATGTGGGCCGAATAAATACCTAAATTAATGACATCATTGGTAATTTATTAACAGATATTGA
>JAEEGH010030064.1_pt1 | contig 10580 bp, 6 predicted proteins | sample 9134181 | NCBI WGS metagenome assembly JAEEGH01 (sample SAMN16246544, study PRJNA631951) | gut metagenome | biome: gut microbiome; feature: rumen; material: DP-attached | host: Bos | place: Iran: Karaj | collected 2018-10 | reverse complement strand
AGATCATTCGGCGTCATATCAAGGACGCCCTGGATCTTGCGATAGAACTGGGTGCGGCTCATGTGCAGTTCGCTGGCCATGTCGTCCATGCGGAACTCCGTATTGCTATAATTCTGTGCGATGATACGGTAGATATCCTCAATGAAGGTCTTATCCGTATCCGTCACAGCTATCGAGGAAACCGGGATGACAGGCGAACGGGAGAGCGCTTTCCGGACGTTGTCCCGATTGACCAGGAGGCTGGATATACTCGCACGCAGATAGTCCATGGAGAAAGGTTTCTCCACATAAGCGTCCGCCCCTAATTCCATGCCTTGGATCTTAGATCCGTCGTCTGTCTTGGCTGTCATGAGGATGACGGGGATATGACTGAAGCGGATATCCGACTTGATCGTCCTGCACAATTCAAAGCCGTCCATGAGCGGCATCATCACATCACTGACAACCAGGTCCACATCCTGTTGAGAAAGGACCTCCAGGGCGGCAGCCCCATTCCCAGCCTCCAGCACGCGGAATTGTCGTGACAGAATCTTGCGGATGAAACCACGCATATCTTCGTGATCCTCCACCACCAGCACGGTCCTAAAGCCGGTAGCCTGCCCGTCGGCAGGAAGGCTATCTTCGGAAGAAGGGCTCACGCTCGCCTGGTGGAGCGGAAGACGGAGAATGAACACATTGCAGTCTGTCTGAGGCCCCATACGGAGAGACCCTCCATGCGCCTGAGAAAGCGAGCGTGCATAGACAAGCCCGATACCGGTCCCTTGTACAGCCTTATCTCCGCCGGTACTGTAACGGACAAAGGGTTTGAAGATGTCATCCCGGCTCTCCGGAGGTACTACATCGCCGTCATTCCGGGTTTCCAGGACCAGGGTATCTTCTTCCTCACGGAGGGTCAGTTCCAAGGAGCGATCCGCATATTTCACCGCATTGCTGAAAAGATTGGAGACGATATGGACGAAGGCTTCCGGGGAGACGTCCGCATATAAGTCAGTTTCCGGTAGGTGACGGATGAAAGAGAGACCTCTCTCTTCGACCTGATACATCTGCTCTGCCATCACTTCCCGTACCATCGCGGAAACGTTGCAGGAGCGGAACTCCAACTGTGCTCCAACGCTTTCCATCTTGCGGAAATCCAGCAACTGGTTGGTCAGGGAGAACAGTCTGTCTGAATTCTTCTTCATCATATCCAGGTCCTCACGTATATCCTCGTCGAAGCCACCTTCCTGAATGATATGGTCCAACGGTCCCCGGATCATCGTCACCGGGGTACGGATCTCATGGGCTATGTGGGTAAAAAACTGGATTTTGCTCTCGTACAGATCTTTCTCCGTCTTTCTCTCCAGTTCCTTGATCCTTTCCCTGAGATTCATTTCATTCCGAAGATGAACAGCATGGAACACAAGGTAAAAGAACAATGAAAGCAACAGGGCATACAACACTTTGGCAAGCACCGAGCCGTACCAGGGCTGCCGTATCCGGATGGAGAGAGAGGCCAGTTCATCTTCGGCACGCCCCTGGTCCGACACACTGACGACAAAGCGATATCTTCCGGGGGGCAGATGCGGGTAGCGGATGAGCCGGGTTCCCTCCGCAAAAAGCCACTCATCCTCTAGTCCCACCATCCGGTACAAGACCGGTGCCGAATGGGAATGAGATAGCGGTGTCGACAGTTTCAGCGCGATGGAGTTCTGGTTGAAACGCAGGTTCAGCCGATCCGTATAAGAGATACTTTTCCCTAAAGGAGAACCGGGTAAGGAAGGCCGGACGGCTTTGCCGTTAATCTGGAGTTCAGTCAGGACGGCGTTAGGAGTAGCCGCCTCGTGCCGGAGCAAGGAAGGATTGAAACGGACGAAACCCTTGATTCCTCCGAAATAGAGTGTCCCATCATCATCCTTGAAACTCGACCTGTAGTTGTACTGATCGCAAAGAAAACCGTCTTCGACCGTCCAGACCCGCATTTCTTCCGAGTCTGGCTGAAAAGACACCAGGCCCTGGTCGGTCGAGAGCCAGAGCGTGCCGTCTTCCGCTTCCTCCATCTGGTAGACGACATCGTTCGGCAGTCCGTTGGACATGTCAAAGACCTTGAAGGTAGCGGTCTCGGGAAGGTAGCGGGCAAAGCCCCCACCCTGCGTCGTAATCCAGATCCTCCCGGAAGAATCTTCGAAGCATCCGGTCGGACGGTTGTGTGGTAAACTGGTAGCGTCACCGACGACGTGGAGGAAATGCCTCCACTTTCCGTCCGAGGCCATCCGCAGAAAAACGCCCTCATCATAAGTGACCGCCCACAGGTTTCCCTCCCGGTCAAACTTCACGGCATAGATGAAGTGATCCAGGGACTCCGGGACCGGATCGAAACGGCCCGTCGCATCATTAAAACGCTGAATGCCGGAATAAGTCCCGACATAGATCTCACCCAACGGGGAAAGAGCGATCGTGAAGATGCTGTTATCTTCCAGACTCTCGCAATTGACGCCCCTGATGAAGCTACGCTTGATCCGTTTCGAGTCCAGGTCAACGACATAGAGGCCCTTTGAATAGGTCCCTACCCACAATTCGTTGCCCCGTACGCACAGGCCATGCACATTGGAGAAATCCCGGCTCGGCTCGAAGAACTGGAAGCGATCCGTGACCGGGTCGAACAAGTTCAACCCACCATCTTCCGTCCCCACCCATATCCGGCCGTCGGGTCCCTTGCAAAACTCCCGGATATGATTGCCATGCAAGCCCCCGGGGGAAACGGTCGGATAATATTTGCGGACCGGGGAATGCGGTTCCCGGCAATAATCAGCTCCGCCGAACCAACTCCCAGCCCAGACGCCGCCGTCACAATCCTCGAAAAGGGAATAAATCGCATTGTCCGAAAGTCCGAAGGGATCAAACCAGGAACAACGAAGATTGGATAGGCTTCCCAGGATCGGGTCATATACATACAAGCCGGATTCGGTCCCTGCAAGCAGTTTGCCATCTGATCGCAGAAGCAGGCAGCGGGCCTGAATAGGCTTACCTTCTCCATCTGTACGGAAAAGGTTACGGACGGAAAAAGTGGAAATATCCAATTCCCAGACGCCGCCGAAAGAAGCCACGTACAGGCGATTCCCTGTTCCCGGAATCATATCGTTCACATAATCTCCTTTGAAAACTACCCGGCCGCTCCCGGAATCCCGGAAAGGAACGATGGACTTCATGTCCGGTGAGACCATGAACAGGCCCTCTCCGAAATCCCCGAGCCATATCCGCCCACCCTCATCGATTAACAGTTTTTGGACCGAATAGGAATCTTCCAGACCCAGTTCCCCATACGGATACCAATCCAGCCGGTCCGTCCCGGGGTCATAGCAGAAAAACGCATCCGTGTATTCAGATACCCAGATACGGCCCTTCGCGTCCGTCTGGATAGAAGATATCCCCCGAGTCAGATGCAGTGCCTCGCGGCTTGCTCTCAGAAACGGCTCGAAACGTTCCTCGTCCGGATGATAGACATACAGACCGACATCCGTCCCCACCCATATCCGATCCCGCTCATCCACGCACAGGGCTGAGACGAAATTGCAGCCCAAGGACCGGGAATCTCCAGGGAGGTGGCGATAAACCTTCACCTCTTTCCCATCAAAGCGGTTCAATCCATCCTTCGTCCCGATCCAGATGAACCCTCTGCTATCCTGGGCGATGGCCGTCACACTGTTCTGAGAAAGGCCCTCACTTACACTCAGGTGGTCGAAATACATCCTGTCCCCGCCCGGAGCAGCAGGAAGAGATATACAAAAAAACAGGCAAAAGCAAATCTGCAGAAGCCTTTTCATAATCCGTTGTTTAAAGTGAATAGTGTATCAGCGAAATCCAAAGCAGCCTACGGCCGGAGAATAAGCGCGCTGACAGGCGCTACTTCTCGAAGTCGCGGATGCGTTGCTCTTCGGAAAGGGGGCAGATCAGGAGGCGGCCGCCTTTTTCGGCTACGATATAGCCGTCAAGCCCCGCGATGACAGCACCTTTCAAATCAGAGACATGCACCACCGTGCCCTTGCAGTCATAAAGGTGCACGCCTTCTCCCACGACCGCATTACTCCCCTCATCCTTGCCCAGATTGGCATGGAGCGAGCCCCAGGTGCCCAGATCGGACCAGCCGAATTCGGCCGGGATCGTATAGATGCGCTCCGCCTTCTCCATCACGGCATAGTCGATGCTGATCTTTTCGCAAGAGGGGAACAGCGTCCGCACGACCGTCTCCTCGGCTCCGGTGTAGAAACTCGGAGCAATCCGGTCCATCACGGCTGCGATCTGGGGCGCATATTCGCGCAGGGCGGCCGTAATCGTCTCCACGTTCCACACGAAAATGCCCGCGTTCCAGAAATAATTGCCGGCTGAAAGATAAGCCTGCGCCAACTCCAGCGAGGGTTTCTCCTTGAATGCGGCCACTTCCAGCAGCTCGGAAGGATGCTCCACTCCGGCTTCATCCAGTTCCGCCCCCGTGTCCTGCCGGGCACAGATATAACCATAGCCGGTCTCCGGCCGGGTGGGCGTGATGCCGATCGTGACAATGGCGTCGTTATCCGCCGTAAAAGACAAAGCCTCCGAAAGGACACGACGGTACTCCGGGACATCAAGGACCAGGGCGTCCGCCGGCGTCACCACGACATTCGCATCCGGATGCCGCACCTTGATTTTCCAGCACGCATAGGCGATGCAGGGAGCGGTATTGCGGGCGCAAGGCTCGGGGAGGATATTCTCCGCGGGAATCTCGGGAAGCTGCTCCCGCACGATATTTACATACGAAGATGAGGTGACGACCCAGACGTTTTCGGGAGGACAGAGGGTACGGAAACGGTCGGCCGTCAGCTGGATCAGCGTACGGCCGCAGCCCAACACATCGATGAACTGCTTGGGCAACTCCGGAGTCGACATCGGCCAGAAACGGGACCCGATGCCTCCCGCCATGATCACGACATGGGTTTCCATTATTCTTCGTCAAACATTCCCTTATAGCCGGGGATGGTGACACCAAGGCCCTTGTGGAGTTTTTTGGGATCCTGGACCAGGCTGAGCACCTCGCCCGAGGGGCTGATGGCCGCATACCAATCCTTTGCCTCCAGCTTGCTGTCCTTGATCTTGCCGACTGCGGAGAACTTGTAATCACGATAAGCGATCTCGTTCAGCTTGGCGCCCAGGTTATTGCGGATCGAATCTAGCTGGGTCAGATGCAGCTGGTCGCGCTCGATGGCCGTCTTTTTCTGGGAGGCCTTGCCGAGCACGCCGCCAGCGGTGTACATATCATAGAATTTCTGATCCTGCTCAAGCTTGGTTTTGAAGAGATCGATCCTCATCTCGACCTCCTGGCCGATCGTCGTCTGGCCGATTTGTTCAAAGGTGTTGAAAGTCAGGTTCTGCACCTCGCCCATCGTCTCAGCGATCTTTGCGCTGACGGCCGCTTTCTCAGAAGCGTATTTACTGGTACAGGAAGAAAGGAGCAGGGCTGAAACAGCCATCAAAAGGACTGCCAGGGAGAAAAAACGATGTTTCATTTCGTTCGGTTTTTCGTTCACAAATGCGAATATAAAGAAAAAAAGCCAATAATTTGTATCTTAGCAGGGCAATAAAGACCCGACTCTAATATGCAAAAATTGGTCCTTTCCGTACTGGTCGCCGCATCCGTTGCGACCACTGCCCTCGCCTCGGACGGGCGGCTCTTGAGATTCCCCACCACCAACGGCACCGACATCGTTTTCTCCTATGCCGGAGATCTGTACACAGCCCCCCTTGCCGGCGGCCAGGCCATGCGCCTGACTTCCCACGAAGGTTATGAGATGTTTGCCAAATTCTCTCCTGACGGCAAGACCATCGCCTTCACCGGGCAGTATGACGGCAACACGGAAGTCTATTCCATCCCCGCGAAGGGCGGCACGCCGGTCCGGCTGACCTGGACATCGACCAACGGCCGGGATGACCTGGGCGACCGCATGGGGCCGAACAACATCGTGATGGGCTGGAAGCCGGATGGCAAGAGCATCATCTACCGCAACCGCATCGGCGACGGATTCGAAGGCAATCTCTGGACCGTGCCCGCAGAAGGTGGCATGAGCGACAAACTGCCGCTGCCGGAAGGCGGGTTCTGCTGCTGGAGTCCGGACGGGAAACGCCTCGCGTACAACCGCACCATGCGCGAGTTCCGTACCTGGAAATACTACCGCGGAGGACAGGCGGACGACATCTGGATCTGGGACGGGAAAAAGGTTGAGAATATCACCGCCAACGAGGCCCAGGACATCATGCCGATGTGGATCGGTTCTGAGATCTATTTCATTTCCGACCGCGACCACTGGATGAATGTATTCGTATACGACACGGTGACCAAAACCACCAGGAAAGTCACTGATTTCAAGGAATATGACGTCAAATTCCCGAGCACGGACGGATCGCTGGTCGTCTTTGAGAACGGCGGCTGGCTTTACAAGCTGGACCCTGCGACCAAGCAGTATGCCAAGGTAGAGATCAGCCTGGATCCGGAGGCTGTCCAGGCTAGGCCCGAGCACAGGGACGTATCCTATCGTCGGACCGGCGCCAGCCTCTCCCCGAAGGGTGACCGCCTGGCCATCACCGCACGCGGCGAAGTCTTCACCGTGCCGGTCAAGCCCGGCGTCAAGCGCAACATCACCCACACGCCCGGCGCCAATGAGCGCGATGCCGAATACAGCCCGGACGGCAAGTGGATCGCCTATATCTCCGACCGGACCGGCGAAACCGAGATCTGGCTCTACGACACGGAGAAGGAGACCACGGCCCAGATCACCCAAAACAACGACACTTATATCCGTGACCTGGAATGGGCCCCGGACTCCAAGAGCCTGCTCTACACGGACCGTAAGAACCGCATCGTGACCGTCGGCATCCCGGACGGAACGAAGACCGTCGTCACGACCTGCCCCGAAGCGGAGTTCCGTGGCGTACGCTGGTCGCCGGACGGCAAATGGCTCACCTACACCCGGCCGGCCGCCAATGAACTGTCCGTGGTCTATGTGTACAACCTCGCGACCAGGCAGGAGATCCCCGTCACCGAGAAATGGTATGACTCTTCTTCCCCTCTTTTCAGCGCGGACGGCAAGTATCTGATATTCAACGCGACCCAGGACCTCAACCCGATCTATAGCCAGGTCGAATGGAACTATGCCTACACCAACATGGGCGCCCTTTACATCGCCCTGCTGACAAAGGACGGTGTTTCTCCTTTCCTGCCCGTGGACGGAGAGCCGGCCAAGGCTGACAAGCCCGAACCGGCCAAGGCGGCTCCGGGGAAGGATGCAGCAGAGAAAGAAAAGAAGGCCGACGCCGTCGAAGTCAAGGTAGATGCAGACGGCATATTTGACCGCATCATCAAGATCCCGGCCGGCACCGGCTGGATGCGTCCGATTTACGGCGACGGGAAAGGATTCTGGTTCTCCGGTCGCGGCGGCGTGCAGTATTTCGATTTCCAGAAGCAGGAAGCCTCTCCCGTCGTGGACGGCGGCATGGCCGTTTTCGGCAAGAAGGCCCTGCTCACTTCCGGTGGCCAGACCTTTGTCACAGACCTGCCCCGGAGCAAGGCACCCGCCCCGAAGGAAGGCATCGACCTGAAGGGTCTCTATGCCGACATCGACTGGCATCAGGAATGGGCCCAGATCTTCGATGAGGCGTGGCGCGCCTTCCGGGACGGTTTCTACCTCGAAAACATGCACGGCATCGACTGGCCGGCGATGAAGGCGAAGTATGAAGTGCTGCTCCCCTATGTGCAGTGCCGCCTGGACCTGAACTATGTCATCGGTGAAATGATCGGAGAGCTTACCGTCGGGCATTCTTATGTATCACCCGGCGAATACAAGAAGCCGCAGCGGATCCAGACGGGCCTGCTGGGCGCCGAGATCGTCCCGGCCAAGAACGGCAGCTACCAGATCCGGCATATCTTGAAGGGAGCCAATTACTCCCCTTCCCTGCGCTCACCCTTGACCGAGCCGGGCATGGATGTGAAGGAAGGTGACTATATCGTCGCAGTGGACGGCGTGCCGACTTCAAGCGTTTCCAGTTTCTACGCCCTGATGGCGGGAAAGGCCGGCGTGCTGACCGAGTTGAGCGTCAACGGGAAACCTTCCGCGGAAGGCGCCCGCAAACTGGTAGTCAAGCCCATCGCCGACGAGTACCCCCTCTAGCAGTATGAATGGGTGCAGAAGAACATCGCCTATGTCGAAAAGGCGTCTAAGGGACGCATCGGCTATATCTATATCCCGGATATGGGCGCAGAAGGCCTGAACGAGTTCGTACGTTACTATTATCCCCAGCTGGACAAGGAAGCTCTGATCATCGACGACCGGGCCAACGGCGGCGGAAACGTCTCCCCGATGATCATCGAGCGCCTGCTCCGCACCCCTTACCGCATGACCATGCGTCGTGGGTCGACCCTGACCGGCAAGGTGCCGGAAGGTACATTCTACGGACCCAAGGTCTGCCTGATCAACAAGTATTCCGCATCCGACGGGGATCTCTTCCCTTGGAGCTTCAAGGCCAACGGGCTGGGCGAACTGATCGGAACGCGCACCTGGGGTGGCATCGTCGGCATCAGCGGATCACTGCAATACATGGATGGCACGGACATCCGCGTCCCGTTCTTTACCAACTATGACGCGAAGACCGGGCAGTGGATCATCGAGAACCACGGCGTGGATCCGGACATCGAGATCGACAATGATCCCGTCAAAGAAGCCGCCGGCATCGACCAGCAGCTGGACAAGGCCATCGAGGTTTTGTTGAAGAAACTTGAAGACCGTAAGCCGCTGCCGGGTGTCCCCGCCCCCCGCGACTGGTCTTGGAAGGATTGCACGGATAACAATTGATTTCTATATTTGCCCGCAAAACATTTGACTGGATATGAATTTCGGAGGCATTATCGTCGGGGCGGCAGTATTCCTGATTATCGGGATCTGTCATCCCATCGTCATCAAGATGGAATACCATTGGGGGAAGAAAAGCTGGTGGGTACTCGCGCTCGCCGGCTGCGTGTTCGGAGTCGCCTCCCTGTTCGTCGCTGACATGATCGGCGCCACAATCCTCGGTGCCGCCGCCTTCTCCTGTTTCTGGGGCATCCACGAGATCCTCGCGCAGGAAATGCGCGTCCTGCGGGGTTGGTTCCCCGAAAACCCGAAGCGCCACGCGTATTACGAGCGGCGCCGGCAGGAACTGGAGGACCTGGGAAAGTTCCCGTCCCACAAGAATCTCCAAGGAAAACTGAAAGGATAAATAGCATCAGCCTTTGTCTTCGATGAATGCCGGATCAATCGAGCCCTTTTTCCCAATACTTGTTTCCACCATCTGCCCCTGTATCATGAGGAAATGTTATTTTGCAGGCCTTTTGTTGGCCATCCTGTCCATACCCTCCTGTTCCACTGGAACCATGCTTGCGGAACGTCCTGTCGACGCCCTTTCCCTGCCCGTAGCCGATCCCTTCATCCTCTATGAAGACGGCGCCTATTACCTCTACGGGACCGGTGCGGCAAACGGGATCGCCGTATATGTATCCCGGGACTTGCATAACTGGAATCGGGAACCGGACCTGGCGCTGCACAAGAAGGACTCGTACGGCGAGAAATGGTTCTGGGCGCCGGAGGTCTATCACGTCGGCGACAAGTATTACATGTACTATTCCGCGGAAGAGCGCATCTGTGTCGCGACAGCCGATTCCCCAACCGGTCCCTTCGTACAAGCCATCCATGAGCCCATCATACCCTATGGCGCAATCGACAACAGCCTCTTCTTCGACAAAGATGGCAAGCCATGGCTTTTCTTCGTAAAGTTCAACCACGGCAACCAGATTTGGTCGGCCCGTCTCGAAGACGACCTGATGCATATCAAGTCCGGCACCGAAAAGAAATGTCTGGAGATGGACCAGGAATGGGAAAAGGTCTTGCCTACTGTCAATGAGGGTCCCTTCGTCCTGTATCATGGCGGCCTGTACTACCTGACCTATTCCGCAAACGGGTATCAATCCCCCCAATACGGGATCGGCTATGCCACGTCTAACTCCCCTGCCGGTCCCTGGACTAAATATGAGGGCAACCCCATCTACCAATGTGTAGGCGGGCTGGAGGGCGTCGGCCACCATGCCTTCTTCCACGACGCCAAGGGTAAAAGACGCATCGTGTTCCATTCCCACTATGCGCCGGGACGGATCCAACCCCGTATCACCCATATCAGTGACTACCTTTTTGAGAAAGACGGGACCCTTGTTATCTCACCCAAGTTCTTCACACCCTGGACAACACAGAATGAATAGGATCCGGCTCAAGTGTCAGGACGCCGCCGACGGCATCGCCCCAGAAGAGACAAAAAAAATCAAGCACCTTTGCAAGTGCTTGATTTTCAGCAGTGCTCCCTTAGGGGCTCGAACCCTAGACACCCTGATTAAGAGTCAGGTGCTCTACCAACTGAGCTAAGGAAGCAATATTTCAATTTCGTGACCCGTTCGGGGCTCGAACCCGAGACCCCCACATTAAAAGTGTGATGCTCTACCAACTGAGCTAACGAGTCTTCCAACCTCATCACAAGCCCGGGGGCTCTCAGATTTG
>JAEEGH010030063.1_pt1 | contig 10580 bp, 2 predicted proteins | sample 9134181 | NCBI WGS metagenome assembly JAEEGH01 (sample SAMN16246544, study PRJNA631951) | gut metagenome | biome: gut microbiome; feature: rumen; material: DP-attached | host: Bos | place: Iran: Karaj | collected 2018-10 | reverse complement strand
CACGTTTTCGTAGAACGCGGGATCGCCGACCTCGGCGTTCTGCCAGCGTCCGCATGCGCCCGTCGGGCGCTTCTCGGCTTCATACGCCTTGCGCGCCGCGACGATGACGGGGCGCAGAATCCGACGGCGGTCCGCGTCCGTAAGCTCAAAGGCGAGATGACCCCACGATGAACGCCCGTGGATCGTCTTGAGTCCGTTCCAGGAGCAAGGGGACTTGCGTCCCCAGAACATCGGCTCGAAATCCCAGACGGACTCCGCCGTCGGAATGCGGGTCGCATAGGCCTTCCACGAGACCGCGAAGTACAGGACGACCGACTCGGCTGTGCACACGACCTCCTCGCGGCAGTTCGCACGGTCCTTCTCGTCGATCTCGCGATGGTCCGGCTGGCTGTAGACGGGATTGTAGACCGACATCCCGCCAGTCTCGAAAGAGTGAATGAACGCATGGTATGGCGTGTTCGCGCCAGGAGCGAGATATGCCTCAAGCGATCCAGCCGTGGCGAGGCCCTGCGCTATCTCCGCAGCCTTCTCGTCGAAGACCTCAAGGCGGAAATGGATTCCCCACTCGTCCGCCATCGCCTGCCATTCCGGCGCACGGGCGTAGCGCTTGGCCGCATCGGCGCTCACCGCGCCGCGCTGGGTCGCGACATCAGTCCAGAGGCACGAGGCGTCGCCGCCGTAGCCACGGTCAAGCCTTCCCGTTCCAGGCTTCGCGGCCTTCACTGCCGCATCCCAGCTGCCGAGTCCAAGAATGCGCACGGGACTGAAACGGACGGTGTAGGTCTTGTCGGGAAGGCTCTTCGGCGCCTCATGTCCTTCGCTCGGACCCTCCTGAACCCACGAAATGTCCGAAGGCAGCGGTGTGGAATAGCTATGGACAGAGGCCACCTCATTCTTCTGTCCGCCTCCACGCGCATTTCCTTTGCCAAGCGCCGCGCGCAGCCGCTCGATGAAGCCGACCATTTCGCCGCGCGCGGCATTGAGGTCACCCGTCTTCTTGTCAAACCGCGCAAGAAGAAGCTTTGCCTTGCCCGCGAGATAGCGCACCTCGATGCCAGACGCCTTCTCCGCCTCCCGCGCAAGCGCCATCATCAGAGTCGCATAGCGGATGTCGTCGACGCCCTCGCGGAAGCCCTCCCACTGCAGCGTGTCGATGACGCCGTCCGCCGTCCCGTACACGAAGACCATCGGCTTGTAGGTTTCGGAAACGTCATTGTACGGTCCCAGGTGGTGGGCGTAGTTGCAAAGCGCGGAATAGCCGCTCAGGTAGGCTGCGAGCCCGTTCTGGCGGCGGTTGAGCTCGGGATCCTCCGCTCCGACATGCTGGTTGGCGTACCACGCGCAGTAGGTGTTCGTCCCCATCTGGTTCCATATCGACGGACTAGACGCATCCGCAGAATTACGCGCTGCGTTGTGCCAGTCCCAGCGGAAACCCGCCTGGTCGAAGATGTGTTCGTGCGAGGCGATGATGAACTTGAGCCCTGCGGCCTGGTATGCGTCGAAGACCGGACGGTTCTCGGGAAAGAACCTCATTCCCGGCTCGTCGCCGTATCCGCAGTAGACGTTGTGGTGCCCGTGCTTCTTGTCGTAGTAGGCGACTATGCTGTCCGCGCGTTCGCGTGCGGCCTTGGCATCGCGTTCCTGCCACTTGTAGTCTACAGGGCCGACAAGGACGTCCGTGCGCATGCCGACCTTCTTCATCAGCTCGATCGTGCGCTCTGCCTCTTCCGACCCAGTCTTGCACCTGACCCACTTCATGTCCTGTCCGTGCGCGACGAAGTTCGCGAGAATCGCCTCCATCTGCTTCCACATCAAGTTCTCGTCGCCGCCGTTCAGCTCCAGGATATGACTCTTTCCGATATAATCGTAGGAGCAGACACGAAAGTCCATCTCGGGATGGATGTAGGCCATCGGCTTCGGCAGTTCGAAGTCAAGGACCTTGATTGCGACCGGGATGGAGAAAATGGAGGAAAACTCGATGCTTCCTTGATAGACGCCGGCAGGGATTCCGGAAGTCACGCGCGCGGTGAGGATGAACTGCTTGCTGACGTTCCTGTTAAGTGCGACGGGACGGATGGACTTTGCATCCGCAAAGCCTGGGCGCATCGAAGGGAACGGCTTCTTCTCCTTGAAAGGCGGATTGAGCCACCACTCCGCAGTCTTGCCGTCCGCGCTCGTGATCCGCGCGTAGTTCGCCTCTTTCGCCGTGTCGACGCGAATGAGGTCTTCGTCGTGGAGAAGGAGCTCGGGGCATAGCTTCATGCCCGTGTCGGCGAAATAGCTGAACCATCCGTTCTTGTTCTGATACCAGACCTTGACGACGACGAGGTCAAGCGCATCGGCGGGGAAGACATCTCCCTTCTCGTTCACAAGCTTTCCCACGACAGGCTGCACCTTGCCGAGATCGACGTCGGAGCGGACGACGAACGAGCCGGGCTCGTATTCGCCGCGCGCGGCCACGATCCTGACCGTTCCACCCTCTTCGCCGTCGGCGGGAACCGCGTCCGGCAGGCGCTGCACGCCGCTCATCGCCGGCACCGACCACCAGGTCACGTCAGCCGACGCCGAAGCGGCGGCAAAAGCCGTCAGAAGTGTAAGTCCTAGGATTCCGCATTTCATAGTGTCACACGCCATTTCACTGTCTGGTCGGGGAATAGCTCGTCTCCGCATCCTTGTCCACCAACGACCTGAATTCCTCATATCCCTTCGACTCGCCGCCTGCATACTGGACGAAGAACACGCGCGCAACGCCGCCCGCACGATAGGCGCAGCCCCAAGTCGACCAGGCCCCGCCATGCGACATCATCCGCCTGTCCTTCGACACTCTCGCGCCGAAGGAATAGTCCTCGCTGACGCATTCCGGCGTCTGCTTCTCGAACCAGAGTGCCACCGTCTCCTCCTTCAGGACGCGCTTTCCATTAAGGCCAACGCCGCCGTTCGCGACCATCGCGAAGAACTTGATCATGTCCATCGGGCTTCCGAACAGTCCGCCGCCGGCCTCGGGATAGCGACTGTGCAGCGAATACGGATACTGGAACTGATCGACTACGGTCTCCTTCGCCGGCTTGTCGTCAGTCAGCACATAGCCCTTGGCCATGCGCGCGCACTGCTCTTCGGTCGGGAAGAATGTCGCATCGCGCATTTCAAGCGGATCCAGGATGCGTTCCTTCAGCAGAGCCTCCCACGGCTGCCCCGCAACGACCTCGACGCAGGCAACCACAATGTCGATTCCCCAGTTCGAGTACTGGTACTTCTCGCCTGGAGCCGACGCCATGCCGCTCTTTGCGCCGATTCGGGAGAGCAGCTGCACCGGGCGCCTGTCGATGGGCATCTCGGGAAAGAACTTCAGCCCCGACGTGTGCGACATGCACTGCCGCAAAGTCGGGACCTTGTCACCGCGCCATTCGGGCAGATAGCTGGAGATCGGCTCGTCCAGCGCCAGCTTGCCCTCTTCCACATACGAAAGCACAAGTGCGCAGGCAATGGCCTTCGTGTTCGACGCGAGCCAGCCGACCGTATCCGCCGTCATCGGCCTCTTCGCCGCGACATCCGCATAGCCTAGGCACTGCGTCGTGAGCTTGCCCCCGACGCAGCCGATCACGACTGCGCCGGGCACCCTCCCCGGACCGTCACCAATGTAGTCCTCGTACGTGCCCGCGGCACCCGCGAATTGACACGCCACGACGGCAGCCATAAGCAATGCGTTTTTCATCCTTCGCTCTCCATGCATTCCTATCGGAGAACAACGCGGAATCCGTTCGGCGAAAACTTCGATTCCGCCGCTCCGATGTCGATGTCAACCACGCCCTTGCTCGAGACGTTTTTCACTCTCGGATTGCCGAAGAAGTCCGTCGCATTCATAAGACGGGCCTCATAGCCAACAACGCTGCCCTGGCTCCTGCCCGGCGTGCGCTTGGCGAGATGAAGCGGATGCCTCGCGTCGAATACGGGACGGGCCTCGATGCAAGACACACTCCCCTCCGGCGCCGCGCTCGACGAGAGGCAGTACGAGAACGACGCTCCGTTGCCAAAGTAGTTCGTCTCGACGCCGTCCCCGTTCAGATTGCGGTCGATGATGCAATTGCGGACGACCGCATTGGCGTGCGCCGCCTGAACGCCGCCGCCATCGGACCCGCTCCCCATGCGATTGTCGAGCACCGTGCAATTGAGTACGACGACAGTTCCTTTGAGATAGAGGCCGGAAGCATGGACCCCTTCAGCGTCATACGCCATGCCGACGTTGTTCGTGATCACGCAGTTCTCGATTCGTCCAGCCGTCGCATGAATGCCGCCGCTTGTGTTCTGGCCGATAGGATTGCCAGCCATCATCGTATTGCCATCGATCAGACACCGTGTCACCAATGCGCCACTCCCGGTCATTTTTACGGCCCCATGCACACGCCAATTGCCATTGTTTGAGCAGTCCGTCACACGGCAGTCCGCCATCGTGCCGCCATCGTTGCCGATCAGTACACCAACTGGCTCAGACTTCCAGCTTTCGGACATTCGTCCGTGGGAAATCGTCGCGTCCTTCAGCATGGCGCCCTGGCCGTTGATGCGGACGACTGGGTAGAAAGGCTGCTCCGCGCGGAGCGTAGTCATGTCGCGTCCGGCGCCCCGGACCGTGACGCCCTTCGGGATTGCCACTGTCTCGAAGACTTTGTGCGTACCCTCGTCCAAAACAACCACCATTCCTTCGGACGCGGCCTGCAGCGCCTCGTTCAGATTTGTCGCTGCGGTGCGCAGGTCGCCGTATGGATATGCGCAATTCGGATTCGCCGCGGAAGTTACGTAGACGGCTTTCTGCACGACTACAAATGTCGCGGGTTCGGCGTCGGCGTACATTTGGAGCTGCTCGCTCGACGCCCTGAGTCCTACCTCGAACGTGCACTCCGATGACAGTTCCAGCACGAGCTCTGCTCCGGTCGCTGCCACAGGCATGGCAACGCCATTCTGCTTAACAGTCCACGAGTAGACAACATCGCCTGCGCCGTCAAAACCAAACAACGAGGCCGTCAACGTCGCGGTATCGCCAACAAAATACGAATCCTTGCTATTCATGATCGAGCACGCGATCATGGACGGATCGAACTCGGCACAGCCTATATCGACTTCGTTCCCCAAAACACGGTCGAGGCCGTAGAAGTCGAACGCGCCCGAAAGGGAGTACCCGAGAACGGACTCGGCCTTGTTCGTATCGCCGGCGTCACGGGCCGACGAGCCGGACTGAAGGCGGAAGTCGCCTCTTCCGACGGAGACGAAGAGCGGATCGTCTGTCTGCGCGTTCGTGCCATAGGTCTCTGTCGTGCACAGGCAGTTGAAGAAGGTCGCGTTCCGACCTGCTTCGTCGCTGAAGCTGAAATGGAGATCCGCGCCGCTCGGCGCGGCGTTGCCCGCAATGATTGTATTGACGACAACAGGACCGTAGAAGTTGCTGCCGGACCAGGTGTAGTCTGGTTCGTCCGCGAGGCCGCCGCCACGCGTGGTCGCCGTATTGCCGACGATCGTGCAGTTGACGACCTTCACGGGCGCCCAGGGGCCAGGTTTAAGGCTGACGCCGCCGGCGTTCACGCCGGCATTGGCCCAGACCAGGCAGTTCGCCATCGTGCCGCCGCCACCCATGATGCGGACGCCTCCGAGGTTGTTACCGCCCGTCCCTTCGTTGTGATCGATCATGCATTGCGTCATGACGGCATTCGAGCCCTCCAGCGTCACGCCTGCCGTCCGGTTGTCGAGCGAAGACTTGCAGCCCGTCACACGCGCCTGCGTAAACAGACCTGATTTGATCCGGACGCCGACTCCGGTAAAGTTGTAGGCTGTCGCCGTCGTTACATTTGCGATGGTAAGGTTCTTGACGCATGCGTCTGCATGGTCGACGACAAGCGCCGTCTCAAGCGGCGTTGAATCATCGCCCGCCAGAATACACGCGTCGCGTCCGGAACCGGTCAGCGTCACGCCGTTCGTCACGTAAAGCGTCTGGTCCAGCACGTACGTGCCGTCCGCGAGAGTGATGACCTCGCCCGGCTGCGCGTTGTCGACTGCCGTCTGGATCTCGGCGATCGTCGACGTGTCGGGTAGAACGACATCGGCCATCGCGGCGGAAGCCGCTGTAGCTATCAGCGAAACAAGCATAGATGTCTTCATGTTAGGCTCTCCTTCGTTAACAGATTTTCTGCTACATATTATACACATGCATCCCCTCAAAATAAACCCCTCCAACTGGAGGGTATAAGATTTTGACGGTTGCGCAGCCCTGCCTCGCAACCGTCAAACTTGTTATCTCGGCTCTTCTTGCGCTTCGAATATTTCATGGTTGCCATCGCCGACTGAAGGGTGAAAAAGTCAGTCGGTTGCGCGGCTTGTACATTGCCGCAGCAACCGACTTGATCCACTACTCCAAGAGTAGTTTTGCGGACTAATCCAGCGTCACCTTGAAGAAACGGTCGTTCGACGCCGCAGGGATACGGTACACCGCCCCGATAGGCGTACCGCCTGTCACTGCGTGATACGTACCGTCGACAGTCTCGCAGCCCAGAATCGAGACAGTGCCGTTGAATCCGCCTTCAGGTGCCGCAGGAAGGCCGACGTCCACCGTGCCGTCCGCATTGGGCGTAATTGCCGTCGTCTTTAACGCCGCCTTCGCTTCAGCGACCGCTTCCGCAGTATTCGCACAGTTCAGGAGATACGCGTCCTTCAGGGCAGCGGCCGAATCTGTGACATTGAACTTCGCCGCCCACGTGTCGTACTTCGCCGCAGAAGTCTCGCTCGTAGCGTCGATCCACTCCGGATAGGCCCTGCCCTCGGAAACCCATTCAGACCCGTTGTAGGTGTATGTGACACCTTGCACTACAATCTGCTCGTCGGCCTGGGGATTGGCGATCTTGGGCGTGCAGACAGAAAGCGCCATGTCGCCTGGGAATCTGAGCACGGTTGAGGCGTTCACATGGAACTTGCCCGTGTCCGTCAGCTGAGATCCAGACAGAGACGAAAGGTCCACGGTTCCGCCGCTGACGTTGCGGCTGTAGCCGGAAAGCGCGAGCAGTCCTCCACCTACGGTGTCAACAACAGCCAGGCTGCCGTACATCCAGCCGGACGCCTCCCACACGAGCGCATGCCCGGCGAGGTCGATCGTCACCGACTTGCCTCCGCTTATCGAAAAGCTGGCATCCACGCCGACAACGATTGTGTCGCCATTCTGCGCCACGTTGAAAGCTTCGGCCCAGGTGTCGTAGCCCGTCCCGGCGATGTTGAACGCCTGCGACGGGACCACGATTGCCTCGAAGGTCGCCGCGACCGTCACGCCCGACTCGGGCATCGTGAACGTCTCGCCCGAGATGGCTGTGCCGTCCACCGTTACTGAGACGAGCCTGTAGCCTGCATCCGGCGTAGCGGTCACCGTCACAGTCGTGCCGACAACGACATTGTTCGTCGCTGATGTCTCAAGAGTACCGTTCTGAGGCGCCGTAATCGTGATGTCATAGGTCGCCGGAGGGTCCGGCGGATTCGAAGTCTCTTCGAACGTAGCCGCAACCGTCACGTCCGCGGACGGCATCGTGAACGTGTTGCCCGAGATTGCCGAGCCATTGACCGTCACCGAGACGAGCTCGTAGCCCGCCGCCGGGGTCGCCGTCACCGTCACGACCGTTCCTGCCGCGACATTGTTCGTCACGGACGTCACGAGCGTGCCGTTCTGAGGCGTCGTGATCGTGATGCCATGGCCAGGGTCATCAGACACCCAGTTCGATCCATCCCAAGTGTATGTGACGCCCTGCACGACGATCTTCGCACCTGCGACCGAATTCCTGAACGTGGCCTTGCACTCGTCAAGAGTCCAGCCTGCGGGGAATTTCGCGACAGTGCCTGAGCCAGTCCAGAACCGGTTGCCGGCAATGGAGAACTGATCGTGGGTTAAAGCCGAGAGATCGATGGTTCCCTGGAGATTCATTCCATTGGGCGCCGTGAACATACCATTGCCGGAGCTGTCGATCACGGTAATGGCGACGCCGCCGATATAAGGACTAGCCGAGCCGCTCGCCGTCAGCGTATGCCCGCAGAGATCGATCGTGAGCGACTTCAGCTGGGTGCCGGAAATTTCCGCATCCGCGCCGAGATAAACAGTGCCGCCAGCAGATGCCGCATTCATCGCAGCCGCCCAGCTGTCGTACCCCGTCTCGCCGACGTAGAACGCATGGTCTCCCGACGGAGGATCCGGCGGATCGACGGGATCAGTCAGCGTGTACGTCGCGGACGCGACTGCGCTCGGATTCATCTCCGCCTTGTAGGCGCGGGCCTTGATCGTCGTCGTGGCGGAAAGCGCGATCGGCGCCGTGTATTCAGCGCTCTCCGCGGTCGGGTCGCTGCCGTTAAGCGTATAGCGGATCGTCGCGCCGGACGTCGCGCAGGAGAGCGTAACGTTCGTCGCCGGATAGAAGCTGCAGGCAGCGGGGCTGAAGGTCGGCGTCGCGGCCGTTTCGACTGGCTCGCCGCCACTGCCACCACCGGTGAGTTCGAGGCTGAACGGCGGCATGGGGAATCCGTTGGCGTCCACGAAGAGGATCTTCGGATATCCGCAGATGCCGTACTCGACGCTCGTGGCGTCCGCGAAGGATCCGGTGAAGACGAGGGAATGTCCGTCGGCGGAGATTGCCGGCATTACGTTCGCTCCGCCGACGGAGAACATCTCCCTGTCCTCTCCGAAGAGGACGGAAGCCGTATCGTTGGTGGCCACGAGCGTCGTCGTTTCTGGGAACGTCACCGTGACCGTCGTGCCGGCCTCGTTCTTCTCCACGCTAGTCGGATAGGGGCAGCGGTAGGCGACGTTCTCGCCGTACGCGAGGTTGCGGGCCGCGAGCGCTATGCGCGCGCCCATTAGGTCCTTGTCGGACGGATGGATGTTGTATTCCGCGCCGTACTCGATCGTCGGCACGCAGACGACGCCGTCCATGTCGGCGGCGGCGAGGTCCTGGTCGACGCGGAAGATTCCCCAGCAGTTGATCGCGGCCTGGTTGCCGCAGTTGATGTATGTGTCGCGGTAGCGCGGGAGCTGCACCACCACGACCGGCAGGCCTTCGTTGCCGGGGCGCGTGCGCAAGTGCCGGACGAGGGACTTGAGCCTGTTCGGATAGCTGCGGTCGCTGTAGTTCAAGGCATCGGACTCGCCCTGATACCAGACCGCGCCCTTCAACGCGATGTGGTTCGCGCGCGAGGCCATGTAATTGTCGCAGCCGGCGTTCGGCAGCCAGCTCGCGATGTAGGATCCGTTGATCGCCGCCACCACGACGCCGACGGGGACGTTCTCGGCCTTGACCAATTCACGTCCGAAGAAGAATCCGGTGGCGGACATGTTCGTGCATGTCGTCGCCGAGCAGACGGACCATGCGCAGGGAAGTTCCGCATCGGACGCCGAGATGAGTCCCGGGTTCGCGGACGGAAGCATCATCATGCGGAGGCTCGGATAGTCGCAGTCCGCGAGAGCCTTGGACTTCGCCAGTGCATCGACGGTGTAGCGGACGTTGGACTGTCCCGAAATGTACCACACGTCACCCACGACGACGTCGGTGATCGTGACCGTGTTGACGGTGTCGGAGACGACGAGGTCGCGTCCCGTGGCGTTCGCGGCGCCGGGATTGATGGAGACGGAGAAGCTTCCGTCGGACCCCGCGACGGCCGACGCCGAGACTCCGCCGAAGGTCACCATGACTGTAGAGCCGACGGTCGCAGTGCCCTTCACGCAGTTGTTCGTTCCACGCTGCAGGACGCAGTGGTCGGAAATCGTCGTATCGACGACAAGCGAACCCGCGACAGGCGTTATCGGCTCGACCGGTCCGACGGTTCCGCCCGCAGTCGCGTAGCCGGACGCTTCGACTTCCGCGACGAGGGACCAGACCGCGTCACCCTTGAGGAAGACAATCTTCAGTTCGACTACGTTCTCGGCAAGATAACCGATACCGTTGTCCGCAAGATCGTACAACATAGCCCCGGCATTCGTTGCACTCCGGTGATCCAGAGGAACGCCAAGAGCCTCCCACTCGGACGAGCCAGACTTCTTCACATAAACATCCTCAAGATGCAGGCCAGCATATTTAAGCTTGGTGGCGAGGTCGCCGTTACTGTCATCGACACGAGTCGAAAGACGGAGTTCCGTGATCGTCTGCGGCTCTGGAAAGGCCCAGAAGATTGACGAGTTATCACAGAACCCGACGACCTTGCCACCATTCGGAGTAACCGGAATGGTTCCATCGGTCAGATTGGCCGGATCCTTGCTTATCGAACCCCAGGCGAGGCCACCCGATGTCGTGCCGGTCTTCCCAGCGAGAATGTTGTTTGCGAGCGGAGTCCAGTCGGACGGAACATAGGCGTCGATTAACCACAGCGGATCAGCCGTCGGCGCCAACGCCGTGCCGAGCGTGTAAGTAGCAAATGCGACGTCGCTCGGCTCCTTGTTCGCGGCAAAGGCGCGGGCATTCACCGTCGTGGTGGCATTGAGCGCGATAGGCGCCGAGTAGATTGCGCTCGACTCAGTCGGCTCGCTGCCGTTGAGCGTGTAGCGGATCGTCGCACCGGAAGTCACGCAGGTGATC
>JAEEGH010030060.1_pt1 | contig 10581 bp, 10 predicted proteins | sample 9134181 | NCBI WGS metagenome assembly JAEEGH01 (sample SAMN16246544, study PRJNA631951) | gut metagenome | biome: gut microbiome; feature: rumen; material: DP-attached | host: Bos | place: Iran: Karaj | collected 2018-10 | reverse complement strand
TTCTGCACATGGAGGTCCTATCGGAGGATGACAGGGAAGCATATCTCATCAGAGGGGACTGCAGGATCATCCTCAAGAAGTCAGATTCTTCGGGTGTCGATACCGGCCTCTATTTCGGTGTGGATTCTCCGTATAACACGCGCAGGCGTTTGATCGACGAGGGTGTGGTCTTCGCACAGGAGCCCAAGCGCGGACCGTTCGGCACATTCTGTTCAATTCGCGATGATGACGGGAACGTCATCCATCTGATAGAGAGAAACGCGGATTTCAAAAAGGAGTGAGGGGTCTCCCCCTCGATTTCAGTTTCAGTCCCCGAGGTTGGCCTTGGCGATGGCCTCATCCAGTTCCTTCTGGAGTTCTGGGGGCAGTCCGTTGATGGAACCGCCGGAGAGGAATCCCTTGACGATCATGCTGACCGCCTCATCCTCGCTGAGTCCTCTGGACATGAGGTACTCGATCTGATCCCTTGCGACCTTACCGACAGCCGCCTCATGGGTCATCTCGACATCTGCGATATGGGCTTCCAGCTCGGGGATGGCAAGAGTCGTTCCCCCATCCTTCAGGATGATGCTCCTGCATTCGAGGTGTCCCTTGGATTCTGGTGCGTTACCGACCATGCGTCCTCTGGCGCACATCTTTCCGCCCATGGAGATGGATCTGCTCATGATCTCTGCCCTGGATTTCCTTCCGTTGAGGTTGACCATTCCGCCGGTGTCGATGTCCGAGCTCTCGTGAGCGATGCACATGGTGTTGTACGTTGCTGAAGAATTATCGCCGAGCGTAGCTACAGGGAAGCTCTGGAGCGTTCCCACGGGGTTCAGGATGACGTAGTTGTTCGTGTAATGGCTGTTCTTACCCACGATACAGTTGGTCCTGGGACGGACTCCGGTCTGCTTTCCCCAGCTGTGGATCATGCTGAATGTCAGGTTGGAATTGTCTCCGATGTAGATCTCCGACACACCGACATGCAGAGCATCGTTCGCATGGTGAGCAGTGGAACATCCCGTGATCATCTCCAACGATGCATCGTCTTCGACGATGATGATGTTGTGGAGATTCTGGATGGATTTGTTCTTGTTCAGGAGCATGCAGGTCTGAAGGGGATACTTGATGTGGTATCCTGACTTAACCCTGACGAAGTATCCGTCACCGTCTTCAAGGTAGGTCTTGGCGGTGTACTTGTCCTTGGTGGGGTCCATGGCCTTCCAGTAGTAGTCCTTGAGGCCGTCGTACTTCTTCAATGCTTCCGCAGTGCTCATGAGCTCCAGTCCCTCCTGCACCTTGGGGGAGCAGTGACTGGGCTTGTTGTCTATGAACATGAGTGTACCGGAGCGGTCCATCTCGTCAGCGACGATTCCGACGTTCTCCATGTACTTCTTGTAATCGGAGTTCTCAAGGTCGTCGACCTTGATCTGGTCGTCCGCTCTCTCCTCGTAGTGTTCGAGGTCTATGTCCTTTCCGTAGGCGGCCTGCTTCTTGAGTGCCTCTTTGACGGTATCGCTGTTCGGCATCTCTTCACTCTCCGTAGCCGTGTTCCCTGATCTCCTTCAGGAGTTCCATCGGGTCGCCTACACGGTCGACGACTCCGTTCTTCATAACATAACCGTACTTTGCACCGATGTAATCCATGATCTGACCGGTGTGGGTGATGACCAATGACGACACATGCCTTCCGTTGCTGTCGCTTCCCTCTTCCAGGATGTCATGGACCTTCCTTCCGATCAGGTCGATGCTCTCGAGATCGACTCCGGATTCCGGTTCGTCCAAAAGGAGCAGCTCTGGGCTCTGGGCGGTGAGCTGCAGGAGTTCGGACCTCTTGATCTCTCCGCCGGAGAAACCGACGTTGATCTCCCTGTCCATGAACTTCTCCATTCTGAACCTGTCGGCCTCGGCGATCGCCTTATCCGCATCGTTGGCTGTGGCGCGCAAGAGATCTCCGAGTTTGACTCCGTAGATGTTCGGAGGCCTCTGCATCATCATGCCGATTCCCATTTTGGCACGCTCGTCGACAGGCATATCTGTGATGTTCTTGCCCTTGAACAGGATCTCTCCCTGCGTGACCTTGATGGTGCTGTAACCCATGATGCTGGCCAGAAGAGTGGATTTACCACTGCCGTTGGGTCCGAAGAGTATACTGGTCTCGCCCTCCTTCACAGTGAGGTTGACTCCTTTGAGGATCTCCCTTCCGCCTGCTTCCACATGGAGGTCGACGATGTTCAGCATGTCAGTCATTTGTTCACCTTGAATGCTTTCCTCGAATGAGTGGACGTATATATTGCGTGCGCCCGAAGACCGCGCATATTCCGAAGAATCGGGGGTGTTTTGCTCCTTCTCAAGCACTATATCGCTATTTTGGGGTACCGGCCAACAATTATGTAGTCACCGTCCGATGCGGAGCGCATGAAAGTCATCGCCATCAACGGCAGTCCCCGCCCGATTGGGAACACGAGCAACATCCTGCACGACGTACAGGACCTCTTCGAGAGGGAAGGCATCGAGATGGAGATGATCTGCGTCTACGACTACCATTTCATGAACTGCAACGTCTGTCTGACCTGCGAGATACGCGGGGACGGAAGATGTCAGGACGAGGACGACGGGCTGAATGACATCCTCGACAAGCTCAGGGAGGCGGATGCGGTATTGATCGCTTCGCCGACCTATTCCAATGCATGTCCTAGTGTTCTTCAGACGTTCCTCGAAAGGGCCTCCCTGGTCTACGAAAAAGGAGATCTGGGTCTTAACGGCAAAGTAGGCGGGGCGATAGCCGTTTGCGGTCACGACGGAGGTTCGATTGTCTATAACCAATTGGTCGATTTCCTGCTCCGCAATGGCATGTCGGTGTGCGGGTCAAATCCCCTGCCGATCGTACATGCATTGAATTCTCCTCAATACGAGGATGATAAACATGGGATGAAAGGGGTGCATGCCCTGGTGAGGAACATGACCTCCCTCATCCTGAAGCTGAACGGTTACTGATCAGAAGAAATACCAGCCACAGCCTTCCGCTATGGATATCTTGGCGACGGCTTCCATCCTGTCCACGGGTCCCCCGTAGCGGTTCACGTAGACCTTCCCCTCTTTCGGGAGGGCATCCCTCAGGATAGCGACCTCTTTCAGAAGAGCCTCCGCGTCAGCGGGTGTGAACTTTTTCTGAGTCTTGGCGCTCTGGGGTGCGGATGCTGTGATCGGACAGTTGTATTTGGCAGCGATCTCCGGGAGTTTGCTGGTGTCGGGTCCGAATGCGCCTATGCATCCACGGCCCTTATCCCACGACAGAGGGCATTTAGCGCAGAGTTCGTTCATCTCATCGAACTCGAGCTGATCCCAGCCGGTTATGACATCGTCCTTGCCGCATGCCTTCAGGACCTCATCCTTCCTTCCGTCGGAGAGCCCTTCCATGGGGATCCATCCGGTGCAGACCTTCTGGGCCAGCGGTTTGAGCAGTTTGATGTCCTCCTCTTTCTTGACCTTGGTCATATAGACGGCATCGGTCTCCTCATTGATCCTGTTTCTTTTGATGAAGGCTTCCCAGTCGCCAACGGCCTTCTTGGCCTTATCCAATTCGACGATCTCCTCATATTCTGCGATGTCTTCGAATCCCTTATCGCTCTTGACATGGGCTCTGATTATTGTTGACCTCAAATCCCTGCAAGAAGCGTTCTTGGCTTCCATTTCACATATCCCGATGTTTATCCCCATCAGTTAGCCTCCGAAGATGTGGTATAGGTTTCTATGATAAAGAGTGTTCCTATTCTCAGTCGGAATTCTTACGTATTATCGCTGTTAATTCGAGTGTTTTATCCTTCAATCCAGAGTATAGAATGGACGTAGTGTCCAATGCTATTTATCGTTCGGTAATGATTCCTGTTTCGATGCCGATGTATCAGCTCGCATTGTACGGAAAGGGCGGTATTGGGAAATCGACCATGGCCGCCAACATATCGGTCGCCCTGGCAAGGAAAGGCAAGAGGATCATGCAGGTAGGATGCGATCCAAAGCACGATTCTACCAGGTTGCTCCTCAATGGTAAGGCGCAGCCGACCGTACTCGATTATGTCCGCAACACCCCTATCGGCAAAAGGAAACTGGAAGATCTCATAATGACAGGTACGGACGGGGTCCTTTGTACCGAGGCAGGAGGTCCTGAGCCCGGCATCGGCTGTGCCGGACGCGGTATCCTGACAACATTCGATACCTTGAAGAAGCTGGGTGCAGACGAATTGGATGTCGACATGAAGATCTACGATGTACTTGGTGATGTGGTCTGCGGAGGATTCGCTGTTCCGCTTAGAGGCGAATATGCGGACGGGATTATTCTGGTCACATCAGGAGAATTCATGGCGATGTATGCTGCCAACAATATCATGAAAGGTCTTAGGAACTTCGATACGGGTTCTCCGCGTTTGATCGGTATCATACTCAATTCGCGCGGAGTTGAAGGCGAGGAGGAGCTGGTCAGAAGATTCGCATCCGCAACAGGTACGGAGGTAATAGCAGTCATTCCCAGGGACGGGCTCTTTGCCGAAGCGGAAGGGAACGGACATACTGTCAGAGAGATGTTCCCTGATTCCAAGATATCAGAATCAATCGATTCCATAGCACAAAGGATCATCGATGTTTCGGAAGGGAAGAGGGAGTGCGTCTATCCCAAACCATTGAACGATGATCAGCTTTCGGATCTGGCCGCTGGAAGGGAGATACGTTCGGGAGAGCCGCCGGCACCGACACGAGATTCCTGCGGTGGATGCGGAGGATGCAAGAGGTCGATCAAGGACTCTCGCATCATGATGTCATGTGCCGCGTACGGTGCCTTATCCGCATACATGAAGGTGAGGGATTACGCCGTAGTGCTGCACGGACCTGAGAGCTGCCTGTACTTCATGGATACGTCCAGGAGCAAGGCGATAGTGGAGCTCTATGACAAAGATATATTCCCGACCGTGCCCACACACAACATAAGGTGCACAATGATGGACGACGCCGTCTCCATCTTCGGAGGCGTGAAGTATCTGGAGAAGGCACTTCTGGATACTATTGCAGACGGCCACACGAGGATCGCTGTCATCACTACATGCATGCCGGGAATAATCGGGGACGATTGCATCAGCGTCATAGACAGGATCATGAAACAGAATCCCGGGGTGGAGATTCAATACGTGCCTGCTGACGGAGACATATGCGGCGAATATACGGACGGATTCATGATGGCCGTTTCCAACATTGTACAGGATATCGACCTGGATGTAAAACCGGAGAAAGGTTTGGTGAATCTCATAGGTACATCATTCTTTGATCTGCATACCAAGAAGCACACCGAGGAATTGGACAGGATGCTCGGGAGCTTCGGACTGAAGGTCAACTGCAGATTCCTGGACGAGACCGAGTATGAGAAAGTTAAGAACTTCTGCCGTGCGTCGACAGACATGCTTATCGCAGATACTGCAAACAACAGGGAGGTCTACGAACATATCCGCCATCGTACAGGAAGGGAACTCCTTCAGATACCTCTGCCGGTGGGATTGTACGATTACGAGGAATGGCTGGACCGTATCGGGAAGCTCGTCGGCGTGGATAAGGAGGCCAAAGAGGAGATCGCCCGTGTGGAGGCTGAATACGATTCCTTCGTCAGGGATCACAGGTCACGTTTTGAGGGCAAGAGGATCATAATCATCAACAAGCTGTCCTTCAACGTGGATTGGCTGATAGATATCCTGATGGATTTGGGGGCGGAACTTCCGCTCATTGCGGCTCAGCCGAGTGCTAGACGGAAGAAGATCGACTTTGTGTCCCGTCACATGGACATGATAACTACAGAGTACGATACCGACCGTTTCGTAGAGGACATAAGGGCTCTGAAACCAGATCTTATAATCTCCGATATCGCAAGGCAGAACGAAGGGATACGCTTCGCCAGAGTGGGAAAGATAGGTCTTGGTGTCAGCCCTACCCTTGAATACGCGGAGTATCTGGAGAACATCATGCGTCTTCCCGAGGAGGAGGGCTGGAAGAGGGGGAGTCTAGAATGAAGAGGACGTTGCCCGACGGATTCGTAGGTGCTGTGATGGCGGTTGAGAGCATCTCCGATGCGGTCGCATTCCTTCATGGTCCCGGAGGATGCAGAGTGAGATTCATGGTCTACTCCAGTGCAGTATTCCCGAGGATCAGGCTTGAGGAGAACGACAGTTACTTCATCCCGTATTTCTGCGGTTATCCAAGGGTCCCCGCCACATATTTGGACGAGTATGATTACATTAACGGCGCCTACTACAAGCTGGAAGAGGGCCTTCCTATTGTGGACAGCAAGGATCCTGGTCTGATAGTCATAATCAATTCGCCTGGTGCCGCGCTCATCGGCGATAACCATGAACGTGCGATCAGAGAAGCAGGTCTGGAGGACAGGGCCATATTCATGGACGAATCATTGGTCTCCATACCCATGACGCAAGGCTACGACCATACTTTGCTGGAGATAATGAAGCATCTTAACCCGGTCAAGGAGAGGACTGACAAGGATACTGTCAATCTGATCGGTATGACCGTAATGGACAAGGATTTCAAGGCCGCCATAGACGAGATGACGGAGAACATAGAATCTATGGGATTGAAAGTAAGATGCGTCCCGGGTGCTGGAGCGGATCTTGATGGTCTCAAGGATTCGGTCAATTCTGAGTACTGCGTGGTGGTATGTCCGGAAGCATGTCAGGACCTTACGGAATACTATCGGTCTAAAGGTCTGAAGATAATACGTTCGGATGCAGGAGCCCCTGTAGGATTCGATGCCACCGAGGCTTTCTACAGGAAGATAGCTGAGGTTACGGGCAAGGACGCATCGATCCCCATTTCGAAGGTCTCCAAGGCGAGGGACACGATCTATCAGAAGTTCGTAGGTATGAGGTATAACGCCCTCCGCATCAAAGGGTTGAAGTTCTCTGCTGCAGGCATCGCATCGGTCGTTAGACCTCTGTCGGAATGGCTGTACAGCTATCTTGCGGTGGCACCCGTGGCAGTGGATGTCGATCCCGGTGCGGATCAGATCGAATCTGAGAAGCTCAAGCAGTTCCTGGAATCGGTGGATTACGGGCAATCATTCGGAGTCGAGCCAAAGGTAGGTTCGGACATAGTCCTCTGCGAAGGTATCACCGCTACAACGATGAGGCTCAATGGCGAATGCAAGATAGGCATACCGATAGGTCATTCCTCAATGGGTCTGGATGATGTGATTCCTCGCCCGATATACGGTATTCAGGGCGCGTTGTACATTCTCGATGAGATACTCCACGGTGTCCGCAGTTCCTGATCATACCTTCCTGGTCTTCAGCAGGTAGTAGTCCAATGTGAAGAACGCTATTCCGAATGCGATCAATACAACCAAGGATATCCATGGGAAGTCTGGAATCGCATCCGGCAGACAAGCTGCCCTTATCATGAGACTGGAGTGAGTGAGCGGCAGACAGTACAGTATGGCCTGGAATACGATATTCAGGGAGTCAACTGAGAAGAACGTTCCGCACAGGAATGTCATCGGGAGGATGACTAGGCTGTTGAATGTTGCCATGCTCGCATGTGACTTTGCAATCAATGCAGCTGCCATTCCCAACATGGAGAATACGACGCAGCTCAGGATCACGCATATGACCGCTAAAGGTGTGAGGGCGAGATCCGGGGCCAGGAATAGTCCTAGAGCGTACATCACGAAGCACCCTAGGATCCCTCTTATGAATCCGAGCATGCTCTTGCCGAAGATGATGGCAGCGTTACTGAGCGGGCACATCATCATCTCGTCGAAGCTCCTGTAGTAGAGTCTCTGAACGTTGATCCTTGCCGATGTGGATGAGAATGACGAGGACATCGAGGTCAGGGCCATGATACCAGGGATGACGAATGCAATGTAAGAGACCCCTATCTCCGTTTCTCCGGACCTGAGTCCGTACCCGAAGGCGATCAGGTACAGCAGAGGAGTCATGATAGTCATTATCAGTGTATTCCAGAAGGTGTGCTTCAGATACATGATGTCCGACCAAGCCACATGATACACTTGGTGGAAGAAGCCTGTATTTCTGACGTATTCGGTCATCTCTGATCACCTACCGATTTACCGGTGAGCTCAACGAAGACGTCCTCCAGGGTCGTCCTCCTCATGACGGCGTCCTCTAGCTTATTGTCTGTAACGTACTGCTGGGCATCATGCATCGAATTGAAGTACTTGTACACGGTCTTCTTGCCTTCCAGATTCTCCACACACATCTTCCCTGTCCTTTCGATGAGCGTTTTGGGCGTATCCATCGCGATGATCTTTCCGTGGTCGATGATGCCGACCCTGTCGCACAGGACCTGAGCCTCCTCGATGTAATGGGTGGTGAGGACGATGGTGGTCCCTGTGGCGTTAAGTCTTTTGACGACATCCCAAAGCAGACGTCTGGCGTTGATGTCCAGGCCAGTGGTGGGTTCGTCCAGGAACAGGACCTTGGGCTGATGGAGCATCGCGCACACGATGGCCGCTCTTTTCTTCCATCCCCCTGACAGGGAATCGACGGGTTTGTCCAGATATTCCCCCAACCCGAAGTATTCCGTAAGTTCAGCGATCCTTTCATCCCTCTCCTTCTTGCCCATTCCGTGATACATCGCATGGGAGATCATGTTCTCGCGGATGGTGAGGTCTTTATCGAGGGAGATCTGCTGCTGTATGACCCCGATGTACTGCTTCGCATGTGTCTGGTCCTTGACTATGTCGACTCCATTCACCAGTACCTGTCCGGAAGTGATGTTGGTGAGTGTGGAGATGCATCTTACAGTGGTTGTTTTTCCTGCACCGTTGGGGCCCAGGAAACCGAACAGTTCACCGTCATGCACGGAGAATGATATCCCGTCCACGGCCGTCTTTTCTCCGTATTTCTTCACGAGATTGTTTATCTCTATCACATCGCCCATTATGCTCACTTCAGATGAATGGTAGGATATAACCCCCAGAACTCTATTTGAGCATATCGTCGTTAGGGAGACCTAATTCTCTTAGAGGATTCTGCCATCCCTTCCGATGACAGTCTCTACGAGCGGTATGCTCTTTCCAGAAGCTTCGATAGAGGTTTGCACGATTCTGGTCAGTTGACTGCAGCAAGGGACTTCCATCCTTATGACCTTGATCTTTTCTATCGGATTCTCCTTTAGGATCTCTGTCAATTTGTCAAATCTTGTTCTGTCATCGAGTTTGGGGCATCCTATGATCAAAGGATCGTTCCCGATGAATTGCTGTTTGAAGTTGTCGACCTTGAAGGCGGTGCAGTCTGCGCCTATGACCAATGTACCTTTGAGGAAGTCAGACCTGTGTGACACTAGCGCAAGTTGGATCGGCCATTGAACGCCGGGGGCGGGCATCATGTTCAGACCATTCATCACGATTGGTTGGATTGAGGTATTGACCATCGGAGCAGATGAAGCATCCACGAAAGAAATCGCATCCTGCGGACAAGCGGGAAGACAATCTCCCATTCCGTCACAGTAATTGGGTCTGACAAGCTTGGCCTTGCCGTTTACAAGGGCAAGTGCGCCTTCATGGCATGCTTCTATGCAAAGCCCGCATCCATCGCATTTGGATTCATCGATCTTTATCGTCTTGGCCATGCATATAGATTAAAATTTGGGATTTAAACGGGTCGGTATCTGAACAGAAACTCAGAGTGCCCCTTCCCTCAGGATGACGTGTGGGCGCCCTTCATCCTCGATGATACTGCACTTGACATCATAAACGGTTTCTATATTCTCCTTTGTTATAACATCCTCAGGCTTGCCTGTGGCGAATATCTTTCCGTCCTTCATCATGATGATGCTGTCCGCATATTTCGCTGCAATGTTCAGGTCGTGGCATATCATTATTACAAGGACGCCGTCCTCGTGAGAGATGTCACGGAGGAGCTTGGTGACACCTAGCTGATGTTTCACATCCAGGTTTGCAGTAGGTTCATCTAGAAGGAGGATCTCGGGCTGCTGCACAAGACCGCGGGCCAACATAACCTTCTGATGTTGTCCTGCACTCAGTTCGTTGAATTTTGAATCTGCCAGGTCGTCCATGCCTAGGCGCTTCAGCATGGAATATACAAGCCTCACATCATCTCTTGTTGATTTCCAGTTGCTATGGGGATGGCGTCCGAGGAGAACGGCATCTACTACACTCATGGGGAAGATATCGGACGATGCATACGGGACATACCCGACCTTCTGGGCCATCTCCTTCATGCGGTAATCATAAGAGTCTTTCCCGTCTATGAATACATGCCCTTCTGGTTTAAGGATACGATCAATACAGTAAATCAGAGTGGATTTACCGACCCCGTTAGGTCCAAGGATTGCAACAAGCTGTGCCCCTTCGTATTCTGCGGAGATGCCTTCTAGGACTTTCTTGCTCGGATAGGAAAATCCAACACCATTGAGTTTTAATTCCATAATTATTCCTCGTTTTTACGATTCTTATCTTCCCCATCCGCCCGTCCTTATTTTGAACAGGAAATAAAGGAATACGGGGCTTCCAATTAATGCTGTTACTGCTCCTACAGGAAGACCGGCACCGAATGACCTGGCAAGAGT
>JAEEGH010030058.1_pt1 | contig 10581 bp, 8 predicted proteins | sample 9134181 | NCBI WGS metagenome assembly JAEEGH01 (sample SAMN16246544, study PRJNA631951) | gut metagenome | biome: gut microbiome; feature: rumen; material: DP-attached | host: Bos | place: Iran: Karaj | collected 2018-10 | reverse complement strand
CTCCGGGAATACATCCGGTACTACAACAACGATAGGATCAAACTGAGGCTAAAAGGAAAGAGCCCGGTGCAATACCGAGCTCTGTTCCAATCTAAGGCCTCGTAACTAATGTTAAACCGTCCAACTTTTGGGGGTCACATCAAAAACGGGCCAAATTAACATCTAACTAATTGATTATCAAATCAATACTCCTCACCGTTAAAGGTGGGGTTATTCCCTGCAAGTCACTTATTTTCAATTTATCAAACATCGGTTTATAAATCAAATAAATACTCTTTCATCAAAGGCTTCCATCATTAATCTTCCAGGTGTTCTCCCTAACCTCCCTTTAATCCCTGTGCAGGACCAGGTCGTAGAAGAGATACTTCCCGGAGGTGTCGTCGCCGCATTTGAGCCAGAACATCAGCTGATTGCAGCGGTTCAGGGGCACGGAGAACTCTGTCGGAGGCATCGTCTCCGAAAGGGCGATCTCCGCGGCCAGGTCGCCGTCGGCGCCGATGTATAGCAGTTCCCTGGACCGGGGATCCTTCGTGGTCGGGTTGTGCCCGTCCAGGCACGCTACCTTGAAGGTCAGGCGATCGTATTCCCCAAAGGTGTTGAACGCTGCGAGCGACGAGTCGTGGGCGACGCCTGCGGCGGCAAGGGACAGCACCGTGAAGGCGATGGCATTGAACGCGATGATCGCCCCGGCCGTATCGTCACCCACATCCAGCGTCAGATGGACCTTGCTCTGGAGCAGGAAGCCCTTGTAGATCCGCTGGCCGTCCAGGTTGAAATAACGTCGCATCGTGCTGCCGTCCATCAGCGCGCCAGCATCGGTTGCTTCGTCTCCGTTGTATATGTAATGGATATACGGCAAGCCCAGGTCGATAAGGTCCTTCACCGGCGGACAGTCGGGCTTGGGATGCACGAACAGGTCGTTCGGCACGACCGGGCCGCGGTACACGACGATATCGGCCACGCCGAAGGCCGGACGGAACATGCTGTCGAAGCCCTGCAGTTCGAAGCGCAGCCGGCGGCAGCGGTTGAGCGGCAGCTCGTGGTAGCGGTTGGGCGCGGTGCACTGCAGCGCGATGCTGGCGATGAGTGTATCATCGGCATAGACATTCAGGACATCGTCCTTCAGCACGGCGGACTTGCCGATCCATCCGGTCACGAAGCTTATGTAATCGTACTGCCCGCCCAGGTCGAACGCGGCGTGGGCGCCGCTGTTGCCGTAGAGCATATTGGCCTTGGCCCTCAAGGCGATGCCCTCGCTGAAGCGTTCGCCGCCCATCGAGAAGGTGATGTGGTCGGACCGGCCGTCATAGACACAGTCCTCCACGCCGCCGCTGGTAGCATACGGCGGGATGGTGGAGATGAGTTTACATACGTCGGGGCTGGAGGCCGCCTTGCTCAGGGGAGCATCAGGTTCCGCCCCCTCAGGCCACACCTTGATGTCCGCCACGCCGATCTTCAGCTGGCCGTCCTCGCTCTCCGACTCGAAACACAGGGCGTTGCACCCCGGAATGTCCAGGACGACGTTTTCCGCCAGGCCATCGGCAAAGACTTCCTGTTCGTAGATCATCTTGCCGTCGGCCTTGACTGCCAGCCAACCGGAGCCGCGTGCGTCGGAATCAACCGGTCCGGCAACGAAGGAGACCTTCCGGTAGCCGCCCTGCAGGTAGAAATAACTCCTGCCCATGTTCGTACCCAGCAAAGCGACGTGCGCATCCAGCGCCAGGCCGGAAGTGTAGGTGGTGCCGTTGATCTTGATCTCGTTCCGCTCATCGGCACTGGTGGGGCCGACGGGTTCCGCCTTCCGGCTGAAGTAGGGGCGGATATCCTTGACCAGCTGACGCATCTCCGGCTTCGCAGGGAGCAGGTTTCCCGTCTGGCGGGGCTTCTGCCCGGCCGTCCAAAGCGTCGCCTCGGCAATGGCCACAAAGTATTCGCCCTGAATCAGTTCGAACCGAAGTTCGTTCACGCCCGCTACATCCAGTTCCAGACGGCACGGGGCATCCCAGCTCTGGATGACCCGGTCCACCACCCGCCGTCCGTCGGCATACACGGCGACAATGCCACCTTCGGAAAGGCTCATGAAAGGCCCGTGGCTGCCTTCCCGGTCGCCGGTAATGCCCAGAACGAACAGCAGTTTCTCATACTTACCGCCGATGTTGAATGTCGCCTGGCCGGCACGGTACGGTCCCACGGTATACCGGATCACGAATCCGCCATCCCACTCCAGTCCGCCCATGTGGATCTTTTCCGCCCCGGCAGTCGTCGAATGGGGAACGATATGGATGTAATCCGAATTCTCTGCGGGCTTCGCCACGTCCGTCAGATACCGGACGGCGCCCTGCTGCGCCGCCGCGCCGAATGCGATCACCATCGACACAAACAGCAATATCAATTTCTTATTCATAGCCAGACAATTATGGGCCTAAGTTACGAAAAAACTCAATAAAGTCCCATTCCTGCGGAAATTCCTCATGAAAGTGACCAGGTCGTGGTCCTCTGAAAGTGACCACGTAAACCAATCTCAGGACGATACACGAGGTTCGGAACCGAACTTGATGCAAGGGCTTGAATATGAACATGTTATGAAACCACTGGTGCCAAACCCACCAGACAAAAGGGAGGTTTGTCACGGAGCGTTTTACAAACGGCTGAATTACAGGCACTTACGCAACCAATGGTTCCGAACCTCATGATGGCCAAGGCATCCCCCCATAAAACGAAAAAGGCCTGCAGTTGCGGGCCTAAAATCGTCTAACTAATTGATTATAAAATCAATACTCCTCCTCGTTAAAGAAGAAATCGTCCTTCGTGGGATAGTCGGGCCAGATGTCTTCGATGGATTCGTAGATCTCGCCGTCGTCTTCCAGTTCCTCCAGGTTCTCGATCACTTCGTCGGGGGCGCAGGTGCGGGTGGCGTAGTCGATCAGTTCTTCTTTGGTGGCCGGGAACGGTGCGTCATCGAGGCTCGATGCTAATTCAAGGGTCCAGTACATATCGTTGTCCTTTAATTGGTTATTTATCAGTCTTTTCGGATGCCCTTTCAGGGCCCTCCGCCTGTTTGGGGCTGCAAAGATATATAAAAAAACGATAGAATGAATTTTTTTCGCTATTTTTGCAGTCCAAAAATTCCGTCGCAGGGCGCAACAAATACAATACCATGGCATACAGGAAAATCGAAGAATACGACGAAAAGACCACGCAGGAGCTTGCAGGGCACGTGAAAGCCATTCTGAAGCTGCTGGGCGAGGACCCGGAGCGCGAAGGGCTTGTCAAGACGCCCGAGCGCGTGGCGAAGGCCTGGCAGTTCCTCACGCAGGGTTATGAGCAGAACGGCGAGACCATCGTCCGTTCCGCCGTGTTCACCGAACCTTACAGCCAGATGGTCCTGGTCAAGGACATCGAACTCTTCTCCCTGTGCGAGCACCATATGCTCCCGTTCATCGGCAAGGCCCACGTCGCCTACATCCCGAACGGCCGCATCACCGGGCTCTCCAAGATCGCCCGCGTGGTGGAGACCTACGCCCGCCGCCTGCAGGTCCAGGAGCGCCTGACCGAGCAGATCCGCGACTGCATCCAGGACTCCCTCCAGCCGCTGGGCGTCGCCGTCGTCATCGAAGCCATGCACACCTGCATGTCCATGCGCGGCGTGGAGAAGTCCAACGCCGTCACGACGACATCGGCCTTCTCCGGGATCTTCCTCAAATCGGACAAGACCCGGAACGAGTTTCTCCAGCTGATCGGGAAATAATTACTTTCCCCCCGCCATCTTCAGGAAATACCGGAACGGCGCCAGCCAGGTGTCGTCCGTGCGCGCCATGCCTTCCGGGTGGAACTGGAAGGCGATGAGGCGGTCGCCGTATTCATAGGCCTCCACGATGCCGTTGGGGGAATAGGCCGTGACCCGGACGCCGGGCGCGACCTTCTTGACGGCCTGATGGTGGAAGGAATTGACCGTCAGGGAATCCTGGCCGAAGAGTTCATACAGCACACTCCCCTTCTCCACGCCGATCCGGTGCCAGGCGCCGCCCGCGTGCTGAACCGTCGTGTCCACCTGCGTGGGAATGTCCTGGTACAGCGAGCCGCCCAGGACGACGTTCATCAGCTGCTCGCCGCGGCAGATGGCCATGATGGGCTTTTTCGCGGCCAGGGCCGCCCGCATCAGCATCAGGTCGCTGACGTCGCGGAGCGTGTCGACCTTCACCGTCTCGTTCCAGACCGTCTCGCCATAGTAGGACGGGTCCAGGTCCGGGCCGCCGGAGAAGATGACCGCGTCCACCCGGCGGACCAGCTCCGCCGCCAGGACGGAATCCGCCACCGTCGGGAAGATGACCGGGATGCCCCCGGCCCGGGCGACGGCCTGGGTATAGTTCGCGGACAGGGAGGCGGCGCCGGCGGTAGTCCGGCCGCAGGAAATGCCGACGAGCGGCTGCGCCGGCCGGCAGGCCCACAGCGCGGCGACGGCAAGGAGGAGGATGATGATGCGCTTCATAATCACAAAAATAAGAAAAAAACTCGGAATGACACCGCTGTCATTCCGAGCTTCGCGAAGGAATCTCCTGTTCCTTATTTCAAATAGGCGTCCGTGACGACCTTCTGGCTGCGGGCGATGAAGTCGCTCAGGGCCTTGCCCTTGAGCATGCCGTTCGCCAGCAGGGCCAGGTCGGTGATCTGGTGCAGGATCTCGTTCCCGGCCGCGAAGGCTTCCACATCGGCCCGATGGGCCTTGCGGACCTCTTCGCGGGCCTTGCGGGCGGCATCCTTCTCCGCGTCGGAAGCGTCGGACGGGGCCTCGGCGGGCAGTTCGCCCTGCGGGGCGACCTCGGCCTGCTTCGCGGCCCAGATCTTCGCCACCAGCGGATTCTCCATATTGACGGTGATGTTGTAGCTCTCGGGCATCTCGCCGTAGAAGTTCATCCCGCCGCCGAGGGCGCTCATCTCGCGGTAACGGCGCATGAACTCGCTCTGGGTGATGAGGATCGGCGCGGCGTCGGCGCCCAGGTTGTCGCCGGTCACGAAGTAGTCCTTGCCGGCGGGCAGGACGGCCTTGAACAGGTTCTCCAGGTCGTAGCGCTCGTCCTCCTTCATCTGCGGCTTCACCTTCTCCTCCTTCGGGATCAGGTTCTCCACGGCGTCGGAGTCCACGCGGGCGAAGCGGGTGTCCTCCAGCTTGCGCTCCAGCAGGTTCACGTAGTGGGAATCCAGCTCGCAGTCCATCAGGAGCACGTCATAGCCCTTGGACTTGGCGGCCTCCACAAAGGCGTACTGGCCCTCCACGTCCGTCGCATACAGGTAGACGCGCTTCTTGTCCTTGTCCGTCTGCGCGCCTTCCACGGCCGCCTTGTACTCGTCGAAGGAGAAGTACTTGCCGTCCGTGTTCTTGAGGAGGGCGAACTTCATCGCGCGGTCGCAGAACTTCTCGTCCGTGAGCATGCCGTACTCGATGAAGAGCTTGAGGTTGTCCCACTTGGACTCGAGGTCCGTCCGCTGGTTCTTGAAGATGTCCTCCAGCCGGTCGGCGACCTTCTTGGTGATGTAGGTCGATATCTTCTTGACGTTGGCGTCGCTCTGCAGGTAGCTGCGGGAGACGTTCAGCGGAATGTCCGGGGAGTCGATGACACCGTGCAGCAGGGTCATGAAGTCCGGGACGATGTTGTCCACGTGGTCCGTCACGAACATCTGGTTGCAGTAGAGGGAAATCTTGTTACGCTCCACAGCCACGCGGTCCTTGAGCTTGGGGAAGTAGAGGATACCCGTGAGGTTGAAGGGATAGTCCACGTTCAGGTGGATCCAGAACAAAGGCTCCTCGTTCATCGGGAAGAGGGTACGATAGAAGTTCTGGTAGTCTTCGTCCTTCAGCTCGGAGGGGGCTTTGGTCCACAGGGGCTCCACGGAGTTGATAATCTTGTCTTTGTCGGTATCCACGTACTTGCCGTCCTTCCATTCCTGCTCCTTTCCGAAGACGATGGGAACGGGCATGAACTTGCAGTACTTGTTCAGGAGGCCCTCGATGCGGGATTTCTCGGCGTACTCCTTGGAGTCGTCATCCAGGAAAAGGGTGATGGTCGTGCCTCTGTCGGCCTTGTCGGAGGCCTCCATTTCGTAGGCGGGCGAGCCGTCGCAGCTCCACTTCACGGCCTTGGCGCCTTCCTTCCAGGAGAGCGTGTCGATGGTCACCTTCTTGGCCACCATGAAGGCGCTGTAGAAGCCCAGGCCGAAGTGGCCAATGATGTTGCCAATCTGGTCTTTGTATTTCTCGAGGAACTCGCCGGCGCTGGAGAATGCGATCTGGTTGATGTACTTGTCAACTTCTTCTTCCGTCATGCCGATACCTTCATCGACAATCTTGAGGGTTTTGGCGGCTTCGTCCAGGATAATGCTCACCTTGAGGTCTCCCAGCTCGGCCTTATAGTCGCCGCTGGCGGCGAGGGCCTTCATCTTCTGGGTTGCATCAACGGCATTGGCCACCAGTTCGCGCAGGAAAATCTCGTGGTCACTGTACAAAAACTGCTTGATCACCGGGAAGATATTCTCGGTAGTTACTCCAATCTGTCCTTTGTTTGCCATAATATATATAAGTCTAATTGATTCAAAAAAGCGGCCTCCGTGGAGGTCGCTTCTGAGTAGTCAAATCACAGGCCAAGGGGCCTGGTTCTGCCAATTTGGCAGAACTATTTTTCGATGAGTTTCAGGAACTCGTTGCGGGTTTTGTCGCTCTTGAGGAAGATGCCGGAGAAGGCCGATGTCGTGGTGACGGCGTTGGATTTCTGTACGCCGCGCATGGACATGCAGGTGTGCATGGCTTCGATGACGACGGCGACGCCCAGCGGGTGCAAGGACTCCTGGATGCAGTCGCGGATCTGCTCCGTCAGGCGCTCCTGGACCTGCAGGCGGCGGGAGAAGGTCTCCACTACGCGAGCCACTTTGCTAAGTCCGGTGATTTCGCCCTTGGGGATGTACGCGACATGCGCTTTGCCGATAAACGGCAACATGTGGTGTTCGCACAGGGAGAAAAGCTCGATGTCCTTGACGATGACCATATGATTGTAAGGTTCCTGAAACAGAGCGCTCTTGATGATGGTCTCACCGTCCTGGAAGTATCCCTGCGTGAGGAACTGCATAGCCTTGGCGACACGCTCCGGAGTTTTGACGAGACCTTCGCGCTCCACATCCTCTCCCAGCAGTCCCAGAATGGCTTTTATATGCCCCGCGATCTCCTGCGTAGTTTTTTCGTCGTATTCTTCTACTTTTCTGTATGCCATGGTCTATTCTTTGTAGCAGATTTTTGCTTTGAGGATGCAAAATTACAAAAAATAATTAAAACTTAAATCTATGTTTTGGACACTCGAACTTGCCAGCAGCCTGGATGACGCTCCCTGGCCGGCCACTAAAGACGAACTTATCGACTACGCCACCCGCACCTGTGCCCCCGACGAGGTAATTGAGAACCTCGAAGAACTCGACGACGACAACGCGGAAATCTACGAATCCATCGAAGACATCTGGCCGGACTACCCCACCAAAGAGGACTTCATGTGGAATGAAGAAGAGTATTAATCTTATAATCCAATAGTTGATGAAATTAGCCAAGGTTTTTGCCTTGGCTTTTTTGTGGTTCGACGGCAGAGATAAAACGTGACGCAGGTGGGCAGCCGTACCGCCGCAGGTGGGTCGATGAAGTGCTGCAGGTGGGCATTTTTGTTGACCACCTGCAGCGCAAATCGGCCACTCAGAGCATACAGTGCCGCAGGTGGAAAGAATTTTGCCCACCTGCCGCGTTTTGTCGTTCCACCTGCAACATCCCCTAAAGCACGCTATCGGCCGTACAAACCCGGTCAGTGTGCTTTAACCCACTTGGAGAAAATGGTCAAAGCACGCAATCGGCCATTGCTGGCACAAAATTTGGTCCACCCAGGGGCGAAGATAAAAAAAACTATTTAGCCATGAGTACAACGAAATTCTGCAAACTTACCTATGTTCTACTTGCCTGTCTCGCTATTGCTTCATGCAACAAGCATAACCAAAAATGGGACGCCATGGAATGGAAGGCCGAGACGGAAGCCACGCAAACAAATAAAGGAACTTATGAAATCCACACGGAGGGAGCCACTCTCATCTTCTCCTGCAGCAACTATTCCCAGCCCTGGCTTGTCAATGCCAAGGAAAACGACCAATATCTTCATTTGGAGCGTGTGAACGACAAGGCGATGTCCGTTGACGGTGAATATCTCCATGCAGAAATAAAAGACAACAACCTGACCGTCGCATTCAAAGCCAACGACAATTCTCAGACAAACGAATACACCTTAACGGTAACGGCTGGAGACATCTTTTACACGTTCAATTTCAAGCAGTCCGCGTGTTCTGTCGTGGAAAACAACTGCCAGATCACATACACTCTCAGAGGGATTAGCGATGACATGCTCAAGTACTATGACATTACCGTTGACTACATCGGCCTCGACGGCAAGAAGCACACCAAGGCCATCGCAGGCAACGAGTGGAAGTACGCTCCCGATCCCGTAAGCGTTTCCGGCGCCCCGGAAGAAGTCGAGTGCACCATTGTTGCCGTACGCAAGGACCCTCTCCCCCAGATTGTCAGCGAATACGATTCTTACGAAATCGGTTACGGAGTCGAGGCGAGCGTCACCATTTACGATCAGGACGGAAATGTCCTGGCCAGAAAAAAACAGCCGCAGATGGCAACCTTCTCCTACAGGACCGGCCAGACGGGAATAGAGCAGTTCCTCGACAAAATGGAAAAGATAGAAATCGCAACTTTGGCCACAAGTAAGGAAGACCTGATCAATCAATTGAACCAGAGTCACGAATTGTCCTAATCGTTATACATATCATTCTAAAATATCTCTGCAAATATCGCGACCTTTGTGGCCGCGATGTTTGTTAGTGTATTTTTATCCTTAATGATTGCCGAGGGGCTGGATACAACCCTTACGGCATCCCATGTAACCGCTCTCAAAGAGGCGCTGCCCACTGCCCGTATTGCGGCGGCGGCAACGACGGTATCCCTGCAGACGATGCAGAGCGCGGGGGCATATCGGCCCCAGCATCTGTCGGCCATGGTGCCCAGCCTGCACATACCCGAATACGGCGCCTCCCTCACCTCTACCATTTACCTGCGCGGCCTGGGCTCCCGTATGGAGAACCCGGTGCTGGGCCTGTATGTGGACGGCATTCCTGTCATTGACAAGAACGCATACGACTTTGACTGGGAAGCGGTCCGCAGCGCCACACTCCTGCGAGGCCCGCAGGGTACCCTCTACGGACGCAATGCCATGGGCGGCGTACTGGCCCTCAGGACGCTCTCCCCTGCATCGAAGGAGAAACCCTCCTTCTATCTGGAATATGGCAGTGCCAATACGCTGCGCGCCGGCGGATCCTTCACAAGTGGAAACCACGCCTTCGCGGCCAGCTTCCGCCACACGGACGGATTTTTCCCCAATGCCACAAAGGGCAACCGCCCCTGTGATCCCTACAACGGCCTCCAGACGCATTGGAAATGGGAGAAGGCCGATGGAAACCTCTCCCTCAGCAACCTCCTCCGGATGAGCCTCTCACAGGAGGGCGGATTCGCCTATGGCCTGTACGAGGACGGCGTCCAGCACCCCGTCTCCTACAATGACGAAGGCAGCTACAAGCGACTGTCCCTGGTGGACGGCGTACGCCTTGAGCGCAGCGGCGACCGCTACACCCTGGAAGGAACGGCGTCCCTGCAACTGCTGGCCGACGACATGCACATGGACCAGGACTACACCGCCCGCAGCATCTTCACCCTTGAGCAGAAGCAGCTGAGCGGGGCAGCGACGGCCGAAGTCCTCCTCCGCAAAGCCGCGAGGAACGACAGCTGGCAGCCCACCACCGGCGTATTCGCCTTTTACAGGCTCAACCACTCCTATGCTCCCGTCACCTTCAAGCGAGACGGCATCCAGACCCTCATTCTGGACAATGCGAACAGGAATATCCCGGAAAACATCGGCTATCTGGACATCACAGACCAGACCATGCCGGTGAATTCGGACTTCCTCATCGGCAGCTGGAACGCAGCCCTTTTCCATGAGTCCGTGTACCGCACCGGTTCCTGGATACTCACGGCCGGCCTGCGCCTGGACTACGAAGGTGCCCGCATGGACTACGACTGCCTGGCACAGCTTCATTACCAGTTCCATCCCACAATGGTCAACGCCAAGGCCTTCGAAGTCCCCTACCGCGGCTCCCGCGTGCACGGACGGGTGCAGTTGCTGCCCAAGCTGTCGGCCCTGTATGAGGCCTCCGAAGCCGTAAAAATGTACGGAACCGTTGCACGGGGCTACCGCAGCGGCGGATTCAACACACAGATTTTCTCCGACATCCTGCAGAACCAGACGATGACCGCCATGATGAGGGATCTGGGCGTGTACCTGAGCAAACCCATGGTGAGCATAAACGCCGGAAACACCGAATACAACCCGGAACAGGCGTGGAACTTCGAAGCAGGCCTTCGCGTCCACAAAGGGAATGTAAGGGCCGATGCCGCCCTCTACTGGCTGGAAGTGGAGAACCAGCAGCTCACCGTCTTTCCTCCCG
>JAEEGH010030054.1_pt1 | contig 10583 bp, 9 predicted proteins | sample 9134181 | NCBI WGS metagenome assembly JAEEGH01 (sample SAMN16246544, study PRJNA631951) | gut metagenome | biome: gut microbiome; feature: rumen; material: DP-attached | host: Bos | place: Iran: Karaj | collected 2018-10 | reverse complement strand
GTGCCTTCGGGCGCAGTCTCGCCGTCTTCTGCGCAGCACGCACTTCCAATCACGCCTGTCACGGCAAGTGTAAGCATCAACAACTTCTTCATTTTATCATTCCTTATGCCCCTGTTGTCATTAATTGACGGAAGCGGGGATGAACTTCCACCAACTATAAAAAAACTTCTCACTAAAACATTCGGGTGCGCCGCCTGCTCTTCGCTGGAGGTCTGCTACAACCCGGATGGAAGAGAACGAGACGGCGCACCCGAAAAAGGAGCGGCCCGCTCGACTTCCTTCCATCCTAAGAATTGTAGCAGTTTCCAGTCTAGAGAAGTCAACGCCAGAGACAGTTTTCTCTCTGCCTCCGACAGTGAACAAGAGTATATCACACCTCCCCGCCCGCACACAAGCACGAACTTGAAGGCATTTCTCTCCCGCCTCGTTCTCAATGATATTATACAACTCAGTTGAAGGAATGTGACAAGAAAAGTTTCGTGGCTCGTGGCTCGTGACTCGTGACTCGTGGTTCGTGACTCGTGACTCGTGGTTCGTGGCTCGTGGTTCGTGGCTCGTGGTTCGTGGCCCGTGGTTCGTGGTTCGTGGCCCGTGGTTCGTGGCAGGATGGATCTCGAATATCTCTTACCTGTAAGTTCTTTTGGAAACAACTGGGACAACTTGTAAAAACAACATCTTCTTTCTCGCCGCGCAACCGCGCGGCAATCTTGAAACCGGGCGCGGACTTGTCCGCCACAGCCTTGGCGAAGGCGGATGCGCCCGGATGACACGAGTTGTTTTTATCAGTTGTCATGGTTGTTTCCTTTTCAACTAAACTCATCCTCATTTACAGTCCCGTGCGCAGCGCGGACGTCGGGCTTTCACCTAATTGGCGAAGATAATACGCACCCACTCAAGCGGAATAACCGCTCAATCTCTGCGCTCTCCGCGCCTCTGCGTGAGATATAAAATGATCTTGCCCATAACTTCGTATTGTTCACAAATCTCAATTGTTCACAATTGCCACCAATACAATTTTCTGAAGCAATTGCAACTAGTTCCCACTACCACGGGCCACGAACCACGAACCACGAACCACGAATCACGAACCACGGGCCACGAACCACGGGCCACGACCAAAACTAGTCGCCGTAGGTCTCTACGACTGCGGCGATGAGCTTCGTGACGCGGTGCTTGACCTGGCGCACAAAGGCGGCGCTCACCCCAAGTCGCGCAGCAATCGACTCTGCGCCTTCGCCCTTCTCAAGCGCCCTCCACACATCCGCATAGCGAGGCGGCAGCGGCATGTGATGCAGCACATGACGCCTCGCCGCCCGGTAGCACGCCTCGCGCCACTGCCTGTCGATCACCTCGCACGCGGCGCTTGGCACAGGACGTTCCGCCGCCCAATCAACCGTCTCAAGCGGCAGCGCCGCATACCGCGCATCGCGCCGCAGCGCGTTCACCGCAAAGTTGAACGCCACCACCGCAAGAAACGTGCGGAAGCGCGCACGTTCCACATCGTAGCGCCCTTCCCTAAGCGTCCTCACAAGGCGCACCATCGTCTCCTGCACAAGATCGTCCGCATCGCGCGCAAGCGACGGAAAGCGCTGCACAAGGAACTCACGCACCACCGGACGATACAGCTCGTCGAACCGGCGCCATTTCTCCTCGTCGAGCGCGCCCTTGATGGCAAGCTCGCCTAGAAGCGTCTTTGGCGTGTCTGGGAAAACCGGCATCGCGCGCGCCCTCACTTCGCATCACTGCGCTGATCCTGCATCGGCGCAGGCACAGGCTTCCGCTCGACGACGGTGATCAGGTTCTTCCCTATCCTTGCCGTGATGTTCGGCCTGTCTCTCACAAGATGAAGCCTCCACCAGATGTCGCCGTCCGGATTATCAATGTATATCAGCGGACCAAGATAATCACGCGGCGCGAATACTTTCACCGTGCCGTTCGTATCCGGCAGATGCAGCGTTCCGTACGCGATGGGCCGCGTAAGCACCAGCTTGTTCGTGCCCACGAGAACCGCCTCCTCCACATAGTCGAAGTCGTTCGTGCCGAACACCTTCCTCGCGCGCGTCACGACGGGATGACTGCGATAGGCGGGATTCCGCGACGCGGGCAGACGCGCCATCTCCTTCGCAAGCATCTCTTCGCGGACCTTCTCCCTTGCCGCAATCCCGCCTCTCTCGTAGGCGACCATGCCGATCACCGCGATCGCCAAGACCACTGCACCCGCAAACGCCATGCCCGCACACACGCGCCTTACGCGCCTGCGGCTCATCTCGTCCGCCACGGGATCCTTCGGCAGCTCCTCGGCAGAGGCGATGCGCTGCGCAGGATCGTGCGCAAGCATTCGCTCAAGAAGCGGCGCCCAAAGCGGTGCGAAGACATGCGCCTGCTCAAGAAGGCGCGCGGATCCTTCATACCAGATACCGGTGACGAGCTTGTAGAGGAGAACTCCGAACGAATACACGTCGGAGGCGAATGTGGGCCTGTCCCCTTCTCGGCATTCTGGCGCTATGGCGTACGGAGTACAGAAAGCGCCGGTGAGCGTGGCGGATGATGCAAGGCCCGCCTCACGGCGCGTGCCGGCGTCGAGAACGCGCGCAATGCCGAAGTCAGCAAGCTTCACCGTGCCATCTTCCGCCACGAGCACGTTCTCGGCCTTCACGTCGCCATGCACCACTCCCTTCGAATGGCAGTACGCAAGGGCCGCACGCAGCTGCGAGTAGATGCGGCGCACCTCTTCGAAGCCTGGCGGCGCGATGGCGAGGCGGTTTGAAATCGCGGCAGGCGAGCCTCCTGGACCCGAGACGTATTCCATCGCAAGCCAAAGGCGTCCATCGGGCGAGGAGCCGAAATCGAGCACCTTCACGAGATTTGGATGTTCAAGCGCCGAAAGAAGACGCGCCTCGTCCGCGAACTTCCGAGCGAGAGCGGCAGCATGCGCGCCGGACGATACAGCAAAGAACTTCAAGGCGACGGGCGTAGAATCCACGCGACGCATGCCGCGATGCACCACGCCCTGGCCACCTCGTCCGATCTCCGGACCAATCTCATAGTCACTTAGTTCCATCGCCGATGATTATACCACAAAATTGCGAAGGTGTGAAAGTTGGCATTTGGCCTGCGTATCCGAAGAGCTATTCCTTCGGTGCCTTCTTTGGAACCGGTATCGGCTTTATGCCGAGTTCTGCGAAGCGCTTGAAGAGCGCCTGCGTGCCGGCAACGACTGTGTAATCCTCGAACGCCTCGTTGAACGCAGCGAGGAGATTGCCGGCGTCGGCAAGAAAGCCCCAGCGCACCACGAGAAACCCCGAGTGGGTTCCCATGCCTTCGTAAACGCGCCTTACGGCATACACTTCCTTGACGGAATGCCCGGCGAACGCATTTGCGAGATTGGCGCGCTCGACGTCAGAAAGCGGCTCAGCGCTGATGTTGTCGGTCGGGCGCAGCTTCGCCTCTAGCTGACGCTGAAGCGTCTTCTTGCCGTGCCGCAACAGGTCTAGCAGATTCTTGATCCGTTCTGAGGACCCTATCTCAAGATAATGCGCCATAAGCGGATCCTCCGCCCATACGCGCATCATTGGCTCGGCTTCGATAAGCTTCTCCAGCCTGTCGGCAAGCGGCGCGCCTTCCTCGGCGGAGGCCGCCTTGGAGAGACGGTCGCAGAGCTCTGCCGTCTCAAGCGCCGCATTGTCGGGATGGGCTTCACGCCCGGCGCGCAAAGCCTCCAGCGCTTCGTCCTTGCGGTCAAGCCCAAGCAGAACGCCCATGCGATCAAGAATCTGGTCTGGCGTGGCATTGACCGCAGGAATGGCCGCAAGCCTGGATTCAAGGCTCGCACGCGTGTCGCGGATTTCCTGGGCCGCTGATTCGAGAACCGGACGCAGGTTTTCATCGACCTTGCCGTCGAGCGCATCGGCCGAGCCGAACACGCTCTCGATGGCATCCTGCGGTACGGACGCGAACGGCATCAGTTCGGCGACATCCGACGTGCCGGCGCGCACCGCGAGCGGCGGATGCTCCTCCATGGGAGGGACTATGGAACGCAGCGCCCGCTCGATGCGGCGGCGTGCTTCGTCCTCCGGAATCGCACGGCGCATCGCACCGCGGATCGCCTCGGCGGGAGAGGCTGGCGCGCCAGGCTCGGCAAGCGCAACGGGCTTGAGGATGTCCCCAAGGTCTGCATCGGGACCGCGCAGCTCCAGCGCGACAAGCGTTTCGCGCAGAGTGTCGATTCCGAAGCGCTGCGAGATGGAACGATCCGCCGCAAGTTCGCGCTCACGCTCGATGGGCGTCATGAGACGGTCTATGCGGCTCAGATACGAACGCCGCCATGGGTTCAGCACAAGCGTGAACACGCCCAGCTGAATGGAAACCCAGAAGGCTCGCACATGCAACAGCGCGCCTCCGTTTACCGTGTCGTGATGCGCCACATGTCCCAGCTCGTGCGCCAGCGCGCCGCGCAGACCGCTCTCTCCAAGCGCCGCGAGAAGCGGATATCCGATGATCAGGATGTTGCGCCGAAGACCGGGAACTAGCGGGAACGCCACCGACACCGATGCGTTGAATTCACAGGGGTCGAGATAAATGCGGTGTATCCGCGGGGCGCCCACCGCCTTCGCGGTCTCGCCAACAAGCGCGTAGAGCCTTGGCCAGTCCTTCTCGCGAAGCTCGGGCAGCCCGTTCCATGGACGCTGCGCAAGTATGGAGAAATACACCTTCGCCGTGTAGAACAAGTTCAGGACCAGGAACACGATGAGCCGTATGCTCTTCCCGGGATTGAGAACGCAAATCGTCACAAGCAGCGCAACGACGCCGAGAACGAGAACGCCTACGACGACACCTTCCAGAAAGAGAAGCGCAAGCTTGAACCTGTAGAAGCCAGGATGCGCACGGAACGAGCGTTCCGCATTCTCCCAGCGCTCCCATTCTTTGCGCGTGATATCGTTTAACATGCTAGAGCCTGACATCCTAGTTGAACAGCTTTGCGCCGGAGAAGCCGACGAGGCCCGTGAGCACGCCGCCGATGACGCCGCCGAGAAGCGCCCAGAAGATGCGCGGCAGGCTTTCCATCACAAGGACGCGGCGCGTGCCGCGCTTCGCGCCCATGAGGCAGTGCACCCAGAAGCCGCAGAAGATGGCGCTTCCCATGTCCACCCACGGACAGCAGCCGTAGAACGCCTGGTTTATGAGGCCGAACTGCTGAACATGCCCTGAAGCGTCCTTTATCTGGTCGGGGTTGATCCCGAATCCCGGCAGCTTGTGGTTGAGCAGCCAGAACGTGCCGATTAGGAATGCCGCGCTCAGTATTCCGCCAGCGGCCCCGAAGTCCTTCACGAGCTTCGGCCAGCAGATGAGCACCGCAAACGTTGCGGCGAACGCGCCGAACACCGAGGCGATGACGGATGCGGGCGTCATGCCCCATGTTTCGCTGTATGTCGAGAGAAATTCCACCATGGCACGGCCCTCATTTCTTCTCGTCGTCGCGCCACGCAGGAACGACCTTCTTTGCGAAATGAGCCGCCACGCCCGCAAGCGCCCCTCCAACCACGCAGCAGACGAGCGTGGGCCAGATCTTCGCAAGCGCGCCAAGGCAGTATGCAAGACCGTCGGCCGCCGGGTCAAGCGGCCAGAAGCGCACGATTCCCCACGCGACTCCCGCGCCGAAGATCGGCAGCCCCTGGTCCACCCACAGCGTCCCCTCCGGATTGTCGATCACGCCAAGCCAGTGGTTCATGTACCACGAGATTCCAATGACGAACGTGGCGGTGAGAAAGCCGCCCATGATCCCGTACGTCTTCCACATCTCTGGCCACACGCCAAACGACAGCGCGCCCACTATGGCGCCACCTATCAGCGTGGTGAGGCGACGCTTCCATTTGCCCTCTTTCATGAGCGCTCTCCTTTCTCGAATCCTGGGATTCCGCGCTTCAGCCGCGCGCGACTTCGCGCACGATGGCTTCGTACTCGGCGGCCTGGTCTTCCATGCTCTGGACCATCTTGAACTGCGTGCGGCAGCGCACGAGATTGTGGTCCTCGCAGGCGGTGTGGAAATAGACGTCGCCGGCAAGGTAGTCCGTGAGGAAGCGTATGCCGATCGTCAGCGTGATGAGGCGCCCCGAGAACGCGAGGTTCGCAAGCTCCGCCTCGTTGAGGAACTTCGCCTCCGAAAGGTATCCGCGCACGAGCTGCTCGAAGTACTCCTTTCGCGAGAACACCTTGGAGAGGTCACGCTCGTCCTCCGCGGCCGCGGCCGTGGAGGTGCGCACCATGTCGCCGAAGTCGTAGAGGGCGCAGCCGGGCATGGTGGTGTCGAGGTCGATCACGGCCACGCCCTCGCCGGTTGCGTCGTCGAGCATCACGTTGTTGATCTTGGTGTCGTTGTGCGTGATGCGCTCCGGAATCGCGCCAGATGCCATGAGGTCGAGGATTCGACCGGCCTCGTCGCGGTGCGCGTCCACGAAAGCCATCTCCGCGGCGACGTCCTTGAGACGGCCCTTCACGTCGGCCTTTGCGGCGGCGTCGAGCTGCTCAAGGCGGTGGCGCGTGTCGTGGAAGCGGGGTATGATGTCGTGCAGGCGGGGACCTGGCAGATCGGCGAGGTCGTTCTGGAAACGCGCGAACGCCTTGGCCACCTTATACGCCTGGTCGGGACGCTCGATGAGGTCGTATGTGCGCGCGCCCTCGATGAACACGTACTGCCTCCATGGCTTCGAGTAGTCGAGCACCGTCAGTGTGCAGCGCGGATCGTCCGGGTGCTTTGAGCGGATGTGCTCCGTCACGCGCCTGATGTTGTCCATGAGGGCGTCCACATCCGGGAAGATCGAAGTGTTGATCTTCTGCAGAATGTACCTAGGCCCTTCCGGGCACGTGAGCAGGTACGTCTCGTTTATGTGGCCGCTGCCGTATCGTTCTGCTGTTGGCTGCATGATTTCTCTCCTTGATGTCGTTGAAATGGCTTTGTCTATTGGTCGGCCGGACGCACGGCCGATGCGTATCGGTCGTGTCCGGCATAGTCTTTCTCGATGCTGATGGAGTCGAAGCCTGCGTCGAAGAAGAGCTTGCGCAGGGCCTCGCCCTGGCCGTCGCCGATTTCGAAGAACACGCCTCCGCCAGGACGCAGCACGTTAAGCGCGTCGCCGACAAGACGCTCGTAGAAGTCGAGTCCCTGCGGTCCGCCGTCGAGGGCGTTCATCGGCTCGAAGTCGCGGATGCGGGGATCGAGGGTGGCGCATTCTGCGGTGGGAATGTATGGCGGATTCGAGACGAGCAGGTCAACTGTCTCGGGTTCGTCGAAATCGTCAAGACCGTCGGCAAGCGCGAACTCAACGCGCCCGTCGAGCCCGCATCGCGCGGCGTTCTCGCGCGCAAGGGCCACGGCCTGCGGGGAAATGTCTATTCCAAGGAACGCCGCATCGCCGGCGAACTCCTTCGCGAGCGAAAGAAGAATGCAGCCGCTGCCAGTGCCGACGTCCACGACGAGCGGAGGCGGCGAGGCAGGGCGCGCGCGCAGGAACCTGAGCGCGCGCGTCACCAGCTCCTCGGTCTCTGGACGCGGAATCAGCGCGCGGGGGTCGCACTTCAGCGTGAGCGATCGGAAATCCCACTCGCCCAGCACGTACTGCACAGGCTCGCCCTTCACAAGACGCGCCATGCCGCGGCGCATCGCCTCGACATGGCGTTCTTCGGGCACTTCGGCGAGATGCGGATGCAGAAAGCCGCGGCCGCACTTCAGAAGACGCGCCGCCAGCAGCTCCGCCGCGGTCGTCGCGTCGGGAACGCCCTTCTCGGCAAGATACGCGCCGCCAAGCGCGAGGATTTCGCCCCAGGTCTTCAAACGCAATCAGAATGGCAGGTCGTCGGGATCGCTGGCAGCGGCGTCATCGACGGCGGCCGGCGGTTCGGGAGGCGCGGGGACGGGCTCGGTGGAGGTGCCGTCCGCGTTGAGGACGTCGATCTTCCATCCAGTGAGGTCCGTGAAATATCTCGTGCCGTTCGGGCCGTCCCAGCGGCGGCCGTCGATCGTGAACTGCACCTTGACGCGGTCGCCCTGCTTCACCGCGTCGCACAGAGAGCAGCGGTCCTTCTTGAAGGTGAACAGGACCGGATTGGGGTACTTGTTCATACTATCGACGTCGTTGCCCACCACGAGATCGCGCTTCGTGAAGCCGTTCGTGCCAAACGCCTTCGTCTCGCCCACGAGCTCGACGACGCCTGTGTAGTCGTATGTGATCATTTCCTAAATTGCTCCTTTTCTTCTGACACCTCATATTCTACCACAACGGGCGAAACGCCGCAAGCAGACGGCGCGTTTTTTGCATTCTCTTTGCATTCCCGCGGGGACTGTCCCCCATGGTGTTGGAAACAACCATTTGAAACAACCAAAGTTGTTCTTACCTGTTGTTCTTGTTGTTTCCAATCTTCCGCGCTTCGCGCATTGCCGCGAAGATGTTGGCGATCTCCGTTTCGCGTTCGTCCAGACGATCGGTGTTGAACGACTGGTACGTCATCACGACAAGCCGGAGATCCGCGATGATGTTGCGGAAATCCTGGGCTTTCTGCGCCCCGTGGCGCTTCGCCAGAGCAATCTTCTTCGGCTCGAAGAGCTTCGCGTCTTTGAATATCTTCACGATCTGGTCGCGGTAGCAATCGCCTAGGACGATCGCGCTGCCCGCGTTCGCCACGGCATTCGTGCTGAACTCCGGCGCGTAGTGCGGATTGTTCCACAGGCTCGGGTTGTACCACACGTTCAGCAGGTTGCTGATGTCGTCATCGACGCACCATACAGGTTCGGCGCGGTGCGCCCCCAGGAAGCGGTTGAACGTGAGGCGGTTCGCGAGGTTCGTCGCCGCGAATTCGGCGAAGCCCTCGTAGATGAGCCCCATTCCATAGGCGTTGAAGTGCGTGCCGCCTGGCGGATAGACCCACTCCTTCCACTCCTTCTTCTTCGCGAGCAGGTAGTTGCTTGCGTCAAACACCTTGATCCCGTTCGCGCGGCACAGGGACGCGAGCTTGCCCTGCGTGTCGTAGTTCGAGTAGTCGAAGAACCAATCGAGCCACGCGGGCAGGTATTCCGGGTACGCCTGCGGCTTGTCCGCCATGGGCACGAACACAAAGTCCGCGCCGATCGAGCGGCAGAACGCATCGACCTCCTTGAGCTTCTTCATCACGGAGGCGTACTTCTTCGTGTCGCCGGAACGGTCGGCCTCGAGGTGGAACTTCAGGTACGGCTTCTCGAAGAGGATGCCGCTGCGTCCGTCCATGATGCTGCACTTGTAGCCGTGGTGGAACGTGCGCAGATTGAAGACGTCCCATATTTCGAGCGACGTCCGGAGGAACGTCTTGCGCATGAAGAAGTTCTTGGAGAAGTCCTCGGTGAAGGACGTCTGGAACGTGCGGTTGGTGTAGCTCGCGTAGGTGAGCGGCACGACCTTGGTGCTCTTTTCCCAGCCATACAGCTTCGTCCATCCCTCTTTTGCTCCGAATAAAGAGAGCGCAGGGATGGCGAGCAGCGTCGCTACCAGGACGAAATAGGCGATTTTCATTGCTTTGACCATGGCGCGCTCCTCAGAACCTGAAGTAGATGAACGGACTGTACGCCGACGTCATGGCGAGCATGAACGCAACTGCGAAGAGCAGCACGCCGAAGACGAGGCGCACGCACTCCGGCACCCGCCGCGCCATCGGCTCGAACACGGGGTAGGACGCCACGATGCCGACGACCATGAGGAGCGCCTTGTCGAGCGAGATGAAGTCTATGATCGGCGTGAATGAACGGAACGCCGCGTCGCCGCCGCCAAACATGTTGCCGATGTACGCCCAGGCATAGCCGAGATCCGGCGCGCGGAACAGCACCCAGCCGATCACGACGAAAAGCATCAGGTAGAGGTTGCCGACGACCTTCGGGAACCGTTTCACGACCTTGCCGAACCCGGCGCGCTCCACGACGAGCCCCACGCCGTGGTAGACGCCCCACACGACGAAGTTCCACGCCGCACCATGCCAGAAGCCGCAGAGAAGGAATACAACGAAGAGGTTCAGATACGTGCGCACCGTGCCCTTCCGGTTGCCGCCCAGCGGGATGTAGAGGTAGTCGCGGAACCAGCTCGATAGCGAGATGTGCCAGCGCCGCCAGAACTCCTGCACCGAACACGAGGCGTAGGGATGGTCAAAGTTCTCGAGGAAGCGGAAGTTGAACACACGCCCGAGGCCGATCGCCATGTCCGAATAGCCGGAGAAGTCGAAGTATATCTGGAGCGTGTACATGATGGCGCCGAGCCAGCAGTAGAAGCCCGGTATCGTCTCGACCTTCGCCGCGAAGATCACGTCCACGGCACCGGCCATCACGTCCGCGATAAGGACCTTCTTCGCAAGGCCGATAGTGAAGCGACGGAATCCAGCTACGATGTTGTCGAAGTCTGCCGTGCGGTTTTCGATGTCCTGGGCGATGGTCGCGTAGCGCACGATGGGGCCCGCGATCAGCTGCGGGAAGAGGCTCACGTAGAGCATGAACTTGAACGGGTTGCGCTGGACCTCCACGGTGCCCCGGCGGACGTCCACCATGTATGAGATGATCGGGAAAACGTAGAACG
>JAEEGH010030049.1_pt1 | contig 10583 bp, 10 predicted proteins | sample 9134181 | NCBI WGS metagenome assembly JAEEGH01 (sample SAMN16246544, study PRJNA631951) | gut metagenome | biome: gut microbiome; feature: rumen; material: DP-attached | host: Bos | place: Iran: Karaj | collected 2018-10 | reverse complement strand
TGTAACCCTGTTCGCGCAGGGCCTTGCAAGCCTGGGTGCCGGAATAGTCGAATTCGCAAGCCTGACCGATCACGATCGGGCCGGAACCAATGATAAGGACTTTGTCGATGCCTTCAATCTTCATTTTAGTATTCTCCGTATGACTAATTATTTATTAAAAACCTTGTGTTAAACTGCCCTGGATCCTTCTCCCCGCAAGGGGGACCATGAATCACTAAGGACTAAAGTCCTAAGTGACCAAAGTGCTGCGCTCAGGATGACGCTGGGTAAAAAATTGATCATGAGGCGAGCGTCGCGACCAAACTTGTTTGGGCATGACCGAGCCGATAGATCAACTTTTTTCGTAGAAAAAAGAAATGCTGAACTAAAAAGTCCAGCAAAATTAAAATCAAAAATTTTAGTGTCCTTGAAAAAGCCATTTGCCGTTGCGCCATGGATTGCGCAAACTGCATTGGGCTTCGACATTGCAAGAATTTGTTTCATCTTCCTGTCTAGATTACTCAAGGTTTAAACTTGCGCAAATATAGACAAAAAATGTAAAGCTTTCAATGGTGAAAACGTTGTTTCGCCAAAATTCCCAGACTATTATTCGTCCAGTCCTGCATCCGATCCATCATCTAGTCCGCCGTCAGGCACTTGACAAATCGGAAGATTCGGGTCTTCCAAGCATTCATCAGATGTGGATTCGCTACTAGTTGACGAAGAACAAGCCACAATTGCAAAGAGAGACGCGGCAAGGAATGTTCCCAAGAAAAAGCGTTTCATAAAAACCTCTAAGTTGTTTAGTATCAACACAATAGACAATCTAGTAAAACTATAAAAAATAAATGGTGAACAAACAAAAAAGGACCGCTCAAAAGCGGTCCTCCCCTTTGCATAAAAGCAAATCTAGCTCAGAGAATTACTTCTTAGCCGGCTTGTTCTTAGCAGCGGTTTCCTTGAGAGCTGCACCAGCCTTGAAGCCGACAGTCTTGGAAGCCTTGATCTTGATCGTTGCACCAGTCTGCGGGTTGCGGCCAGTACGAGCAGCGCGGGACTTCACAGAGAAAGTACCGAAACCGATCAACTGGACGTTGCCGTCCTTCTTGATGCCAGCGGCGATGCCATCGAGAACTGCGTCGATAGCGCGAGCTGCTGCAGCCTTGGATTCAATGCCAGCTTCCTTGTTGGCGAGCACGGCTTCAATGAGATCTTGTTTATTCATTTTTTAACTCCTTGAGTCAGATTTGTGAAATGTTTGGTAATATTATACTTTTTTTTTCTTAGGGTAGAATAGAATAATTTGAAAAAAATGTTTTAAAAGCCCATAAATCAAGCCTTGGGCGCCAGTCTGCCCGATTCCTCGACATACAGGTCTGCCTTGGTCCTCAGCTTTTCAAGATAGACTAGGCAAAGGCATGTGAACGGAATCGCCACCAACAGTCCAAGGAACCCGAGCAGCTTGCCCCAGATCGAAAGCGAGAGGAGGATTCCCACCGGAGGAAGGTTCATCGACTTTCCGACAATGTGCGGGACAAGGAAAAAGTCTTGAATAATCTGCACGATAAGGTAGATGGTAAGGATAATCAACGCCACCTCCCAGAACGGCATTCCTTTGTCTAGAGCGTAAACCACCGCCAGTAGTAAGGCGAGCGGAATGGTCGTCAACTGCATGTACGGGATCATGTTGAGCGCCCCGGAGAAAAGTCCAAACGCAATGCCCATCGGGAGTCCCATGATGCTAAAGCCAATCGCGTAAAGCACACCAACAGTAAAAGCCACCATGGACTGCGCACGGAAATACGTTCCCATGAACTGGTCGATAGAACCAGCAAACTCGCCGGCTTCGCGGCGGTAACGCCTTGGAATCAAACGACGGATACCCTTTCTTATTTTGTGCATATCCAGCATAATGAAGACAAGGTACATAAAGACAATCGCAGCGCTCGAAATGCCCACAAGGATTGTCGACGTTTTCGAAAGCACGCCCCAAGCACTCGGAAGAATTTTATCCGAAACCGTCTGCAACACGCTCCACACATCAAGCGATTCCATCGACTCGGCGATGCCGTTCCAAGAAATAAGCGACTTCACGGATGCCCAAGTGTCTGCAGGAAGGAACGTCATAATGCGGTCGCTCCAGGCCGAATCCGTAAACACTCTCGAAAGGAGCGTCCCCAAGTACTGGACTTCGTGGACGACTCTCGGAACAAAGAAATACATACAACCGCCTATAATGATCGCGGCAGCAAGCAACACGACAATCACGGCAATCACGCGGTAACGAAACTTTATTTGCAATCTACAGACCAGCGGATCCATAACGTAGGCAATCAAGAACGCCGCAAAGAACGGGAAAAGAACCCCTCTTAAGTAATTCAGAACATATAGGGAAACGCCAACCGCAACCGCAATCAGCACATATCGCATCACCCTATCAAGAGTCCAGTTTCTTTGCATCTTTACCCCCGCGTTTTTTTCAAGGCATATACACAAGACAGAACAAGACCTAGCAAAATTCCAGCAAGCATCACGTACAAAGTTTTCCGATGCTCTGAATTATCGTTCCAAATACGGACATAACGGATTTCCATTTCGTCAGGAATGCCCCGCAGCGTAGAACTTCCGCTCGCAATTTCAAAGAACGAAGCGCGGTTCAAATACGTCATGCCGTCATCTTTTTCAAGGCCCTGCAAAGAGAGCCACCACTCCGAAACCTTGAATTCAGAGAGCGAAAGCCTGCTCACTGCAAAACGTTCTTTGCTGCCGCCCATCAACAAATACGGAGCCGAAGGAACATCCTTTTCCAGAACACGGAGTGTCGCATAATCGCCATTCCGCGAATAGACAGGGTCATCCGTCAAAATGCGGAGCTTCATGGAATTCATCCGTTTCGACGCGACTCGCACTTCCAAGGAATCAAACTTCGTCAAGTCAAAAAGTCCAGCAGGCCGGCGACCCACAGATTTCAAATTAAAACCGGCACCGGCGTAGGTAAACGCCTTTCCAGTACGGATGTTCACGGATGCAATGAGGAGCGTGTCCGTCAGCTGCACTTCGCTTGTCGAAAATCCACCCACGGCGCTATCGTTCAGCGGGAAAATATCAAACGTCCGTTCCGGGAAAAGTTCAACAGAATCATCCCCAGAACGCAAGTATTCAACACCCCACGCAATAAGCAAGGCAGAAAAGACAAGCACTCCAATCCAATTGCCAATCCGGTTATTTTTCATTGTTCTCCTTCACAGGATGCCTACGTCCTATGGCAACAATCATAAGCCCAAGGAAAATAAACAAGAATATTCCATAAGCCGTATTGCTCACGCCACTCGCAGAAATTTCCCGAACACCCACAACAAACTTTTTCCCACGCGGCTGTTTCCACCCCGCCGAGATTTCCACACGAGCAATGCTTTCGTGATGCGGACGGTTCAGATAACGTTTCACGCCAAGGTCATCGTACCAAAAATCGGGAATATAGAACTGTTCAAACGGGATAGCAATCTTGTTGCGCCCTTCTTTTACAGGAATTTCCTTCAAAAGCAACCGGTACGTATTGGCCTTGCCCAATTCCGTCACATCCGGGTCATACGCCCAAATTTTCAAATTGATTTCATTGGTACCGGAAATATCCATATCCAGCCGGACAGTATCGACATTAGTCCAGTTGTGGAACTTCTTTTCGCCATTGGCATCAAAATCAAAGACCATGCCGCACCAAGTCGGCTTCTTTTCGTCCGTTCCAAGCGTACACTGGAAACGAGCCAACGAATCCGACAAATTAAACAGGACTACAGATTCTCCCCCGTCAAAATTATCGTCATAGGCAAGAGCCTTTACCCCCTCCCCTAGCGGAAATACATTTTCAGCGAATTGCTTTTTAGGGAGAGCTACATAAACAACAATGGCTATAAACGCAATAATCGCTAAAATCGTATATGATTTTTTCATTTACTCAAAAAATTTCCTTAAAGTTCGGTTATACTGAATTAAGTCCAACGGATCCTCTTCCTCGTTCTTTTCTCCAAACAATTTCGTCACAAGCGAATCCAGCCAGCGGATAAAGAAGAAGTGATGTTTCCCTTCCCTCGCTTGCGGAGCGGCCTTGATATCCAGAGACCACTGCAAAAGTTCCATCACCTTGGACGGCGGCAAGTGGAATGTTTCGCAGCACGTCGTCACGTAGCCATCGAAACCGTAATGCGGGAGTTTTCCCTTCACAAGCGGAACGCCATGATCGATACACACAGGATTCTCGCAAGGCGGGTCCTGGACGTTTTTCTTTTTCAAGTCATTCAGCCACAATTCACGTGTCTTGTCCGTGAGTCCACCGTAAAAGGCGAACGTCTGACTGCACGGGAAATAAATGGAATAGCACTTCGGACAAAACCTCAAATCAAGGTTTACAATTTTCAGAGATTCAACCTCTGAACCACAAAAAGAACATTTACACATACTTTGAATATAGTTAATTCTATATTTACACGCATGGCTAAAGTAGTTCAGATTACAGCAGAAAATTTTGAAACAGAGGTCATCCAGGCCTCCGAAACGCGCGCAGTCGCCATTCTCTTCTCTTCCGCGGAATATCCTGATTGCGCCCCGTACTCCCAGTTGCTCGGTCAACTTTCTACAAGCATGGACTTTACGCTTGGCGTCGTAAGCTGCGACGACCGCGAAAACATGCGCCTCATCCAGATGTTCCGCGTGCAGTCCGTCCCCGAAATCCACATCGTCGAAAAGGGCCAGATTGCAGACGTCATCCAGGGAGTCCTCCCCGAAGCAGACCTCAAAAAGCGCCTCGAAAAATTTTACGTCTCCGACGAAGCCAAATTCCAAATAGCTCTCGAAGACGCCATCGCGCAGAAGAACTTCGACCAAGCGCTCCCGATGCTCGACGAAGCCCTCTCCAAGACGCCGAACGACAAGAAGCTCCAGCTCCTCTGGGCAAAGGCAAACCTCGGCCTCGGCGACACCGCCAAAGCAAAAGACATTCTCTCCAAGTTTACCGAAGCCGACGACCAGTACCGCGAAGCAAAATCGCTTTTGGAACTCCTCGACTTCCACGCCGAAGTCGCCAAGAAGGACGTTCAAGGCAAAGAGGCCATCGTCTACCACGAAGCCTGCAAACTCGCCTGCGAAGAACAATTCGAAGATGCACTCCAAGCCTTCTTGAACTTGTTCGTCGAAGCCCCCGACTGGAACGACGGCGCCGCCAAAAAAGCCATGCTGACGCTATTCGGCGTGCTCGGTCCCAAGCACGAGCTCACCTGGAAGTACCGTGCCAAACTCAACACGATGATGTTTATCTAAAATGACTCTACTCCTCGCCATCATCTTCTTTGTATTCGTCGTAGGCGCCCTCATTCACGGGTATTTTTCTTTCGCCAACGTAGAATACAGTTTTCGCGAGCATCCCGTACAATTCATTGTCGTCCTCATCATCATGCTCAGCGCGGCAATACTTTGTACATACCTATTCCTTAAAGAAGTCGGCGTCCTAAAATAAGCCGCACAAAGCCAATAAAAAAACGCAGCCTCAACAGCTGCGCTTTTTTCATATTTAATTTTAACTTATTTGCACTTCGCGTTGGCGATATCCAACAAATTCTTGTAGGCGGCCATGCACTTTCTATGGTCAATCGACCCTTCGGCATAGGAATAGCATTCGCCAAGTTTCTTATTCGCCTTGTCGCGTTCCTTGCACGGCTTTTTCGGAGCAGGTTCAGACTGTTTTGCGTTGTTCTGTTTCGGTGCAGCAGGCGCAGCAGATGCAGGAGCGTCATACGAATAAACAAAAACTTCGATGCGGTTGTTCTTCACGCGGTTGTCCGGAGTCGTATTCGGAACCATCGGTTCGTCACCGCCCTTGCCCGTCGCAATAATATCCATACCCGAAAGTCCGGACATCACCAAGTAGCTCTTCACTTCTTCGGCACGCTTTGCCGAAAGAGCGCGGTTTCTTTCCGGGCGGTCCAAATTGTCCGTATGAGAGACAATTTCAATCGTCTTGCCCTGATAGTTCCTCAAGTGGTCCGCAGCCCTCTTCAAGCCTTCCGTAGATTCCTTCGTAAAGCGGGACTGTCCAACGGCAAACGTCACGTTCTGCAAAATGAACTTTTCCAGAACAGTCTTGTTAGCCTCAGACTTGACGACCTTCGCAGACTGATTTTGCGTCGCAGACGTATTCGCCGACTGGGATTTCGGAGTTGCATAAGACGGAGCGTTCTTGATGCAGCGGACTTTGTTCGTATAAGCGTCACCGTGCTTGAAATACGGGGTTCCCTTTCCGCGGATGGCATTATACTTCCAGTCGACATAAGTCACTTCGCTGGCATTCTTCGTAGAAGTCCAGTAGCCGCGCTTGAAATCGAAATTCATGCTGCACGGATTTTCCTTCGTATCAGCATTGGTTTTCCTGCGCTTGTCGTTGGCATGCATTTCAAAATCAGATATCTTGGAGAAGAGTTCTTCGAATTCAGCCTGTTCCGGGACATGCCAGCCGCTCGGACAAGCGCGATCGATGTTTCTCGCTTCCATTTCGTCAAGACGGTCGAGCACCATATCTTCGGCCTGCCAGACCTGATTGCCAATCTTGAGCGTCCTGTAAGTCTTTCCAGAGGCGTCCATCATGCCTCCAAGACGATCCTTGCAAGCCGCTTCCCAGTTCTGGATGCAGCGGACAGAATAAGCGTTCGCCTTACGTCCCTGGTATGCAAAATTTTCAAGGTTCGTACCTCTAAAGCTCATCGCATCGGCCTTGTCGCCGCCCTTGTCGTCGCCAAGCCAGAAGAACGCACGGTTGCCCAAATCAATGTAATTTTCACCATCGACATAGTAACCGCCATCAAGCACTCTAAAGCTATTCAGATTGAAATCTTGATAGTTGAGATCATCACCCGTAGGCAGGCTCCACCCATCCGGGCAAGCCTTTTTAGCAGAGCTCCACGTATAAAGTCTTCCGTAACGTTCGCAATTCTGGAGGTTGTTGTCATAGCAATAACTTTCCGGCAGACGGAACTTCAAGTTTTCGGCCATCCACACGCGATCGCCAATTTTTACCGTCGCATAACGTTCACCGTCACGGTTATCAATCAACAGATTCTTCGATGCATCGTAAGTCGAAGTGTTCTGGAACTTGGAAGCCATAATCGGATCCGTATAGGTTTGCTGAGGTTGAGTCGGTCGCGAACTCAGCAAAGCACGTTCATCGTCAGAAATACTGCAATCGTATCCCTGAGGCAGACTTCCGAAATAGTAATTGTATTTGTCCGGCGTAATCCAGATTTCGCTACCGCCAAAAGACGAGGTCATAAAAGAACGCGGATAATTGGCGCACCTGTAAAGCACATTGGCGCAACGGCCATCCTTCTTTTCCGTTCTAAACGTATCTTCCATATCCGGGCAACGCCAGTAACAGGAATTCCCGAACATGTCGTCAAAGCCACATGTAACCACAGTCTTGTCGCCAGACGGAGCGGCAAAAACCGATTCCGCAGCCAAAAGAGTGGTAGCTACAGCTAGAGCGTACTTTTTATTCATAAAGACTCCGTATTCCAACACGGTTAAACGTGCGTGATATTTTGATTAGACCAAAAATACAAAATTTCAAAATCCATTTTCCAATAGAGCTTCGATTTTTAAGTCATTTAACGTCACTTAAATTCAATACTCCTTTATTTTGAAAACATCCGTTTACAAAAAGGCCAGGTTTTCCGCAACTTTTTACAATCAAAATTATCTATACTATGAACATGTTCCCTAAAATGAAGATTGTACTTGCCATGTTGCTCTTTGTGCTTGTTTCATCCGCAAACGCACTTATCATCAAGCCCGATACAGATAAAAAAGTCCAGTCCAAAGAAGGCAACCTCGAACTCACTCAATTCGAAGACGGAAGCGGCAGCACTTGTACAATGTTTTTTGAAGAACCAGCCTCCATAAGAACAGATGGCGGCCCAAAAGTTCTTTTAAAAACATCTTCAGGCTGTATCGGATGGATCGAAAAAAGATATCTGGAATACGTGCCTTTGCCAAAATACAACCTAGCGCCCTATGAAGATGAATTCGGTAATTTGACCCTACTTGGCCACATGCAAGACGAGGCCGATTCTATCGCCTTATTCTACGGAGATTCAACCCTGCAGAACATAACTTCAATCGAGCAATTCATTCATCGCCATAACGAAATCAGGGACTCCCTCTACCGCCACATTATGAACCATCCCGAAGAAGCCATTGAGCATTGGGAATTTCTAAAACCGCGCCTAAAACGGACAACAAAATATTCTTACAACGAAAGAGCGAACAACGTATTCTTCGCTAGAATGGAATGGGACAGCTTGACAACAGCATTCAGCCTTGAATCCGATTCGATATTCGATTCCATCTACACGGCAAACCGTTCTCAATATCCAAAATCCCTGCAAAAAATCCGGCCAAACAAAAGGCGTTTAATCACAATCGCCATTCTAGATTACGAGAATCACCTCCGCACAAAGAACGGCAAACCTCAAGATGACTTGTGCTACATGAACCTCATCGAAATGCAATCCCTCGCAGATTCCATCGTACGAGAAGAACCCCAATACGACACAATTATCTATAAACACCATTATCATATAGGTACAAACGCCTATAGCACAAACACATTGCCCAAAAGATATTCTCGAAAAGAGGCACCTTCTTATTATTTTGCCGGAGGGTTCAATTTTTCACATGCCATAGGCAAGCACAATTCCGTACATGGAGATTTTATAGGGTTCAATCTAATTCTTCTTGGATTTTCGACTAGAATAGGCGTTTTTGCACTCAATACGAGTTATGGATTTGGAATAAATTCAGGCGATGAATTTACAGATTTCAACAAAAACAATCCTAAAACATTCAAGCACAATTCATTTATGAGTTTTGTCGACGGTTCCATTTTGTACAGACCCGCAATTTGCATTCACGACATTTTAAACAAATGGGCTGTACAACCAGAGTTCGGACTAGGCGTACATGCTTTGGACGACGCCATTTTATATTACTCTGTCGGAATCCGCTACGAGAAATCGACGGCCCGCCAAGAATGGAACATGAGACAGCCGTACGGCATTATTGACGGCTGGAGCATCGGACTTGCTTCAAAATGGAGTGGCATAAACTTCAAAGGCATCACCCTCGACATCCGCTGGGCAATCCACGCATAATTGAGTTTCGCCCTCTAATTTACCGCCCATTTTCCCCACATTTCCACTCGTCTCTAGTCTCTAGTCTCTCGTCTTTTCTATCTTTACCCCCGTATTTTATTGTACAGTAAAAAAACAAGGGATTTATCCCACAGGAAAACACTATGAAAAAGATCAAGTTCCAGGATACCTCGTTCCGTGATGGTTTCCAGTCTATTTTCGGTGCCCGCGTTTTCGCTAAGGACTTCATGCCCGCAGTGGAAGCAGCCGTCAAGGCCGGCATTACTCACTTCGAAGCCGGTGGCGGTGCCCGTTTCCAGGCTCTGTACCAGAACTGCGGTGAAGACGCATTCGACATGATGGACGAATTCCGTCGCGTTGTCGGTCCGAAGATTCGCCTCCAGACCCTCGCCCGCGGTATCAACGTGGTTGCTCTCGCTCCGCAGCCGCGCGACATGATCAAGCTCCATGCCGACATGTTCAAGAAGCACGGCATGACTCGTATCCGTAACTTCGACGCATTGAACGACGTCAACAACCTCATCTACTCCGGCCAGTGCATCACCAACGCCGGTCTGGAACACGAAGTTGTCGTCACCATGATGGAACTTCCTCCGGGATGCGACCTCAACGCCGCCCACAACCCGGAATTCTACGAACGCATTCTCCGCAACATTTTGGACGCCGGTGTTCCGTTCGCCTCCGTCTGCTTCAAGGATGCTTCTGGTACCACGAACCCGACCAAGGTTTACGAAACGTTCAAGCGTGCCCGTAAACTCCTCGGTGACAAGGTCGAACTCCGCATCCACAGCCATGACACTTGCGGTACCGGTGTGGCCCAGTACAAGGCTGCTATCGAAGGTGGCGCCGATGGCGTCGACCTCGGTCGCAAGCCGCTTTCTGGCGGTACGGCTCAGCCGGACCTCTTCTCCATGTTCCACGCCCTCAAGGGTACGGAATACAAGCTCGCCCTCGGTGAAGACAGCATCGTCGACGACCACATTCCGGAACTCATGGAAGCCAACAACGTCGCCGTCGAATGCCTCAAGGACTACAACTTCCCGCCTGAAGCACGCCAGATTACGACCGACGTTATCTTCAGCCCCATGCCGGGTGGCGCTCTCACGGCCAACACCCTCATGATGCGTGAAACCAAGACATTCCACCTTTTCCCGAAGGTTATCGAGAACATGAGTGAATGCGTCCGCCGCGGTGGCTTTGCTTCCTCCGTGACGCCGGTTTCCCAGTTCTACTTCCAGCAGGCCTACATGAACACCTTGAACCAGGCTGCCGGTCGCGGCACATGGTTCAAGATGACGGAAGGCTACGGCAAGATGCTCCTCGGCTACCAGGGCAAGACCCCGTGCGAACCGGATCCGGAGCTCGTGAAGATTGCCGCCGACCAGTTCAACATGAAGCCGTTCAAGGAAG
>JAEEGH010030047.1_pt1 | contig 10584 bp, 19 predicted proteins | sample 9134181 | NCBI WGS metagenome assembly JAEEGH01 (sample SAMN16246544, study PRJNA631951) | gut metagenome | biome: gut microbiome; feature: rumen; material: DP-attached | host: Bos | place: Iran: Karaj | collected 2018-10 | reverse complement strand
CTGACGCGCGAAGCAACTCGAAGGCCACACCAAAGCGGGTTTCAGCGGGTCCCATTATTGCCTCCTATATTGCTTCCAAGCACACGATTGTCTACCGTGATTTTCTTGGTCCAGATAGGTATATACGAACAAATAAAGCCGACACCGCCTATGATACCCGTTACAATCCCTATCGTTTTCAGTGACTTTATATCCTTGTTGTATTGCACCATGCCGCTGTGCGATGTCGGGACTTCGAGATTAGCCATTTGATAGAAGCACAGCGCAGACACGCCCATGAACGCGAAAGAGCCAATCGATAATTGCGAGTGAAGCCGAAGATTGTCGTTGATATACTGCATTTCCGCATTTGTGTTGGCGAGGTGGCGGAGCATAATGGAAACACTATCCGTTGGAACTCGTGACGGATTGTCACGGTTTGGGTTTTGCGCCTTCACCCCGAAGGCAGCGACCAACACTAAGGCCGCGATAAGTAATAATTTCTTCATTGTGGTATTAGTTTTGAAAGGTTTTCTATTGTTCTTTGCTGGCTCGCTATGATGCCATGTAACCGTGCGATCTCAGCATCTTTCGCTCTTTGCTCGGCATAAGGCCCTTGCGTGGTATCGATGAATTTCTCACCCTGTCCCGTCAATATCCAAGCGCGGTTGATTTCTTTGTATGCGTTGCATATCTTATCCAGTAAGTTATTGGATAGGTTATTTTTGTATTGCAATACATTATAGAGGGTTTGCGCCCTTTGACATCCCCATTTCCTTGCAAAATCCGCAGGGGTCATGTCGTAATCCACTTCTATAAGTTCCCTGAGCCTGTCGGCTTGTTCTTTCACTACGGCCATAGTTTAACGGTTATGCAGTTTTTTCTTTAGGTTTTGGCGTCACAGGAGCAACACCCATTGCGTCAAGTATTCTATTGGCGAGTTCATGGAAACGAATATCGTGTTCCTGAATAATGTTGAAAAGCGTGTTCAAATCATTCCCAAAATTCACTGTTTTTGGATAGAAGAAATTGGGAAAGGTTTGTTCTACTAATTGTCGAGTTTTTTCCGAAAAAGGCTTTTTTCCTGCCTTCATTTCGGACACGAAAGAAGATTTCAAGCCTGTTTTTCTGCAAAAATCGGCATCGTTGTAAATAAAACCTTCTCTTTTTAGTCCTTCGATAATTTCGGTAAGTCCTTGTTTTTCAGTCATATTATTTGATATTTTGAAATTTATTGAAAAAAAATCGAAAAAAAATCGAAAAAAATGTTCTACATATTGAATAATTTACTAATTTTACAGCGTCAAACACTTACAAAAATAAACATTTTCAGTAATGGAAACAACAAAATCAACAAAAAAAGTGGTTCCCGATTCGGCATTTGTCACAGGATGGAGCCAAGTACCGCCCTATTGCCGCGATTTAGTGATGAAGCAACTGATGGATGTATTTGGAGTCGGCTCCAAAGTCCAGTTCTATGCCCGTATGAGGGGCGAGGTGGAGCCTCGCAAGAGCCAGGTCGAAGGCGTTGAGGCAGTTTTCCACAGATACGGAATAGATGAGATATGGGGACTTGAATCGTACAACTCAAATCAATAAAGTTATGGATAAAAATTTGAAAAAAGAGAACGCCAAGCTGCGTAAAAGTTTAACTGCCCTTGATAATGAGAATAGGGACCTGTCAAAATGGGTTTCGGAATTGCTTCAGTATACCGAGAAAGACAAAGAGTCTATCTCCTTGGGCAACCAAATTAGAGAGATCCTATTCAATGAGAATGAGATGCTCAGGGCTGAAAATAATAGACTGAGGAGAAAACTCAACATCAAGCGTGATGCGAAAGGTCGTTTTTCAACAAAAAAGAAGTAATGACATGGATAGTAAAGGGACATCGGAAAAAGTATATACCAGCCGTGATAGCCGCTATGAACGCATTCCAGTGATGCAGAAGGCCATCAACGACTTTCAAGCAGGCAAGATAAGCAGTGCCAAGTTCAGAAGAATTCTAAAACCTTAAAATTCATAAAGCCATGCTATTCAAAACTAAAAAGAGGTTACAAAACCAAGTGGAGGCCTTGCAGAACGAGAACGAGGACCTCAACAGCGAAGCAAAGAACATGCGATCACAGCGTGACGCGCTTGTCGATGAAAACAAGAAACTCCGCGTCCAAATCGCCGATATCCGCGATGAGGCCAACAAGGCCATGGAGGCGAAGGAAGCCGAGAGACAGGAGTTATCCGATAAAATTGGAGAGCTCGAGCAGCAGGCCGAGAAGGATAAAGACCTCATCGGCAGACAGTCCAACACGATAGGTCGCATCATCAAAGAGAACGCCTTGCTCATCAAGACCAACGCCAACCTGGCGCAGAGACTCAACCTTCACCGCGACAACAAGGGTCGCTTCACCAAGAAGCAGCAGGAGGAGCAGTGATGAAGAAAGAGTATGCCGAAATAATGATGCAAGCCGCCAAGGCTGGAGCTGCAGAAATGCTTAAGGCCTTGAAGCCGGAAGCTGACAGCATGAGCCAGCGAGAGGCATATGCTGCTTTCGGTATCGCTTTCGTGAAACGCAACGAGGAGCAGGGCAACCTTACCATCATCAGAAAGGGGCAGGCCCGCAACTCGAAGAAGTATTACAGCCGTGCCGAGCTGGTGCAGCTGGTGGCCGCCAGGAATGTGTGCGTGAATATCGTCAGACTGGAGGCCATGCAATGAAGGATTTATTCACTCAATTATTAACCCAATACAAAGCCGAGCGAAAAGGACGCCCGTCAGGTGAGAGCCCTGTGATTGTCTTTCGTTTTGATATGAAAAGCCTTGCCGAAGGTTTGCCTGCTTTAGAGGCCCTGGGAAACCAGAGGCAAGGACACGGGGTTGATAGGCTGCATGGGCAGCATTCTACCACCACGGGGTTCGACTCCCCGCAACCCCGCCGTTCCCCGATCAGCCCGGGCAACTGGTCCCGCATGAGTGCCCACTATTATAAGGTCAAACTATCAATGCCGACTGCAAAAGGACAGTCGTGGGGTGTGAGTCCCCTGTGCGTTCTGCTATCAATCCACGGATTATTTCAAAGCGTTCACGGAGTTAGACCGAATAATAGCAAATGCAAGGTTTATAATATGTTAGAAAGTTCGGTAGCAGCCACCTGAGAAGGCCGCTGCTACCAATTTTTTTGAGAAAAAAATTACTAAAAAACTTGCGTATTTCACTGAAAATGTGTAATTTTACAGAAGTAATAAATCCAAAAGCAAGAGCCACGAAGCTGTAAGAGTGGCAGTAAATTTCAAAGATATGGACATCGAAGAAATCACAAAAGAGGTCGCACTGAAAGGCCTGTCAATCGTCACGAGTGAGGAGCAGTTCCTCGCCACAACTGAAATGCCTGAGCACCTTGCCAGGCTCATCTTTGCCGCTTACCAGAAAGGTGTCGGCGAGTATCAAAAGAGCTTCTGGAATGAGCAGGAAGAGCGCAAGAATGCCGAGAAGAAGGTAGTCAAACTTGCGCTGTTTGTCGCCGACATGGTAACCGAAAAGAAAAACAACACTTTGCCGTTCTAAGCCATGGAAAACCCTCAAATCTTCAAGAGCCTGTGCGCCATCACCAAGGAGATAGGCGCCATCGGCAAGAATAAGAGAAGCCCGGGTGTCACTTTCGCATTCCGTGGTGTGGACGATGTGATGAACGCGCTGCATCCGCTGCTGGCTGAATACGGCGTGGTCATGTTCCCAGATGTGCTCGACATGAAACGCGAAGAGCGTTTAACCGGGTCGGGCAAGCCTATGATTTACACTACACTCAAAGTCGCGTACCATTTCGTCGCCCTTGACGGCTCCGAGTTCGTCGCTACAGTTATCGGCGAAGGTATGGACCTGAGCGATAAGAGCGCAACGAAGGCAATGGCCATCGCTTACAAGTATGTGTGCTTCCAGGTGTTCTGCATCCCCACCGAGGAAATGGCGAAGGCAGACCCCGATAACTACATGCCGGAAGCCTCGACTATCAGCGAGGAGCAGCTGCTCCGCTATATTGAGAATTGCGACAGCATCGAAGATCTGCGTGACCTGGCCAATATGTACGAGGGCAACATCAAGAGCAACACAAACGCCATGAATGCCTACCAAGCCAAGAAGGCCGAGCTGAAAGGAGGTGCCAAATGAAGCCCACGTTGTATGCCATCAGCGCAGAGCTGAGCGCCTTGCTGAATCTCCTCGAAGAGAACGGCGGCGAGATTACCCCCGAAATCGAGCAGGCGTTGGCTATCAGCCAAGGCCAGCTGGAAGAGAAAGCCGTTGACTATGGCCACGCCATCCTCAACTACGAGGGAATGGCTGCTGCAGCCAAGGTCGAGAAGGAGCGCCTCGACAACCTCTGCAAGTTCTACGACAACACCGCCAAGCGGTTGAAGAAGACCATCGGCGAGGCGATGAGAGCCTTTGAAATGCCGAAGATTGAGACCCCGACGATGCGCCTGTCGATATCCAGGAGCACCGCCACACAGGTTGACGATTTGAACGCATTGCCTGCTCAGTATAAGAAGACCAAGGAAGAGGTGTCAGCCGACAAGTCGGCCATCAAAGCCTTCATCCTTGCCGAAGTCAAGAAAGCCAAGGAAGAGGGCAGGGAGATTGACCCGAACACGGTCGTTCCTGGTGCCCACCTGGTCGAGAATGTTTCACTCAGTATCAAGTGAGCCATGATTAGCCGGTCAGAATACGAAGACATCTACTGCGAGCCTCGAGAGGATTTCATCGAGGACGACGACTTCGTGAGCTACGACAAAGTCTTGGCCGATGCTATAGGAGAGCGTTGGCCATGATGAAGATGCCATCCGAGAGAGAATGGCGTACAGCCCTGCGGTTGCTGGAGAGGTTAGCCAACCCATCCGGCAACTGGCGGGACGATGAGAATAGAAGACTTGCACATCAATACTTAAAGAAATGGAACAAGGATGGGTGAAGATATACCGACAAATTTCCGAGTGGCAGCATTACCAAGAGCCATCAGTCCTGTTGGTTTGGCTCGACTTGCTTTTGTCGGCCAACACGGCTGACAGATGGGAACGCGGCTTCAAGGTGAAACGCGGTGAGGTGATGACGAGTACCAATCTCATCCAACAGAGGACGGGATTGTCACCAAACACCATCAAGAAAGCGATTTCCATTTTGGAAGATAGTGGAGAGATAAAAAAAGTGGCAACACGGATGGGGACGAAATACATTGTGAAGCAGTTCAATAAATATCAAGGTACGTCAAAAATTGACCAACCGACTGACCAACCGACTGACCAACCGACTGACCAACTTAATAAGAATATAAGAATTAATAATACAAGAATTGAAGAAATTAATCCCCCCCTACCCCCCGAGGGGGATGGTGTGGGAGTCGGTTTTGAGGTGTTCGGCAAATTCGGAAATGTTCAGTTGAAGCCCGCCGAGCTTCGGCATCTTTACGAAATCTATGGTGAGGAATTGACCAAGGACGCCATCGAAGATCTGAGCTGCCACCTGGCAGACGGAACACAGCAAAGCATCCGTCACTATGCAACCCTCGAGCTTTGGTTGAAGCATCGGAGTGTCAAGCAGCGTGGCGGTTCTACCAATTACAAAGGAGACTCCACTATCGGGAGCGAGTTCACCAGAAAAATGTAACCTATGGAAATCAAGCGAGGATTTGATATTGCGGCCGAGATACTAAAGGCCAAAAAGAATAACGAGGCGACGCCGTCGCCGGTCCGCTTCGCCCTGCCATTCACCATTGAGCAGGTCAGCGAGCTGCTGGGTCACTACTACAAGGCCGAGGTGTTGAAGAGGGTGCGAGTCGAAAACTATGTGAAGCTGAGCCAGGACATGCTGCAGAACATCAGGGATGTGGCTTCGTGGCTATGCAACAAGGAGAAGCGTCCGGGCCTGTTGCTTTATGGCAACGTGGGGACGGGCAAAACCACCCTTCTCAATGCTATTGTGGCGGTCATCAACCGCTGCATCGAGAGAGAGCGTGACGAGGACAACCGCTTCAAGCCGACAGTGGACGGCTATAATGTGGTGTCCGTGGTCAAGGCGAAGCGCATCATCAGCGAGAGCACCGACCCACAAGGGAAGTACAACATTATGCTGGCCACCACGATACTGGCCATCGATGAGCTGGGCGTGGAGCCTACCGAGTCGAAAATCTACGGCAACGTGAGCGAGCCGTTGATTGACTTACTTTGTGAGCGTTACGACAGGCAACGTATCACCATCATCAGCACCAACATGGGGGCCCAGGAGATAGCCGAGAGATACGGCCGTCGTGTCGCCGACAGGTTCGCTGAAATGTTCGCCACCGTCCCATTCACCGCTGAAAGTTATAGGGTATGAGCAAGGAGGAATTGAATAGAGGCACGGAGGGGTGCGGCTGCATCCTGGTCTTCATCATGCTTGGTATTGCGGCGGTTGCCGCTGCAGGTATTTGGTTATTCACTCGATAGGCCATGGTACACAAGGAAGACGATTTGCAAATGGCGTGTGTGCGCTGGTTCGACCTGCAGTTCTCGGTGTTGTCGTGGGCACTGTTCCACGTCCCGAATGGTGGTTTCCGCAACAGGCAGGAGGCGGCGAGGTTCAAGGCCTTGGGCGTGCGCTCAGGTGTTCCAGATCTGCTGCTTCTCATCCCCTGCAGGAAGTACAACTATTTGGCCATCGAGTTGAAGGTGGGTAAGAATACCCAGACCCCGGAGCAGAAGCTGTACGAGGGTCATATCAACGCCAACGGCGGCAAATATGTGGTTGTTCGTAGTATTGAGCAGTTCATCGACGAGGTCAAGACCTACCTCAGAGAGTGAGAAAAAAACACGAAAAAAAATGCATTTTTTCGGAAAAAAATTACTAAAAAACTTGCGTATATCACTGAAATATAGTAATTTTACAAGTGTAATCAATCAACAAACAAACCACTAAAACAAGAAAGGGACAGAGAAATGATGAAGCAAGAATTCATTCAAAGAACGGGTTACCAACCCACCGACCAGGAGTACGAAGAAATCGAGCGCCTCTACATGGCCACCGACGACGACAAAGACACCTTCTGCATGAAGTGGAAGAGAGCCAATCGCGAGCTGGTGAGCTGGCAGAAGAGAGCCATTGCCAACATCAAGAAGGCCTGGGACCAAGTTCAAAGCGAGCTGAACGAAATCAAGGATGCGCTCAACTACCACAGGAGCGTGGCTACCAGAGGCTGCGATTGGTACTACATCGCCAAAATGGAGGCCAAAGCCGAGGCCCTGAGAAACCAAATGAGAATCATGGTTAAATAAGGAGGGCAGAGCAATGAAGACCAGCGAAGTGAACGAAAGCCTCATCGGAAAGAAGGTCAGCGGTATTTTCACCGCTTTGGAAGTGACCGGTACCATCACCGGCATCATTGAAAACGAGTACACGAAGGGCGTCAGGATAAAGCTCGACCGCGGCGTTGACTGGGGCGGCGAAATCTACACCGAGTACGATAGCACAGCGAGGATCTGCGACGAGTTCGGCAATCTCAAGTACACGAAAGTAATCAGCTAAAGACTAACCAGGGGAGGGGCAACCCTCCCCACAAAACATCGATAAAATGAACAAAGAAGACATTTTGAAGCAGGTCAGTTTCGACCTCAACAAGGCCAAGGCCATCCACGAATGGCTGACCCAAGACAACCAACCCACCACCCTGCCGCCCATCGGCGTGACTCAGCCAGTCAGCATCCACTATGACGAGAACGGCGACCCAGACGGCATCCGTGTGTGCGCCCTGGACGAAGATTTCCTTGTCGCCCTGCATGACGAGTTCGACGGCGAAGACGTCACCTTTGACAAAGCCAAGACCGTGAGCCTGTTCACCGACAAGCAGGTGTACCTGTACTATTACTATCTCGACGACATTGTGCGCTTGATGGAAGAAGCTGGCGGCGATCCCCTCGATGATGTGTGGTACTGGACCAAGACCCCGAGTGCCATCTCTGCCAACGGCCAGTTGTTTTTCAACGGGACTAACGGCTACCTCGGCTACAGCAGCCGCTATAACAGTCTCAGGGTTCGGGTTGCCCTCGCTTTGAATACTGAAAAGCTTTGAGACTTTAATACTTTAACTTATAGAAAGGGACATCGAAAATGAGTACAATGCGAAACAGCGTGATGTTGATAGGCAGACCAACGAAGCCTGTCATGAACAGCGAAGAGAATCAGGCGAGCTTCAAGCTCGTGGTGACCGACGAGCGCAAGGTAGATGGCTGCTACAACTCTCGCACTTTTAGGTTTGACTGCGTGGCCAATGGCCGGGTTGCCCAAAGGGTGGTGCAGAAAGTCGAAGAAGGCATGAAGCTGGCCATCGATGGGAGCCTGCGAAGCTACGACTACCAGGATAAGGTAGGCAACACCCACACCCACACGGAGATAGAAGTGTTTGACATCTTCCTCATCGACAAACCAAAGGAGGGCTGAGCCATGAAACTGAGATTCAAATACTGGTCAAACGACAACGGCGGCTTCCAGGCGAAAGAGGTCTTTTGCGAGACCGTGAAGCAAATCAAGGAAATGGTCGCAAGGTTCAAGGAAGAGCGTACAGACATCGACAACTTGGAGGTATACCTTGGGACCGAGTGCGTTGTCCGCCTCTATGACTACCAAAGGAAGCAATGAGGCCACAGGGCGGAAGGGGCAGCGATGCTGCAAAAGGCGGTCCGACTCCGCCACCGCCCTCCGTTCCTCGGCTGGCCCCGGCAACCAGCCCCGCATGAGTGCCGAGCAACGTGGGAAGTCACGTTGAAGAAAGGAAAAAGCATCATATCTGAGCCACCGCCACCTGTGAAGGCCGCGAGTGGCACCCCAGGACGGGGACCAAGTAGGGGTCAAGTAGGGTCCAAGTCCCTGCTGGCGGTTCGACTCCGTGACCGTCCACACTAACACCAAACTAAAAACAAGATGAAAGGTTCAGACTATTTCCAGAAGGCCATCAAGGATTATCTTGATAAGCGGGCGGCAGAAGACCCGCAGTTTGCCGAGAAGTACGGCAACGAGAAGAAGAGCATCGAAGAATGCTGTAAGTACATCATGGGCGAGGTAAGCGCTTCAGGGCAAAGCGGTTTTGCCGATGAGGAAATCTTCGGCATGGCCGTTCACTATTACGACGAGGACGACATCAAGGTGCAAGCCAACCATGTGCAAAGGGTGGTGAGTAACTACCATGTGGATCTGAGCGAAGAGGAGAAGGCCGAAGCCAGAGCCAAGGCCATCGCCGACTACCAGAACGAGGTGCGCGAGAGTATGAAGCGCAAGCCTACACCCAAGCCCAAGGAAGAGAAGAAGCAAGAAGAGCCACAACTTAGCCTGTTTTGACCATGAAGCCGAGGAATAAGAAAGAGAAGCTGCTGGTGGAGTATTCCGCCAAACTCCCCCCAATCACCGAGGCGCAGCGCAATTACCCCAAGGAGCACATCTTCAAGAAGCAGGGGCTATATTTAAAGAAAGGGCTGGTGTGGTGCCAGTATTGCGGCCACATGTACGAGGTCAATGTCAGTTCGTTGGCGGTGTCGCTCGATGTCGGCGGCGAGATTTGTCCGTGTTGCGGTAAAGAGTTACACCTCGAGCACTCCAGGGAAAAGTATAACAACGAGGCGGTGTCGTATATGATTGTCACCACCTACAAAGGCTTCCAGGTGTTGAGGTGTTTCAACGCTGAGCGCGACAACACAAAAGGGAAGGCCACCATCTACACCTGCGACGAGAAGTTCCAGATATGGATTGATGAGAAGGGCTACGAGACCATCCTCACCAAGAAGTATTACAGGAATATAGCCGGCGATTATTGGTATTTCAATACCCCATTCCACATCGGAAGGCACAACGCAAGCTGCAGCGGATATTATGGCTTCCCCGATATGTTCGACGTGGCAGATTACTACATTTATCCACGCATGAGCGTTTTGCCCATCATCAAGCGCAACGGATGGCAAAACCACTTCGCCCTATTCCACGGCGTGAGCGTGTCGGAATTGATGCGTTCTCTCATCAGAAACAGCGACATCGAAATGCTGGCGAAGACAGGGCAGGCCTCCATCTTGACCTATTGGATAGGGAAGGGCTGGCATAATAAGAGCAACCGACAGGTTGACTTTTTCGACTCGGTGAAGATTTGCAACCGCAACCACTACATCGTGCATGATGCGTCGCTGTGGTACGATATGCTGGAGGCGTTGCGCTACCTGGGCCTCGACACCCACAACGCCCACTATGTTTGCCCGCAAGATCTGAACGCAGCGCACGACCTCTATATCCGAAGGATGCAGCGGCAGAAGACCAAAGATGAGCGAGAGCGTTTTACCAAAGACCATGCACAAGAAGAGAAGCAGTTCCTTAAGAATAAGGGCTGTTATCTCGGCATCTGCTTTGGCAATGAGAACGTGGTTATTTCCGTGCTGCAGTCTGCAGACGATTACTTCATAGAGGGTAAAGCCATGCACCACTGCGTCGCTACCTATTTCAACCGGGCTGGGAGCCTGTGCTTGTCGGCAAGAGACAAGGAGAATAAGAGGCTTGCCACTATTGAGATATCGTTGCGCAACTATAAGGTGCTGCAGTGTCGCGCTGCCTG
>JAEEGH010030046.1_pt1 | contig 10584 bp, 7 predicted proteins | sample 9134181 | NCBI WGS metagenome assembly JAEEGH01 (sample SAMN16246544, study PRJNA631951) | gut metagenome | biome: gut microbiome; feature: rumen; material: DP-attached | host: Bos | place: Iran: Karaj | collected 2018-10 | reverse complement strand
CAAGAATATTTATATAATTTATTTATAAACTTATAGAAAAGATATAAAAAAATGTGATTTTTGTGAATATGTTATTGACGACCCTTTTGAATGTGTTAATTGTGGTAAAAAATATTGTAAAAAATGTATAATAAATAATTTAAAAGAAATAAAGAAAAACAAAGAATGTTCAATTCCTAAGTTTAAAGATAGTCAATTGTTAAAAAATATCTTAAATAATAAAGTAAAATTTAAATGTCAATATGATAATAATAAGCATCAAGAAATTAAATATTCTGAATTAAAAGAACACAACAAAAAAGAGAGAGAAGAACTCACAGGTAAAAAAAATAAAAATAAAAATAACAACTCAAAAATTGAAACAAATAATCAGAATTTGGAAGCCAATCCAAAACAGCGCCCCAAAGTCGTCGTCCCTATCGAGGGATATAAATTTGAAAAATATCATGAACACTCTTTAACAAAAAAAGATAAAAAAGGTTGGAAATGTAATATATGTTCACTTGTATGTAATGGGTTTACAAGATTTAGATGTGAAAATAAAAAATGTAATTTTGATGTTTGTGAATTATGCATGAATTATTATGGATATATTGATCCTTTTGATGAAGAGTACATCAGATATCAAAAAAATTCTCATAATTTTATTAATGAAAATTGGACAAAATGGAAAGCTAATTTTGAGAAAAAAATAATTTTAAAATAAAAAATTATATTTTTCATTAAAATATTTATTCATTCATTTATTACTTAAAATTTATATCATATTCAAAGATTTATTAATTAATAAAATATATTATTTAATATAAAAAATGTCAAATTCAAATCTTTTATTTCGAATCCATAATAAAACAATTCTTTCAGAAATATTAAATAATATTTCCTTTGAAAAATTAATTCGAATAAGTTATAAAAACAAGAAATTACAACAATTTCTAAATTTAACTCTAGAAACATATAAAACTTTATCACAAAATAAGCATTTAGTATCTTCAATGTGTTTATTATTTGATGTGAATGTATCATTGAGAGAAAATCCATCAGTAATAATAAATAAATATATTAAAATACCTTTTCTAGGATATAAACATATTAAAGTTGTAAATGAACAAGATGTTCAATTTTTTTGTCCAATAAATACAAATGAAAATTCATTTCTTTTATGTGGAAATCTTCAAACAAATTATGTAAAAATAAATTTTGAAAAAAATGAAGTGAATGTTATAGAAATTAAAAATGAAAAAGGACAATCAATATTAAATTCAGTTTTTCCAATTCAAATGATTGATTCAATTTATATATTTAATTCAAAAAATCAAATTTATGCTATTGATTTTTCTAAAGATGATTATATTGGAAAAGTTATATATGAAACAAGTGATAATTTAGATTTCTTATCAATAACTAAAATGTCAAATCATAATTTTTTAGTAGCAAATGAAAAAGGAGATTGTATTTATTTTGAATTAGAACCAATTAATTTAAAGGCAAAAAAGAAAAGAGAAATAAAAAATAAGGCAATATTTTCATTTATTAAATTAACAGAAAATATAATTATTACTTATTCAGGAAATACAATTTTTACAATGAATGTTGAAAAAGAAAATATAATAAATCAAAAAGTAGAACATATTAAAGAAATTTTTGCTTTTACATTAACAAAAAATGAAGATTTTATTTGCTCTGGAAGTTTAGATGGAACATTAATAATATGGTCAATTAAAAAAAATGGAGAATTTAATCTAATAAAAAAATTTGATAATTTACAATCTAAAAGTATATTTGAAATTTTACCGTTAAAAAATAATGATATTTGTGTTTATGGTCAAGAAGAAAAATTAAATATTATAAGTATGAAAAATCAAAATATACTTTTTAATTTAACTGGAATTGAATCTTCAGTTGCTTCTCTTTTTGAATTAAATGATGGAAGAATTTTTGTTTGTACTTATGATAGTAAAATTACTATATTTAATAGATTAAATGGGAATATTGATATTATTCTTTTTAATCTTTTTAGTATTCCTAAATATTTTTTTCAATGCGAAAATTACGCTCTTTTTGTTGTTAAATTTAATGGAGATGTTGATGTTCTAGGATTGTCTAATTATCAAGATATTAATAATAACATTACATTTCAGGAAAATATTCTTCAATTTGATATTGATGAGAGATTTTAATTCAGTTTTTATGATAAAGATGTTGATTATCAATTAAATTAAAATTAATTTTTATATTTGAATATTTCAATATTTTTAAATAATAAATCAAAACTTTATTTTTCATCAATTAATAGAATCTATAAATTATTTAAATATTTACAACTTAAAATCATTATCATCGAAAGAGTGTTTTATTAAATAAAACATCATTCATATATTTTAACTCATTATTCTCAAATAAATTAGTACCATTAAACAAATAATAATGATTGGTTATTGCGTTATTAAGGATAATTATGAATGTGTTGTCTTTTTTGTTGAAATAATTTTTGAAATGATGATAGTCATGGTATTTTAAATATATAAATATGTTAAAAGATTAACTAATAATTCTATGAATTAATTTTTTTTTTATTTATATCAAATAAACTTTTAAATTTTTGGGTAAAATATTTTTTATTATTCTTTTTATTTATTCCATCTATTATTAAAGTTTTGATTATCACTTTTATTAAAATTCTTATTGTTATTATTAGATAAAGTTGAAAAAAAATCAGTATTATAATTCATTGTTGATTTATTGTTTAAATCTATATTTTCATATGGATTAAAAATTTTATTATTTCAAAATTATAATCATTTAATGGAAATGAATCTGTAAAGAATTCTTTTGTGATTCATTATTATTGTTATTATTTCTAAAATAAAGATAGTGCTGCTTGTTATTCTAGGTCCTTTAAATCTTTTTAAATTTCTTGAGTTGCTGTTTTCCATTCATTTGGCATTTTTTTTATTTAATCTATTATTTTTTCTATTATTTTAAATCTTTTATTTCATCTAAATCATTAATAACTTCTAAATTAAAAGATTTAACTTCAATATTATTATTATTAATATTTTCATTTTGAGAATTTGCAGTTGTTGAATTTTTTAAACAATATTTTTTGAAAGTATTTTTTTCTTTTTCATTTTCTTCATTTAAATAATATGATTTGAAATATTATATGAATAAATTGGTTGAATACTTAAATTATAATTATTTAAATTTGAAATTTTAAATAAATTATTTCCTTCTTTGATTATTTCTTTTTTTAATGGATTCAATAAATATTTTTGAATTTTTTCTTCTTTTGATAAGAAAATTTTTAGAAAATTATTTGATGAAGGAAAAGAAGAAGTTGAAAAAAAAGAAGAAAAAAAAATTTTAGAAGGAGAAGAAGAAAAAATGTTTAATTTACTTTTAAATCAAGTTGTTGCACTTTTATTAAAAGAAGTTCCTGATACAATTGAAGTTGATAAAATTAAAGATTATTTGAAACAAGAAAAAATTCAAGAAATTTTTGGAAAAGTTTTATCTGGTACAAATTTACAAGAATTTGAAAAAAATATGAAAAATGAAGAAAAAAAAAGAAAGAAGAAAAAACTAGTGATTTATAATTTATTATTATTTAAAATTAAATATTTAAGAAAATAAAAATTAATCAATTAACACATTTATATATTTATTTTTTTTCAAATAAATTATTATTTAATTTTTTTTTAGTAATTGATTTTATAATTTTTGGTTAACTTATATATATTTTATTTATTGCATATTTCAACGTCTTTTTATATGTTTGAATATAGAAAGATATTAAAATGTATAAAAGAGTAAAAATGTAAATAATAAAATTAATACTGAAGTTATATATTAAATAATATGAAAAAAAAAGTGATTTTTTCTGAAGTTTTCTCAAATAAAGAAATTAAACAATTAAAAAATTTTTTAAAATAGTTATAATTTCTTAAATTTTTAAAATTTTAAAATAAGTTCCCAAATTTTTTGTTGAAAAATAAAAATTATTTTTCCATCCTTAATCTTATATTATATTTATTTTTTATAAAATAGTATTTTTTTAATAAAAAAATTTATTTGAATAATCTAAATTAATGTTTAAAATATAATAACTCAAATTTTTTAACTGGTAATTAAATCACTTATTGGAATATAAAATTCAGAATTTATTCCTTCAGGAGTGTATAAGACTAAAGATTGCCCTGAAAGGAAAATATTTTTACAAGTTTTACATAAATCAAAGACTTCATCACTTGTTTTAAATATTCTAAAATCATCGTTTTCATTATCATCTAATTTCCAATAATAAATATCAAAATCGTAAGTCAAGAAGAAAATAACATTGCAATTATAAGGAACTATTCTTTGGAAGATAGATTCAGTTTTTTTATTATTAATAAAATTAAAAGATTTAAAATTTTGAAAAGTAAAATTAAAGATAAATGAATCTTTTTTATAATAATATAAAAATGATAAATCACCATTGTTTTCATTCATCATATTGTTTTCGTTGTTTTTATCATAAATCATAATAAAATCTTCAAGAGTTTTATTTCTTATTGGAACTTTAGTAATAAATCCATTATTTTCATCTTTTTCTTTTATATCTATTTTATTTTCTAAAGTATCTTCTACTAAAATTGAATTGGAAGCATATATTATATCTTTATAATTTTTTTCTTCTTTATTTTCTTTGTTTAAATAATCACCAAAAATTATATATTTCTCTTTTGTTAATATTATTAAGGAATTTTTTTCAAAAAATATATTTTTTAAATTATAATTCCCATAATTTATAGTTTCTTGAAAATCTGTATTTTCTTTAAATGTAAATAATTTAACATTTGATCATATGTTATATATTCATCATTATTTATTATAAAAAATAGAATAGTATTTTGATTTATATTTTCGTTGAATTGACGTCTTTGAACTTTTTGTTCTTTACCAAAATAAAAATCACCAATCATTTTTGGATAAATTGACAAAAGATTTTTTGCACTTTGAATTACTTCAAAATTTTCAATTTTTTCATTTTTAAAATAAAAATATTGTTCAATTAAATATTTTTCATTTTGACAAATAATTAAATCACAATTTTTTAAAAAGTTCAACAAAGATTCTTCTTTTTCATCTAAAAATGAAATTCTTTCTTGATTTTGAATATTAAATTGTTCAATGCATTCTTTACAAATTCCTTTTTCAAATCCAGTATCACAAAATTGAATTTTTTGATAATGAAAAGGACATAAATTTAATAGTCCTATTGGATAAAATAAATAATGATAATGTAAACATTCTTTATTATCATGATAATAATTATCACATATATTACAATATTTTTTTTCTTCTGATTCATAAAGAGAATTTTTACATTCATCACATTTAAAAATTGTTTTTTTATTATTATATTCTAAAAAATAGTCTTTTAATGAATTATATTCGTTTTCATGATTTGCTCTACATGAAACTATTATTTTATTATTATATTTAAATTTAATTAATACTGGAAAAGGACAATTTCCATTTAAACATTTTATATATTTTCTTTTTTTAAAATCTTTTTCGAATTTAATTAAATTAAATACATTTTTTAAACTATTAATTTTTTCTATTTCTTTTTGTCCCAGTTTAAAATCAAAAACATCAAAATCTTCTTTTAAAAATTTTTCTTCAGTTGTTTTTATTAAAACACAATTATCTTTTTGAATGTTCCATTTAATTATTATTTGATAAACTGATTTTTTGTATTTTTCAGAAATTTTTTTTAAAATTTTATTGTGTAATAATAATTCATTGTTTCCACAAAAAATAGATTTAGATAATGTATTTTTAGGTAAATCTTTGAAAAAAAAAGGATTGAATTCTACTTTATTTATTAATATATCTTTATCATCAGGAAGAGTTGAACCATTATATTGTCCATAAATTATATTATCTTTTTTTTCTTTTTTGTAAATTTTATCATGATTTAATAAACAACAAAAATTAAATTGTTCTTTTTTTGTTGAATTGTTGTTCTTTATGAATTCTAATGTATTATCATTATTTATTTCTATAAATATTACAATTTTTTCTTTTTGTTCATTTTTTTCATTTTTTTCGTTTTTTACATTTTGTTCAATTTTTTCATTTAAATTCTTTACTTTTTCTTCTATTTCTTTGTTTTTAAATAAAAAATTTATATTATTTTTTCCTAAATGAAAACTTCGATATCCTATTTCCAAACCTTTTATAAATAAATTGATAAACTCTTTTTCATCTTCTAAATCTTCTAAATTTAAAACTAAAGTTGAAACTCTAAATGTACCAATGTTTAAATATTTTCCATCAGGCAAATTATCGTTCATTTAAAGTTTATTAATAAAAAAGTTAATCTTGTTTTTTTATTTAATATAATAAATAATTAATATTAATAAATATTGAATAATGAAATTTCAAGAATATTTATATAATTTATTTATAAACTTATAGAAAAGATATAAAAAATTATCTTTAAATTTTTGTATTTGTTGAATTAAAATTAATATACTTTATCTTCATTTCTAAAAAATAATTATTAAAGATATTAAATTTATTTTTTATTCTTTTTATTTTTATTTTGAAAATAAATAATGATAAAAAAATAATTTATTTTACAATTCAAAATATTAATTTAAATATAAAACATATTAATTAAAAATAAAACAAAAGAAAAACAATTATTTAAATTAAGATCTCCCATAAATTTGATTTAAAAATTCTAAATTTCCTTCATTATAAGTTTGATAAGTAATAAAATCTTCATAATTTCCGTTTTCTAAATCTTTTTGTTCAACTTGATAAATTAAAGGTAATTCAAAAGAAAAATTAAAATTTTTAAATTGAAAAACATATTTAATAGAATCAATTAATTGTTTATCAGAAAAATTATAATCAAAACTTTGTTGAATGAAATTATTATAAACATTAAAAATTAATTTTTTGATTTTTTCATTTTGAAGAATAATTTCTTTTTGTTCAAAATTAAATTCAAAATGAAAATTTAAAGATAAAAGAAGAAAAATAGAAGCAGCAATTAAATATCTATCATCAAAAAAAAAATGTTTTTCATCTAATTGAATTAAATCAATAATTTGAGTAATTTTTCTAAAATTACAATAAGAATTATCATCAGATTTTTTAAAAAAGAGAATTTTTTCTTCAGAAAAAAAATTTAAAAATTGCTTTTTAATATTATCAACAGTTTCAATAAATAAATCCCATTGACAAATATACCAATTTAACCAAATATTAATTGTAATTGGTATTATTTTCCAATTTAATAAATTTACTATTTCTTTTTCTAATATTATTATATCTTCAACTTCAAAAGAATTATTTTCTAAAGATTGAATATATTCACTTAATTTTGGGATTTGTATTTCTTCAATTTTTGCTGAAATTGAAAGACATGTTATTGCTATTAATTTTAAAAAATCAAAATTTAAATTTTTTTCTTTTCCAAAATTTTCATTCGATAAAATTAAATCAAAATAATAAATTGAATAATGAAAAGTATCTCTTTTAAAAGCAAATTCTTCTGTAATTTCCATTATCCAATTTATTATTTTTCTTCTATCTTCCCAGTTTATTTTTGGATAATATATTTTCATATAATTTGGATTTATTTTTTATTTTCTTTTTCATACTTTAATAAATTATTATAAAATTCTAAATCATATATTGTTTGAATTTCTAAATTTTCTTCTTTAATATTACTTCTTGACAATGATAATGATATTGAATTTGAGTTATTTAAATTTTTTTCTTTATTTTTTGAAATGAAAGAATTAACTTTAAATACTTTTATTTTATCTTTTGGAGTTGAAAATATATTTTTTTTTTCTATATTAAAATTTTTTGTTGGTGTTTTTATATTATTTTCTTCATAATTTATTGTATTATTAACTGATAAATAATCTATTAATTCTTCTGAATTATTTATGTAATAATTATTACTTTGTAAAGAAGAATTTTCTAATATATTTATTACCAATTCACTTTTTTGTGAACATGAATTAAATTTATTTAATAAATTTTTAGCTATTATTAAATTTGAATATATTGAAGAATTCTCTTTATCATATAAATTTTTCCCTGTTGATAAATTATAATTTTTATATTTTAATATACTTTCTTCTTTTATTTTTTTATTTTTAAAATCACTTTTAAAAAATTTTTGTCTTAATATTTTTTTTCATTTGAATATGACTTTCAAATTTGTAGAAATTAAAATATTTTTTTTATTTGTTTTTTCAATTTCATCAAAAATTGAATCTAAAATAAGAATATCATTAAAATTTTTTTTTTGAGAATTTTAAGTTTAATTTTAATATATTTATTTCATTTTTTTATTAACATTTTCACATCATCATTATTTATATTTAATTAATTCAATAATATAAAATAAAATAATAAAATTTTTTCATTTCAAATGCTTGAATCAATAAAATTAAAAGATGAGAAAGAAAATAATGAAGAAATAAATAAAAGTTCAAATCCAATAATAGTAAATAATTTATTTGCTCAAATAATATCAATTCAAAATAATCTTTCAGTGTAAATAATATTATATATATAAAAAAAATAGTTCTGAATTAATAGGAAATAATATATGTTCAATTTATCCAAATGGAATTTTTTCTTTATTAAATTCAAAAGAACCAGAAGAAGGATTAGCACATATAAAATTATTTTTTAATTGTCCAAAAAGTTTTTATGATAAATATAATGTTAATCATAATGAATTAAAAGGAATTTTTGGAATAAAAACTTTATCTGGTTTTTTCAAAGAGATAGATTTAGAATTAGATAATGATATTATTGATGAAGATGAAGATTTAAATAATTTTGATGAAAATCATAAATCTATTGAAATTATTAAAAGAAATAATGTTACTAAAAAAATTTTAAGGCATTTACATCATTTATTTGAAAATTTTGAAAATATTGCAGAAGAATTAATTGAAGTTATTATTGATATTTCTAAAAAAAATAAATCTAATGAATTAAAGAAAAAAAATCCTGAATATTATGAAAAAATGAATGAAATTTTTCATAAAATAGTAATTAATAATTTGATTGATTATTATTATTTTACTTATGAAGATTTTATTCTTATTTTTTGTAGAATAATTAAATATTATACAGGTTTACAATTAAAATTACAATTTACAAAACCACCAAATTCTTTTTGTATTTCAATTTTTGGAAATGAAGAACAATTAAGTAAATTAGCAGAATTTAATGAATATGAATTAAAATTAAAAAATTATGCATATAAATATCAATTTTATTCAAATGAATATGAAAAAATAAAAAATAAAGATAAATTATCAACTGAAAATTCATCTTTTGAATTAGGAAATTTAATAACAAATTCAAAGAGTAAAAATTTAATTGTTAAAGAATGGATTCCCTTAAAATATTCTGATTTAAAAATTGAAAATTCTCTTCATTGGTCTCCTTATTTCAAATTTGAAAATGAAAAAGAAGAAAAATTTCAAAGATATGAAAATAATGATGATTATCATGAATGTAATATTTCTATTGATTATGATGATTTTTTTAATAAATGCTCTAAATTTAGAAATATTGATAAAATTAGAATTATTTATAATACTATTGATAAAATAATTAAAATTAATTATATGATTGATGAACAATTATTATAATTATGAGAAATTATGTTAGTTATCAAGATAAATTATCTTTTACAAATTTAATTATAAAAAATTTAAATATTTTTTCATATGGAAAAAATATGGAATTTTTCATGAATATAAGAAATTTTTATGGAGAAACAGTATCATATTATTTTCTTTGGATAACAAATTTTATAAAATGGTTAATTTTTCCTACAATTATATGTTTATTATTAAATTATAAATTATATATAATAAAAGAAGAAAATGAAGAATTAAATCATTTTATATATGGTACATTAATAATTTTATGGGCATCATTATTTTATAAACAATGGATTCAAAAAGAAAAAATATATAATTATATTTGGGGAACAGATAAATTTTCTCATTCAGAACCAGATAGAGAAGATTTTATTCCAGATTCAACTAAAAAATTAATGTTTTATCATGATTTTCCTTATATAAATCCAATAATCAAAAAATTTAAAAAAATAATATCATATATTGTATTGCTTATAATGTTAATAATGACAATGTTTTGTGTATATTTTATTTTTTCAACAAAATTATTTTTACTTCAAACATATTCAAGATATTCAACAATGATAAATTATTTTATATCAATGGCAAATAGTATTCAAATTAAATTATTAAATTATATATATTACAATATAGCAAAATCATTAAATAATTGGGAAAATTATCAAAAAGATTATTTAAGTAAAAATTCTCTTGCTGTAAAATCAATAATGTTTGATATAATAAATAATTATTTTTCAGTATTTTATATAGCTTTCTTAAAAAAAACTCAATTCCTAGGTAAACCAATTGAAGAATGTATTGGTTATGAAGGTAATGATTCTTGTTTTGAAGAAATTAGAATTCATTTACAAACTAATCATTTAATGACTTTTTTTTT
>JAEEGH010030044.1_pt1 | contig 10584 bp, 8 predicted proteins | sample 9134181 | NCBI WGS metagenome assembly JAEEGH01 (sample SAMN16246544, study PRJNA631951) | gut metagenome | biome: gut microbiome; feature: rumen; material: DP-attached | host: Bos | place: Iran: Karaj | collected 2018-10 | reverse complement strand
TCCGTCGTCGCTCGGCAATTGAAAGCAAGCTTTCATTGCCCTCGCTCCTAGGAACCTTGTAAATCCTTCCCTCGATCTTGTCTCTGTCTCAGAACGCTTATCCGGTAGTATTTTATTAGAAAATTGAACGGTTTGTTTCAATTACCTTTGCTTCTTGTACTACTTCTTCTCTGTCTATGTAAGTCTTTCAAAGAACTCTTCTTCAATGCTAACAGCCTAACTTTTTAGGCGAAAGCGGATGCAAAGGTACAACTAATTTTCCATACCCGCAAACTTTTGAGAAACTTTTTTTCGAAAAAACAAAAAGTTTTCGCATTTGTTGACAATGCGAAAACTTATACACCTTATTATATATACGCGAGAGAGGCTTTTTGGGTATTATTCAAACACTTCTTCAATATCTTCTCCGCCTTCAACGTCTTTCAATCCAGACTCGTCATAGGCACATGGATTGTATCCTTCCGGTATGTCGAACATGGCATTTTCGTTATACCCCAGTCGCGAATCGTTGTAAACCCGCTTCATATAGTAGGCAAATACGGGGAGTGCCATCGCTGCTCCCTGTCCTATCGTCATAGAGTCGAAGTGTATATCACGGTCGTCGCCACCCACCCAGACGCCAGTCACCAAGGTGGGAGTAAGTCCCATAAACCAGGCATCGCTGTTGTTGTTCGTCGTTCCTGTCTTGCCGGCAATTTCTCCCTTAAGATTGTACTTGTAACGGAGACGACTTGCCGTACCTCCGTCAACGACGGCTTTCAGCATATACAGCATCTTGTTGGCACTTTCATCGCTGATAACCTCATTCATACGTGGCTGGAACTGAGCAACGACATTTCCTTCGCTGTCTTCAATTCTAGTCACGAACATGTGTGCGGCACGGATACCATGATTGACGAAAGCCGTATATGCGCTGACCATCTCGCCGACAGTAATATCGCAGGGGCACAGACACAGAGACATGGAGGGATGGATTTCAGGATTGCGGATACCGTATGCGTGTAACAATGTTACAAAGGCCTGTGGACTGAGCTTACTCATGAGGTAAGCCGAAATCCAGTTGTTAGACTGCTGCAGTCCCCACTTCAACGTTACCATCTCACCATAGCGTGAATGACTGCCGTTACGTGGTGTCCACGGATGTCCTGCCACCATGTAAGTCTGTTGGACGTTGGGCGCTACATCGCATGGAGAGAAACCGTTCTCCATAGCCAGGGAATAAAGGAAGGGCTTGATGGTCGACCCCACCTGGCGTCGTCCGTCCATGACCATGTCATAGGCAAAATGCATGAAGTCGAGTCCTCCGACGTATGCCTTGACGTGTCCATTCTGCGGGCAAATACTCATCATGCCAGAGCGTAGGAAAGATTTATAGTAACGAATGGAGTCGAGCGGAGTCATGATGGTATCGATTTCCCCGTGGTAGGTAAACACGGACATTTCCGTCTTTGTACGGAACGAGCGCATGATTTCCTCTTCTGAAGCACCTTGTTCTTTCAACACCCTGTAGCGTTCACATTGTCGGACTGAGCGCATGAGGATCTTGTTCAGCTGGTCTTGCGACAGGGAACCGGAATAAGGAGCGTTCGCATGACCTTTATTTTCTTTATTGAAGGCTGGCTGCAAGAAATTAACGACATGTTCACGCATGGCCTGTTCTGCATAGGCCTGCATCTTGGAGTCAACCGTCGTGAAGACTTTCAAACCGTCGGTATAGATACTATATGGGTCGCCGTTTTTCTTGTAGTTCTTATTGCACCAGCCATACAACGGATCAGTTTCCCAGTTGATGGAGTCAATATGATATCTTACCATGCCCCACGAAGGATAGTCGTCTTTGTCAGGTTTTTTAGCAGTCATATAGCGACGCAGGAAATCACGGAAGTAAGCAGCAATGCCATCCTTATGGTCAGCAACGTGGAATTTCAGGTTAAGCGGTTCGGCAGCATACATTTCATAGTCCGACTCATTCAGATAGCCAGCCTTCAACATCTGGTGAAGTACCACGTTACGGCGTTCTACAGCACGTTCCGGATGACGGACGGGATTGTAAAAAGAAGGATTCTTACAGAGTCCGATGAGCATGGCAGACTCCGTCGGTGTCAGATCTTTCGGTTCCTTGCTGAAATAAGTGTTGGCTGCTGTCTTAATGCCCACAGCATTATGCAGGAAGTCAAAATAATTGAGATACATTGCAATGATCTCGTCCTTTGTGTAGTTACGCTCCAACTTGACGGCAATCACCCACTCTATGGGTTTCTGTAATGCGCGTTCCATAACACTATGTGCGGTTTCGGAGTAGAGCTGCTTGGCGAGTTGTTGCGTAATGGTCGAACCACCACCTGCGCTTTTTTGTCCAAAGATACCGCGTTTGACTACTGCACGGCCAAGAGCATAGAAGTCAATACCGGAATGTTCGTAGAATCGTACGTCCTCCGTAGCAACCAAAGCCTGGATCAGCGACGGAGACAATTGCGAGTAGTCGACCATGATGCGATTCTCGCGATTATAGTTCCACGTTCCCATGACCTTACCATCTGCCGAAATGATTTGTGTAGCAAATCGGTTGATGGGATTCTGCAAATCCTCAATAGGCGGCATATAGCCTATCCATCCCTCACTGATGGCATAGAACCCAAGTGCTGCTGTCAGTACGGCAGCAACCAGCAGAGACCATAATGTGCATACAAAAAACTTTTTCATCGTCAGGAAAATCTGTCTAATTGAGTGCAAAATTACAAAATTCTTCTGAATAAACACATGAAATACAGAAATAATGTGTAATTTTGCATCATCATTTAAATCCGAGCCTCATGGAAAAGCATGATTTTGTCACAATTGCCAATCTCACAAAAGAGAAAATCCTCTATATGATTGAGATGGCACAAGAGTTTGAACGTCACCCCAACCGAGAGCTACTCAAGGGTAAGGTGGTTGCCACCCTGTTCTTTGAGCCGTCCACCCGGACACGTCTCTCGTTTGAAACTGCCGCCAACCGGTTAGGTGCCCGTGTCATCGGCTTTGCCGACCCAAAGATTACCAGCGGGACAAAAGGTGAAACGCTGAAGGACACGATCTCGATGGTTGCCAACTATGCAGACGTGATCGTGATGCGACACTACATAGAAGGTGCTGCACAGTATGCTACAGAAGTAACCAACGTCCCCATTATCAATGCCGGCGACGGGGCACACCAACACCCTTCACAATGTATGCTCGACCTGTACTCCATCTACAAGACCCAAGGCACGTTGGACAACCTGAACGTCTATCTGGTTGGCGACCTGAAATACGGCCGTACCGTTCATTCTCTGATCATGGCTATGCGCCACTTCAACCCGACCTTCCATTTTGTCGCCCCTAAGGAACTGGCAATGCCTCAAGAATACAAGCTCTATTGTAAGGAACACGGCATACGCTTTCAGGAGCATACGGCATTCAATGAGAAAGTCATTGCCGATGCAGACATCTTATATATGACGCGCGTACAGAAAGAGCGTTTCTCAGATTTGATGGAATACGAGCGTGTCAAGAACGTCTATATCCTCAACAACGACATGTTGCGACTGGCTAAGCCCAACATGAAGATACTGCATCCCCTACCCCGCGTGAACGAGATAGCCTACGACGTTGACGACAATCCGCACGCCTACTATATCCAGCAGGCCGGCAATGGCCTCTTCGCCCGCGAAGCCATCTTCTGCGATGTGCTGGGTATCACACTGGACGAAGTCCGGAATGATAAAACTATCATTTCGTAATACCGTAATAACGTTATAACGTAATAACGAAGAAAAGTATGAATAAGAAAGAACGCTTGGTTGCCGCCATTGAGCATGGCACCGTTATAGACCATATACCAGCAAATAAGACTTACCAGGTGGCAAACCTGTTAGGACTTTTCGAGCTGGACACCCCTGTCACTATCGGTATTAACTATCCTTCTCAGAAGGTGGGCAGTAAAGGCATTATCAAAGTGTCGGACAAATTCTTTACCGACGACGAGATTTCCCGCCTCTCCGTTGTTGCCCCCAACGTCATTCTCAGCATCATTCGCGACTACGAGGTGGTAGAGAAGAAAACTGTTGTGACGCCCGACGAGATACATGGCATCGTGAAATGCAACAACCCCAAGTGCATCACCAACAACGAACCCATGCCAACCCACTTCCACGTAGCCGACGGGATGCTAACCTGTCACTATTGTGAGAAGGAACAAGACATTAATAAGGTGGAACTCGTTTGAGCTCCACCTTATTGTTTGTATATCGATGCAGTCGATAACGCTTATATAGCCGAAGCGGCAAAGAGCCAGTCATAGATGCACGAGCAGATGCCGAAGAGGGCGATGCCCAGTGTGCAGATGGCCAGTGCCGTACGAGTACTGAGTTCCGTGCGGAAAGTGGGCAGCGGGGTATCGGTCTGCTTGATGTACATAGCCTTGACGATGAGCAGGTAGTAGTAGAGTGAAACTACCGTATTGACCAAGGCAACGAACACGACGAAGTAGGCCCAGAAGGATCCCTGCTCGGCAGCAGCCATGAAGACGAAGAACTTCGAGAACATACCAGCGAACGGAGGAATACCAGCCAGCGAGAATAATGCCAGCGTCATAAGGAACGCCAACTTCGGATTGGTCTGATACAAACCGTTATACGATGACATCAGCGTTGTGCCGCTGTTGTTCTGCTCAACCGTACTGATAACCGTGAAGACAGCCATGTTGGCAACGACGTAAACAAGCACATAGTACATGAGTGCCGCCATTCCCGTTTCCGATGCGCCGATAACTGCCAGCATGATGTAGCCAGCCTGTGAGATAGAGCTGAAGGCCATGAAGCGCTTAAGTTCACTCTGGCGGATGGCAAAGAGGTTGGCAATAGTGATGCTGAGCACGATGACGATGTAGAGCAGGTACTCGTAGTATTCCATCATGGGTCCGAAGGCTTTGATGAGGATGGTCATCAAGGCAAATGCTGCGGCGCCTTTCGAGACGACACTCAGGTAACCGGTGACAGGCGTGGGAGCACCCTCGTAGGTATCGGCCGTCCAGAAATGGAAGGGTACCAGAGAGAGCTTAAAGCCCAGACCGCTGAAGAAAAACACCAATCCCATGATGCTCAAGGGTGAGGCTGTGAAGTTGACACTTAGAGCCTCGGCAACATCATCGAAATAGAGCGTACCCGTCTGTGCATAGATGAACGAGATGCCGTAGAGCATGACACCGCTTGAGAAAGTGGCTACCAAGATGTACTTGGCAGCAGCCTCGGCACTCTTCTTCTTAAACTTGTCGAATGCCACCAAGCAAGCCAAAGGCACTGAGGCTGTTTCCAGTCCAAGGAAAAAGAGCAGGAAAGAGCCACTGGACATCATGACATACATACCAAGAAGCGTAGAAAGTACCAGCAGGTGGAACTCACCGGCATACTTTGATGCCTCTCGTTCCAGCCAAGGCTCTGCCATGACTACCACGATGAAGGCACCGAAAGTAAGGATGAGCTTCATGACCTGAGCTGCCTGACCAGCAACGTACATGCCGCCGAAAGCCTCTGCAGGGCCAACGGTGGTGAGCATGATGGTCTGGCAGAGCAGCAAGGCAGCGGTGAGCTTACCCAGCACTCCAGTCTTACGCTCGCTCTTATGCAGGCAAAAGTCTGCAAAGAACACGATAAGCAGCATCAAAACCAGAATAGCTTCTGGTATCATATTTAAAAATTGATTATATCCCATAATTATTTTCTCCTATGAATTAGATTATATTAGCCAAGATGGGACCTACGGCGTCAGAGATGACGTTGCTTGCCCAGAGTGGGAACAGACCAAGGCCAGCCACACAGGCAATGAGGCAGATGACAGCAACGCGTTCGTCCCAAGTAGCATCGGTGAGTTCGAGGAAGTGAGGATTCTTCACCTCGCCATACAGAATCTTACCAACCACACGCAGGATATAGACTGCCGTAACGACAATCGACGTACAAGCGATGATGGTGGCTACCCGATGGAAGGTGTCAGGATTCTCGAACGAACCTACGAAGATGCTCATTTCAGCAATGAATCCTGAGAAGCCTGGCAGACCGAGGTTGGCAAGACCAGCCACAACGTAACCTACGGCGAGGAACGGCATAATCTTCATCAAGCCATCAAGGTAGCGGATGTCACGGGTGTGGGTACGACCATAGATCATACCGATGAGGGCAAAGAAAAGGGCCGTCATCAGACCGTGAGAGAGCATCTGCAGGATAGCACCCGTACAAGAAGTCTTGGTCATCATCAGTAGAGCGAAGAGCACCAGACCACAGTGAGAAACAGACGAGTAAGCGTTGATGTACTTCAGGTCAGTCTGTACACAAGCCGAGAAGGCACCATAGACTACTGAGATAGTCGTGAGGATAAGGAATATCCAAGCCAACTCATTGGCAGCGTCTGGCAACAGATACATTGCCACGCGGAAGCAGCCGTAGCCTCCTAATTTCATCAGCACACCGGCATGGAGCATCGACACAGCCGTGGGGGCTGAAGCGTGACCATCGGGTGACCATGTATGGAAGGGGAACAGTGCACCCAGCACACCGAAACCGATGAAGATGAACGGGAAGAAAACCTTCTGAATGTCGACGGGGATGTTGTGCATGGCAGCAATCTCGTTAACGTTCATGGTGGTAGCACCGCTGAAGTAATAAATGCCCAGCAGACCAATGATGAGGAGAGCAGAACCTCCCATCAGCATCAGCGTCAGCTTCATGGCAGCATACTCCTTGTTGCCGGAGCCCCATACACCAATCAGCAGGTACATAGGAATCAAGGCTACTTCGTAGAACATAAACATGGTGAACATGTCGGTGCAGATGAAGAAGCCGTAAACTCCCGTCGAGAGGAGGGTGAACCAAAGGAAGTACTCCTTGGTGAGGGGCTTCAGCTGCCAAGAGGCAAAGGTACCTGTGAAGACGATGATGCTCGACAAGAGCAGCATCACGACAGAGATACCATCGACACCAACACTATAGGCAATATTAAGCGGCTTGAACCAAGGTGTTGAAGCCGTCAACAGCATCACATCGGTATTACCTGCTGCACGCTGCTGAACAAAGTAGATGGTCAGCCATACGGAGAGGGCCAGCAGACACGAGGCTCCAACCACCATCACACCACGCACCTGATTGAGCGACTTGGCCAGCCAAAGACCAAGCAGCATCAGGGCGGGGATTAAAACGAATAAACTTAATATACTCATTGTCGTTATTTCGATTTTTCGTTATGTCGATATTACGTTATAACGTTATTACGATTAAATTGCAAGCAGGATTAACGTTAGTGCAACTGTTCCCGTGAGGAACCATACTGCATACTGACGGACATCGCCACTCTGCCAGGGGCGCAAAGACTCGCCAGCCTCGTTGGCACCCCATGCCATGAAGTTGAACGTGCCGTCAACGACGTGACGGTCGAACCAAGCCACAGGCTTAGAGATGCAGCGGAAGATGATGCGATGAGTGACATACTGCCATATCTCGTCCTGATAGAAACGCTTATAGGCTGCACGGTGCAGTTTGGGGAACGCTTTGTACAGACGATCAGCGATGGGCTGGCTCTCACCTTTATATATATAGGTGGCGAGGCAGATGCTCAAGATGGCAATAATCGTTGAGGTAGCAGCAATCTGCGTGTCAAAGTGGATGGTGTAGTTGGTACCCTCGGCATTGACAAACTGACCGAAGCTGCCACCCCACCCTGCGAAACCAGCGATGGTTGAGTAGATACCCACACCCATCGTAATGACGCAAAGCACAATGAGAGGAATAGTCATCGTAGCAGGAGCCTCATGCGGTGTATGGTGCTCATGAGCTTCCACATTCTCAGTACCCCAGAAGATGCCGTAGTACAGACGGAACATGTAGAAGGCCGTCATAGCGGCAATACCTGTCATGATCCAACCCACTACAGGACTGTAAGCAAAGCAGGCTGTGATAATCTCATCCTTCGAGCTGAAGCCCGAGAAGAAAGGAATACCTGCAATGGCAAAACAGCTGATGAGGAAAGTGATGTTGGTAATCGGCATATACTTGCGCAGGCCACCCATCATAGCCATCTCGTTCGAGTGAACGGCGTGGATGATACAACCGGCACCAAGGAACAGACAAGCCTTGAACATAGCGTGGGTGAACAAGTGGAACATACCAGCCATGAAACCAAGCTGAGCATGATTGTCGAGCACACCATGATGACCAGGCAGCGAAACGCCGAGGGCCACCATCATGAAGGCAATCTGCGAGATGGTCGAGAAGGCCAGCACACGCTTGATGTCGCTCTGGGCACAAGCCACAGCAGCGGCATAGAAAGCGGTGAAGACACCGACCCAGACAACGATGCTCATCTGAGGCTGAGCGTACTCAACCCAAAGCGGGAACATACGGGCAATCTGGAACACACCGGCTACGACCATCGTAGCAGCATGGATGAGTGCAGAGACTGGCGTCGGGCCCTCCATAGCATCGGGCAGCCAAATGTGCAACGGGAACATGGCACTCTTACCGGCACCACCGATGAACATCAGTACCAAAGCCGTAGGCAGTATAAAGCCTGCGGCAGCCACAGCCTTGGCGGCATTGCCAGTGATGAACGGCGTAGTACCCTCGCCCATCACGATGTTTCCAGCAAACGAGAAACTGAACGAATCGGTATAGTAGCCGAAGAGTAGAATACCGATGAGGAAGAACATATCGGCAAAGCGCGTCACGATGAAAGCCTTCTTAGAGGCAGCAATGGCGGGCTTCAACGGATAGTAGAATCCAATCAACAGATAAGAGCTGACACCTACAAGTTCCCAGAAGGTGTACATCTGGAAAATATTGGTAGCAACAACCAGCCCGAGCATCGACATGGTGAAAAGGCTTAGGAAAGCGTAGTAACGCTGGAAGCCCTTTTCGCCGTGCATATAGCCGAACGAGTAGATATGTACCATCAGAGAGACTGTCGAGATAACTATCAGCATCATCACTGAAATGGGATCCAAGAGAATACCCATGTCGAAATGAAGATTACCCAACGGCAGCCAGGTGAAGTTGTAGGGAACGATGGTTGCGTATGTGCCATCAGCCAGATGGTCGCCGCCAAAATAGGCGAAAGCCGTCAGGTAAGAGAGCACCGTCACCAGTCCCAGTGTCGCGGTGCCGATAAGACCTGCTGCCTTATGCGACATCTTCATACCAGCAAGCGCAAGAATCACAAATGACAGCGCAGGCAGCAGAAGTATGAGGAAAGAATAACTATATATATCCATATCGTTTACTTTTTTACCTTTTTACCTTTAAACACTACCATTTCATGTTCTTGATACTGTCAACGCTATCGCTACGGAAGTTGCGGTAGACATTGATGATAATAGCAATCGCCACAGCCGACTCAGCAGCTGCAACACCAATGACGAACAGGGTCATGAACATACCCTCCATGCCATTGGGATAGAGCAGACAGTTGATGGCTGCGAAATTGATGTCAACGGCGTTAAGTACCAGCTCGACAGAGATGAGCATGGCAATCAGGTTGCGACGTGTCACGAAACCATAGACACCGATGAAGAACAACAGGGCGCTAAGCGCGAAATAACATTCTACTGGAATCATCGTTTCTCCTCCTTTTCTTTACGTGCAACAACCAAGCCACCGATGATGCAGGCCAGCAGGAACAGCGAGATGAACTCGAAAGCGAGCACATACTGATACTTGCCAGCACCCACGAGGGCTGTACCAATCTCTTTCATAGGAACCTCCACATTAGCGGGGGCCAACGTATAGAAGCCTGTCTTCAGCAGGATAAGAGCTACCACCACTAGTCCTGCTATAGCTGCCAGTCCACCACCAATCATCTTGCTAGACTTCACACGCTCTTCCAGACCCTGAAGGGTGCGTTTCGACACCAGCTGGATGGCAAAGACATAGATCATCGTAACGCCTCCGGCATATACGCTAATCTGAGCGGCTCCAAGGAAGGTGTAGTCAAGCAGGAAATAGATGCCTGCCACACCAAAAAGCACAAACAACATGAATGTTGCGGCTCGCATAATTCTCGTTGTAGTGACACACATCAGCGCAGAGCCGATGATGAACACCGCGAGAATGATAAACATAACTGTATTACCCATAACGCGTTACTTCGTTTTAGTGTTAAACTTACCGATTTGCCACTCAGCACCGCCTTCGAGGAGGTTGGGCAGCGAACCACCCTGATAGACTTCCTTGTCGAGGTGGAGCACCAGCTTAGAGCGGTCGAACACAGCGTTCTCGAAATCATTCGTAAACTCGATGGCGTCGAAGTTGCAGGCGTTGGTACAGAGTTGGCAGAACATACAGTCGCCCAGGTCGTACAGATAATCGTCGAGCACCTTCTTTTTCTTGCCCGTCTCAGGATCCTCGGCCATGTGGCTGACAATCTTGATGGTTCCATTGGGGCAAGACTTCTCACATAATGTGCAAGCCGTACACTTGTAGCTGCCATCGTCGTTGCGCTTGAATACCAAGCGACCACGGTGACGCTTAGCCACGTGGAGTGTGGTCTTGCGGTTCTCTGGGTACTGCTCTGTAGACTTGG
>JAEEGH010030041.1_pt1 | contig 10585 bp, 10 predicted proteins | sample 9134181 | NCBI WGS metagenome assembly JAEEGH01 (sample SAMN16246544, study PRJNA631951) | gut metagenome | biome: gut microbiome; feature: rumen; material: DP-attached | host: Bos | place: Iran: Karaj | collected 2018-10 | reverse complement strand
AGAGGCATCCGATAAGGGTGCCTCTCTTGTTATATAGACTAAATTATACACATAAAGAATTAGGATAGTCGTACAAGAAAAATCCTATGAAATGTGCCAATTTTGACACACCCTCTTGCGTTATATTATTCGTCTCTTTATTAGAGTTACTCCAACTTGCCGCCACCACCTTTCTGCGGGTTATTGCCCAGGTCTTGCTCATTGGTGTCGAGCCACTTGCCCCAGCCCGTCAGTTTGTGGAAGTCGCACTTCTCGTAGCCCTCGTTGTAGTTATTGAGTGGCTCCCGTGTGAGAACATTATGATAGTTATGGGAGTAAAACATATGGTTCAACAGACATACACTTAGCGTGTAATGGTCCAGATGCTCCTTGCTGTAGTTCACATCGCGATAGTGAACGAAAGCCTCCTTGAAGGCGTTGTCCATCGTGGCCGATATGGTTTTCAACTCGGCATCGCCGGTCTCCTTAGCCAGCAGCTGGGCATAGTTGGCTATGTCGAAGAAGGGGTTCTCCCATTCGTATTTCAATTTTTCATCCCCCCTGATAGGCTCAACACGATACACGCTCTTGGTAGCACGGTCGATGGCATCCTTCTGCGTGGGATAGAGTGCCAGAATGCGGTCGCACAGCTGCTTGGCGGCATCGACGATGGGTTCGAACTTATCGGTGCGGATCATCTTGTAGTCGCCGTTGGCGATCATCCCCTTAGCTTCATCTAAATAACTGTTCTGCCATTTGGGTGTACAGCGTTCGAACATCAGCCCGCCAGCTTTCACGGGATCGCCAGTTTCCACGAGTCCACGTACAAATTCCGTCATCAGCTCGCCGTCGCTGCTCAGCACGTGGGCCGAGGCAAAGATATAGTCGGCAAAGTTGTATGCCTGGGTCAGTGTCTCCATATTGCCCATATTGCAGTTGTGGAACATCAGCGTGTTAAAATGGTCAATACCTGCAGCTTTCATGGCATCGTACATCTCGTACATGTCCATCCACTCGCCGTCCACCCACTCGTCGGTCATCACACCACGGGTTGCACGCGCCTGCTGAACCTCATACTTGCCTGGCACATCGTAAAAGGGATCAAAGCCTGAGCCGTGGCCCCAGATGCCCATCACGTAATCCTTAGCGGGACACTGCAGACTACTGAACTCGAGAAACATGCGCATCGTGTTAGGATTGCATATCTTCAGCTGCTTGGCTTCCTCGCCCATGCCGATTGCCTGCAGACCACCTTCTTTAATCTTGTTGAGATCGGTCTTGTCGGTCAGCTCAAACCACACGTTGTCGCCGGGTTTTGCATATTTGCCCTTAAAGGGGTTCCCTGCATCTGGTTCGTCCTTACCATATTTATACATGCATATCACGCGTACGTTGTTGTGGTCGGTCAGGTACTTCTGTATTGTCTCCCAGAAGCCCTGTTCTATCGCACTATCCATTCTGCCACCGGCATTGCCATATACGAAAACGGTGTATTTGGCGGGCTGCGGCACGTCGATTATACCCTTCCTCTTGCTCCACGTGTCAAACTTGGCAGCCATGTCGCTGGTGGTCTTCTTGAAACTCAAATCGATGTCATCGCCATCGCCAAAACGAAGTTCGTCACCCACCACTTGCCATTGGGCCGTCATCACGTCCCTGTCTGTTGGTGTCATCGTCAGTACGCCATTGGCAGATGCCTTGTAAGTGAAGTCGATCTTCTCGCAACCGACGGCATTGTCGCCTATGAGGTAATAGATGCGGGTGCTACCAGTACCGTCGGCCTTAAACTCGGTGTTCTGCCACGTTTTGCCGTAATTCCACTTGGCATAGGTCTTACCCGATACGTCGGAAAACCAGTTGCCCACAATCATTTTGTCGACACCAGGTGCCAGATTGTCGTCATTTTCTGAACATGCAGTAAAAACCGCCATTGTCATTGCGCAGCAAAAGATGGCTGCTTGAGTCATTAGATACTTTTTTGTCATATACATATTAGTATTTATAAGTGCCATTGAAATTTAAATTTTAAGTTCTGAAGTGCAAAGGTAGCGGAAATATTATATATTTCCAAAACTTTTCCTCTATTCTTTTAAATTTATAATTTTCCCATATTCATACCACCAATAGACGGCATCGTAGAGGGCGAGGACTCGCTCTTTGATAAAGTCGGGGTACTAACGGGAGAACTTTGCGACACGATTCTGCCGTATCGTTAGCGTTTTGTCGCAGATTGTTGCAGGTGTCGCAACAACTTCAATCAAAAGTCTGCGAAATGTTTGCGAATCCCCAAAAAACGCCGTATCTTTGCGCTGTGATTAAGAGCAAAGCTCAATCAGAACAAACAGCATCTGAGCGACAAGACAAAAAAAAGTAAGTTTAACAATTAAAAATTATAAGATTATGACACAGAAGAATGAAATGAGCGCACGCGCTCTGACAATGGAAGAGATGGAGAATGTAAACGGTGGTGTTCGTGTTAAGAGCAAAGGTGGTGAGACTGATCCACGTCAGAAGAGATTCGAAGTCCGTGTAAAGTAAGTCTCCACATTACCACATAGAGACTAAAAAACTAGGCGTTCTGGGACATTAATCCAGAACGCTTTTTTTGTTTAGTACCAATACATGACAATCGAAATAACATAAAATTTTACTTTTCAAAAAAGACATCAGGCAACAAAATTTGCGGCATAACTATAGAGAAAATTTTTCTAAGTGCACTAGTAAGTTTTTCATAGTGAAACCGCAGAAACACGGACTAAGGAAGAGGTTTTAAGGAAGAGAAAAAACATTTACACCCTTAAAATTTCAAATTCATTATGGCATTAAAAGTAAAGGCAGTTGAGCGTCTGCTGAAGTTTGACAAGAACGATCCTGGTTCTTACAAAAGGGAGAGGCACCCTTATCGGATGCCTCTCTTATTGATCACGAAAAATACGAGGTGATTAGGGGAACAAGATGGCTTTGACATCTGCCATGATCTTATCAACGATCTCCTGACCGCCAGGATATCTGGCATAGACTTTGAAGTTGTCTGTGTGGGTGCCATGAGGTACGATGTACTTCTTCACGTTGGGATTCGTGGGATCGGCAATGGCTGCACCTGTCCAGGGATCATCCTCACCATACACGAAGATCAGTTTCTTCTTGGTAGTCTCCAGATTCTTCCGAACATTCACCTGCAGATCCATCGTCTTGGAGTTTTTGCTTTTCTCCATATCATCCTTTAAGTACTTCTTGTCGGACTCCGAGAGCAGTTTGCCATCTAGGAACCATGAGTAATCATATCCAGCACCACCTTGCTCCATGGCATTCTGCACTTCGTAGGGGGTTCTACGCTTATGCAACGGGCCACGGGCATTAGCTCCTTTATATTTGACTTCAGGACTAGTAGGATCGAGCATGAAGAATTTTGCATAGGTTTCGGGCTTATCACCCTCCTTGGGAATCAGCTTGGTCCAGGTGTTGTAATCAGAATATGACTGCACTTGAAAGAGATTACTGAGAACCGCAGCAACGGTAGTCAAGAGAGCAGAATCCTTTTTAAACTTTCCGCCTTTCTTGGCATAGGCTTCAATAGTGGCATCAGCCACAGCCTGATCATCAACCAGCTTCTTGTAAGCCTTCTCAAGGAGGGGCTGCACATCTTTTGAAGACTTGGTGATCATATAGGTACCGATACGGATATCATACTCCTGTAGGATGTTTGGAGACGCAAAAGGCACATAGATATCGATGTCGTTCCAACCATTCTGCTCGTCAAAATAGGCATACTGCGTAGTGGTATCACCATTCTTGCTGAGACCGGTGCTGAGCCATTTGCCATCACCGGTAATCAGGGCTTTCTTCAGATCGGTCACAATGGCGTGAAGGTCTTTTGACTGCTGCTCTGCAGTCATGTACGTGAAGGAGTCTTTATCACCCTCAGGCAGTGAGAAGCCGTTGTAACGATACTCCACCTGCACACAGTTAAGATCGAACTTCTTCTTGTCACCTTCTTTTGACAGCGCCCAAAGGAAATGAGGGGCTTCGATACTGTCAAGGCGATTCTGGATGTTATTAGGATCGCCTTCGTTAGTAAGTGAATAGCCCTGAGTATGGAGGATCGTAGGTGCATCCTTACCGACAAAGGTCACTACCACCTGCTGCTTGAATGTACCCTTGGAGGGATCATTGTGGTCAACTTGCTGATTGTAGTTGAAATAATAGCACTGACCAAGCTTGACGTTCATAAAGGGCTTCAGATCTTCCACGTTCTCAATCGATTGCAGGGCAGCCACAACTTCAGGGTCGCCGGCATTGCCTGGCAAATCCCAAAACTCATCGATGCTTTTACTGAGATTGGAATCAGGAACTGGATTGTCACTCTCCGAACAGGAGGTTGCCAAAAGGCCACCTGACAGGATGGCGACCAGCATCCACAGATTAAATCTCTTCATAATTAATAGTAGTTCTAAACATTACTCTACATTAGGGGAACAGGATGGCTTTGACATCTGCCATGATCTTATCAACGATCTCCTGACCGCCAGGATACCTGCCGTATGTATCGAAGTTGTCAGTGTGTGTGCCATGAGGTACGATGTACTTCTTCACGTTGGGATTCGTGGGATCGGGAATAGCGGCACCTGTCCAGGGATCATCCTCACCATACACGAAGATCAGCTTCTTCTCGGTATCCTCCAGATTGTTCAGGATATTCACCTGCAGATCGATCGTCTTGGATTTTATGTTTTTCTCCATTTCATCCTTAAAAAACTTCTTGTCTGAGTCTGAAAGCAGCTTGCCATCAAGGATCCATGAATAATCAAAGCCCCTATTACCCTGGTCGATGGAAATCTGCATCTCGAACGGATCTCTACGCTTACGTAACGGGCCACGGGCATTAGCTTTTTTGGGATAGATGTCGTCACTATCGTCATCAAGCATAAAGAAGTAAGCATAGTATTCAGGCTTATCATTCTCCCGGGGAATCAGCTTGGACCATGTGTCGAAATCACCGTATGACATCACTTTAAAGAGATTAACATACGCTCTGTCAATGGTAAACAGGTAAGCAGAATCCTTGTGAAGCTCATCTCCTTCTTTATAAAGTTTATCGGCATAAGCATCAATAGTGGCATTAGCTACATCCAGGTCATCAACCAGTTTCTTGAAAACCTTCTCAAGGAGGGGCAGCGCATCCTTTGCAGCTTCGTTGATCATATAGTGACCGATACGAAGATCTTCCGTCTGTGTGGTGACAGGAGCTACGAAGGGCACATAGACATCGATGTCGTTCCAGTCATTCAGGTCATCAAAATAGGCATACTGTACAGTGGTATCACCATTCTTGCTGACGCCAGTGCTGAGCCATTTACCATCACCGGTAATCAGGGCTTTCTTCAGATCGGTCACAATGGCGTGAAGGTCTTCTGACTGCTGCTCAGCACTCAGATACTGGAAGGAGTCGGCATCCCATTCCGGCAGTGAGAAACCATGATAACGATACTCCACCTGCACACAGTTCAGATCGAACCCATTTTTACCATAATCTTTCGACAGTGCCCAAAGGAAATGGGGCGCCCTGATACTATCAAGGCGATTTGTGTTGTTATTAACCCTGTCAATACCAGTAAGGTTATAGCCCTCAGTATGAAGGATCGTAGGCGCATCCTTACCAACAAAACTCAGTACCACCTGCTGCTTGAATGTACCCTTGGAGGGATCATTGTGGTCAACCTGCTGGTTGTAGTTGAAATAATAGCACTGACCGAGATTGACGTTCATAAAGGGTTTCAGGTCCACAACGTTCTTAATCGACTTCAAAGCAGCAACAACTTCAGGGTCACCGGCATTGCCTGGCATATCCCAGAACACATCGATGTTTTTACTATACGGATCAACAGGATTGTCACTCTCCGAACAGGAGGTTGTCAAAAGGCCGCATGACAGGATGGCGACCAGCATCCACAGATTAAATCTCTTCATAATTAATAGTAGTTTTTAAATAAAAAAGTCTTTCTGATTGCAAATATAGGGATTTTTTTTCTTATTAACACATAAATCGGCTTTTTTTTTGCATTTTGCAAACGTTAAAACGAAAATCCCCAACCGAATGACTCGGCTGGGGATTTGTTCTCTTGTATGTCCTAAATGCTTAGGGAAGGCTGATAGCCTCAGAAGGACAAACACTTGCGCATGTGCCACACTCTGTGCAAGCATCAGCATCAATCACGTAGCGCTCTGCACCCTCAGAGATAGCCTCTACTGGGCACTCACCTGCACATGTTCCACAAGAAATGCAATCTTCTCCAATTACGTATGCCATAATCTTTATTAATTAAAATTGTTAGTACTATTACTCACTTTTGATGAGCGCAAAGGTACAACTATTTTTGAAATATACCAAATTTTAGGTAGATTTTTTTCTTTTTTCTTGGTTATTTGGATATTTTTGCGTATTTTTGCACCTAATCAATATCATAACCATTAACTTTTGAAGAGATGAAACACAGTACAAAGTTCTTAGGACTGGCCCTCGTGGCCATGTTTGCTTTCAGCACACCAGCTGAGGCACAATGGGGCAGTTTGCTTAACAAGGCACGTAAGGCTGCAGGTATCAAAACCAAGCAGGAGAAGGCCGCTGATCGGGAGAAGCATCGCAGGGACTCCATCCAGGAGGCTATCAAGAGCATCACGCCGACCGTTCCTCAGCCTGCCGCTTCGGGGGCGCTGAACACCATCAAGTGGGGCAACACTCCTATTGGCACTTGGGATCCCGTGAATCTGGAGATCACTTTTAACCAGACCTACGACGAGGGCGAGTTTGCCGGACAGAAAGTGAGTTATAAGCTCGACCCTGCCACTGGCAAGTGGACCGCCAAAAACGGTACGCCTAAGGGATCGATCAACAACGACGGTACCATCGAGAGTCCGAACCTGGGCACATTGAAGTTTGACACAAAGACTAATAAGGTGTATCTGGATGGTGATGCCATCGGTGAGGCCTCCATGCAGAAAGCTGTGAGCTTCGGCCATGAGATCGGCTCGTTTGAAGGGCACGTCAGTCCGCTGCTCGTAGCCTACACCTTCCACGGGGCCCTGATCTCCAAGAATCAGGTGACAGAATGGAAGGAGGCTCAGGCCAAGGCCGCTGCCGAAGCTGCCGCCCGTGCGGAGAAGGAACGTCAGGAGCGCGCCGCCCGTGAGGAGGCTCTGAAGAAGGAGTGGGCTGAGCTGAATGTGGAGGTGATGAACAGCAGCAGCTCTACCCTGGGTTACATCAGGGCGAACGGTACGGTGGAGAACAGCAGTCATTCTACGATTGGTTACATCAAGAGCAACGGCACAGTGGAGAACGGCTCACACTCTACCATCGGCTACGTGAGAAGCAACGGTGAGGTGGAGAACAGCTCGCACTCTACCATCGGCTACTTCCGCAGTGGTGACTTCGAGAACAACTCACACTCTACCATCGGCTATTACCGCAGTGGAACCATAGAAGACAGATCGCACTCGACCATCGGCAGACTGCGCGGTACAAACAACAGAACCGTGATTGCCGCTGCCTTCTATTTCTTCTTCTTTAAGGATAAGGTGGTACAGAGCAGCAGTAGCAGCTCGGATGCTTCAGCCCTTTACCGCAGTGGCAGCCAGTTTGGTGAGCTCCGCGGCAACGGTGCCGTGTATATCGGTGGCAGCCAGCGTGGCGAGATCCGCTATAATGGCGACATCTACGTGGGTGGCAGCAGTAAAGGTGAGATCCGCTCAAACGGCGACATCTATAAGAGCGGCAGCAAGGTTGGTGAGGTTCGCTCGAACGGTGATGTCTATGAGAATGGCAGCAAGATCGGCGAGATCCGTTCGAATGGTGCCGTTTACAGAAACGGCAGTCAGATCGGCGAAGCACGCAACATGAGAGACCCCAGGAAAGTGGCCGTAATCTACTTCTTCGGATTCTTCTAACAATAAAGGAGCGGTTTCTGCGTTATTATAGCAGTTATGAGACATACTATCTATATCCTGACACTGCTATGTCTGTTTGTTACTACGGGACAGGCGCAGACACGCACCATACAAAACAGGCCCTATACCGACCTGCGCAGACTTCACTTCGGTGTCCTTGTAGGCTTGCACCTGCAGGACATCGATTTGAAGAATGTAGGTCCACAACTGATCACGTTTGATGACGGGGCTACCACTGAGAAGACCATCGTATGTGATAATGACCGCTGGAACGCGGGCTTCAGCGTGGGTGTATTAGGAGACCTGAGACTGAGCAAGCACTTCAACCTGCGCTTCACGCCGACGATGCATTTCGGCTCGAAACACCTGACGTTCCATAACCTGACGGATGTGGACAAACAGGGACGCCCCACGGAAGTGACACAAGACATGAAGAACACCTATCTCTCACTACCCTTGGATCTAAAGTTCAGCGCTGAGAGATGGAACAACTACCGTCCCTATCTGATGGCGGGCATCAACCCGATGCTGAACCTGACCAGTAAGAACCAGGAGTATATCCAACTGAAGAAGAGTGACGTATTCTTAGAAATCGGCTTAGGCTGTGACTTCTACCTGCCCTTCTTCAAACTGATACCTGAACTGAAGTTCTGCTACGGTCTGAGCGACGCCCTGGACCACAACCATGCAGCCGAACTGAAAGATGAAACCATGCGACCCTATACAAATGCTGTGACCAGTGGCCACAGCAAAATGATCGTCCTGACGTTTTATTTCGAATAGTTACTTTTCAAGGTTAAGCAACAGTTTTCCGATGAAAGCACCGTGCTTGCCGTTCTGATCGACGGGAATCTGTTTGCCTGTCTTATCGGGGGCGTACTCCAGTTCCTTCATATAGGTATGCGTGTGACCACCCAGCACGAGGTCGCAACCCTCAACGCCCAGCAGCATCTTCTCATCAGGATATTCCGAATCCTTCCAACCCAGGTGGGAGATGCAGATCACGATGTCGCACTTCTCCTGTTTGCGGAGGAGATCGATGTACTTCTGAGCCGTCTCTGCAGGATCTAGATAGGTGATACCCTCGCAGTTGCCGTCAAACACAAGTCCCTTCAAGGCTGGGGAAAGGGCAAAGACGCCGATCTTCACACCCTCACGCTTAAGGACGATATAGGGTTTCACCAGGTCTTCCAACACCGTTCCCTTACAGTCGTAGTTAGAACAGACGATGGGGAAGTTGGCCATCTTGAAGAGTTTGGCCATATTATCCATACCGAAGTCGAACTCATGGTTACCGATGGTGGCGGCATCATAGCCCATCTGGTTCATCAGCCCCACCTCTACCTCACCCTTGAAGAGCGTGTAGTAACCTGAGCCCTGAGAGAAGTCTCCAGAATCAAACAAAAGCAGGTTGGGATACTGCTGACGCTGTTCTTTAATCATGTTGATACGACGCAGGAATCCACCACGCCCGGCAATCTCCTGATTGTCGATATGAGGATTGACGGGGATGATGGTGGAATGGGTATCATTGGTATGCAGGATCACGAGTTGCTTATGCTTCTTGGCACCAGCCTCAGATGGTAAAAAGGTTAAAAGGTAAAAGGGTAAAAGACCCATCACCAACCTCATGACTACCTTATTATATATATATGACTTCATAACCTTCATTTTATTTTTTACTTTTTTACCTTTTTACTTTCTTACCTTTATTCTCCCCTCCACCTGGGCATCGACCACGATACCCTGTTTCATCATATCCCGGAAATAGTTCATAATCAGGAAACGTGAGTTGTTGCTGGCTTCCTGGGGTGACACCTTGTCGGTGCCCAACCTAAGGGCACCCATACCGTCGTTACCTTCAAGCAGGTAGTTGATGGTACACACACGGTAGTTGGCCTGTGGATCGATCTCCTGACCATGCAGACGGGCAGAGACGAGTTCACCACCGGTCTCGGCACTGGTGATGACGAGTTCCACACCCTTGCTCACGCCCTCACCACCACGATAGGCGATCTGCCGGAAGAGTTGCATCAACTGCTCACCCGTGAGGGTGATGAAAGAGATCTTATTCTCGAAAGGTGCCACACTGAGCACATCCTCATAGGTGACATCACCCTTGGTGAGATCGGCACGGATACCACCCATATTATAGATGGCGAGGTCGGGCTGTTCGTTGTAATCGCGTGAGGCCCAGATCAAAATGTCGGATACGAGGTTCGACAGATCACTCTCAGGACGCGTGGCATGCATATTATGAGCCACCTGACCGACCACGGGAGCCATGACACTGTCGTTCACTCTCTTATAAGGTGCCATGAACGCGGTTGCCTTTTCATCGGGATGCTGATCATAACGGCTGTCGATGATGATGCGCGAACGCTCAACACTGGTCACATGGTAGTGTTTGGGGGCACAAGAAAACATCATCAAGATGGCAAAAACGCTCAAAAGATACTGTTTTTTATTCATAATCTCGGTTTTTATCGGTGCAAAGATATAAAAAATCTCGGAAAAATTTCGTTGATTGCCAAAAAAGTTGTACCTTTGCACCCGCTTTTCGGCGTAATCGCTGGCAGGAAGTATCGAGAGGCCTGTTATGTTGCGTTGGAACGATACAGCAAGAAAGGTAAAAAAGTAAAAAAGTACAAAGATGGATTTA
>JAEEGH010030040.1_pt1 | contig 10585 bp, 7 predicted proteins | sample 9134181 | NCBI WGS metagenome assembly JAEEGH01 (sample SAMN16246544, study PRJNA631951) | gut metagenome | biome: gut microbiome; feature: rumen; material: DP-attached | host: Bos | place: Iran: Karaj | collected 2018-10 | reverse complement strand
GTCATGTATTCGATAGTTAATCTGCCATGGCCAGTTGCTCATAAATTCTAGCATGCTAACCTGCAGATAATAAGTACCGGCTGGTATAGATGAGGTTTTCACGCTCTTTCCGTCTTTTGAGTATGTATATTTTATTTGGTTACCGTCTTTATCATATATTTCGAGGCCAGTGTGTATTCCTGCTCCCTCGCCGTAATTTCTTACATCCAGGGCAATGTGGTTGATGGTTATTTTCTTCTTTTTATTCAGCACGATTTTATACCATCTATCATATTCTTGACCTGTATTAAACACGATACGTTCTTTTTTTCCGCTTGCAAGCTTTTTTGCATTCCCTCTGGAATAATTTGAAGGATTGGCTGCTTTTATGAATGACCATTTTATTTTGACCGGTCTGTCAGCGTAAACATAGTATGTTCCTCCTGGAAGTACAAAATAATATGTTTTCTGATCGTAACCATAAATGTAAGCGTCATCTGTATGAAAGCTTTTTTTCTTAAGGGTATTCTGTATGAGTAATTGAGCACCAATATCATTGGAATCAAATCTCACATAGCCGTTCTTAGGAACCTTGATCTTCAGAAAGTTATATGTGGTGTAATGATTAGGCGCTATATACTTGTAATCGTAGAGGGTTCCTGTTTCTTTCCAGGTGTTCTGAGGTAAGTTGGTAATATGATGATCATAATAATACTTGGCTTCAGCTTTTTGTGGACAGAGTGCTATCATGGCTAATAAAACAAATGCAGTCATCAAAAGTCGGGTTATTATTCTCTTCATAGACATCCAGCTCCTTCACTTTAAACAGTATGGTGTTTGATTTATACAGTAGCAGCGCAATATTCTGTTCCCTCAACGTACTAAAAACTATAAATCTGGGGGATTTTTATAATTCTATTATAACATAGCTAAATAAGCTGAGCAGAAATGATTCTTCATTTCTGATTCATCCCATAGCAATAAAAAACAGGGGGTAAACGCACAAAAAAGTGCATCTCCCATATTCAAAGTTTATTCTTCTTTTGCAATTTCATATAAGCTTTCAAAAAATTCAATTAAGTCATCCATATTAGTTGGCTCTTTCAAGTATATATTTTGTTTAGTAATATCATATGAAACATTATTAGAAACAAAAACAGCATATTCCAATGTTTCATACACTATTTTCCCATCAGCATCTGCCTTAGGGGTGTATTCCTCTAATTCTGTTGAACATAGCAAATCACGTAATTCGTAAAATTTGTCTACTGAGAAATCACATGACAATTCTGGCCATGACGGTTTTTGAACTTCTAACCTTGCACAATCATCCATAAGGCGCAATGCGTATTGAGTACCCTCAGCATCGTGCGTTTCAGTATCAAATTTTTTGGAAAGAAAAATAGCATTTGTACTCGTGCAATACTTCATTAGTTCACTTTCATTATCGGCGTCCGTCTCATCAACAGTATTGAACTTCTTTTTATCACTACCTTCATTAGATGCTTTTCCTATGTTATTGATAAGCATAATCGTAATAATCAACAACAGAATTACATTAAGTATAAGACTGCATTTAAAAAAAATATTACTATTTTTCATAACATAATATCCTTTAAACTAATATTACTTAAATAGCCTGAAATCCTCTATTTAGCTGCGTTCTGCTGCCTCTTGGCGTTCTCTAACCTGGCCTCCAACATTGCTTTATTCCATCTTAGGCGCTGGACTTCCATCATCTTTTTATTCAGACGCTTTAGTAGTATCTTTTCTATAAACTTTTCTAACCATTCAAACATAATAAATCTCCTATAAGTGGTACTGCATTAAGCAGTACCAGCATATGTTTTATTACTATATATAATAGCATTTTTGTTTACAGTGATGGGTCTATACTCCCATCTTTGACAGTCTAAATGCGAGGAACCGCAGTAATTATGCGGAAACCTCGCATTAGTTTTAGGGTAAAAGTGTAGCTATATATTATTACTTTTTCTTGGATTCACGGATGACTTTCTTCATGCTCAGGTCAGTCAGAATCTCATAGTCTGTGCGAAATCCAGCGGTCTCATGAAGCGCATCTGTCAGGTCTGTTCTTGTGTATGATGGGATATATCCGCGTTTTTCTCCAGGACGGTACATGTTCATGTCCCTGAGGGTGTGGACTATATCTTCGCAGGTATACTGTTCGCTCAGTCTTTTTTCAAGCAGTCTGTATATGAAGAGTGATATAAAACAGGTCAGGAAATGCGCTTTTATCCTGTCTTCCCGTTGAAGATAAACGGGTCTTGCCTTGAACTCGGTTTTCATTATCCGGAAGCATTCTTCTATTTCCCAGCGTTTCTTATTGATGTGTATCACTTCAGCAACATTCATGTCATCAAGATTGGTACAAACTGCGTAGAATCCATCATATTTTTCTTCTTCAGCTATGACGTCTGTCTTGAGATATGGAACTTCTTTTGTACATGCCTCGCCATCTTCAGTCATGACTTCCTTTCCGATAAATCTGTGTGGATCATTCTGATTCTTGGGACGCTGTTTATATTTTCCGCTGTTGATAATAGCTGTTGCCCTGTCTACTTGCCCCTGCCTGATCTTACGCTGATAGATTTTGTATTTGGGAGAGTAGGATACTATAAGGTGCTGCTCTAGAGGCTTTGCTCCCTGTCTTATTTTTCTTCCTGAAAGATCTTCTTTTATCCATCTGTCTTTGTAGAAAATCTTATCGTAGAACTCAGACTCATCAATCTCTTCGATGTTGTAAATAGTAGCGTCTCCAATGATGTGCCAACCGGAAGGGTCAAGAACAAACTCTTTAAGGTGTTCAGGAAGCTGCTTGACAGACTGTGTTGTAATAAAGCTTCTCAGGCGCTCACCGTTGATGGATTTGTCATTGAATTTTCGATTGCTTTTGGAGGACAGTCCAGCATCTGTGCAAACAATGATCTGATCAAGTCCATAGTCCTTAAGAATCTTCTTTTCAAGAGGCTTTAGAGTAACCTTCTTCCCTAGTCCTTTGCTTTGGAATGCCTGCTTTTTGCAACTAGAATAATGGTTATTTCACATTCACCGTACACTTGGCAGTCTTCTTGCCATCTTTCGTTGTAACGGTAATGGTAACTTTACCTTTCTTCTTACCTTTGACCTTGCCATTTTTGTCAACCGTGGCGATCTTCTTGTCGCTGCTCTTGTAGGTTACCTCTTGATTTGTGGCATTCTTTGGCGTGAAAGTGGTCTTAAGCGTAACGGTCATTCCCTTCTTTACATTGTAAGCCTTCTTCTTGAACTTGATGCCCTTTACCTTGACGGGATTAGTCACTGTAATCTTACAGGTTGCCTGCTTGCCACCTGCTGTGACAATAATGATTGCCGTCCCCTTCTTTACGCCTTTTACTACACCGTTTTTATTAACGGTTGCAACCTTCTTATTACTGCTCTTCCACTTGTACGTTGCTTTAACACCACGGGGCTTGATTGTAGGCTTGAGAGTCAATGTTTTACCTTTTACAAGACTTGCTGACTTCTTATTTAGGGTAATATTAGATACTCTATTTACTGATGACTTATTGCCTGAATTTTCTTTATCAGAATACTTGACCTCAGCTTCTTTTTCCCATTGGGCCTTAAAAGTAATGGTTTTTGTATTGCTATCCTTTAATGTGGCTTCAGTAATACAAATAGACTTACCAGCATTTACAGAATACTTGATATTTCCCAGAAAATACTCCCAGCATTTAAACTTATACCCTTTCTTTATGAAAGTATTTTGGGGTAGTGTATTAGAATTATCCGCAAAAAAGACAGTTTCATTCATAATACCACTATTAGCACCATTTCCATCAAAGGAGGCAGTAAATACTGAAAAATCATCTTCCCATTGAGCAGTAAGAAGTATAGTATCAATATTATTATTTAATACGTCGTTTAAACTAAAGAATATCACCCCTTCATCAGAATAATTATCTACGTTGTTAATATTATTAGTCCAATATCTAAACTTATAACCTTTCTTAGTAAAAATGTTTTTGGGTATATGGACACGCTTATCAACTTCGACTATAAGATCTGCCATATCGCCTTTGGTTGCACCATTACCATTAAATTTGATTCGGTAATGCTTGGCTAGTTTATGGTTCACTTTTACAGCTATTCCTTTTGACACTTTATATATTGGCTCTGTTAAGTCATTACTATTACACCACGTATAATCATCGGTGTTTTCGAATTTGATTTCTGCCCCAGAATTATTCACTACCTTTTCAACATTAGGGAACATTGAAATCCATTCATCATTGCTATCCCATTTGATATTAGTTGTCCCTGAAGATATAGATATCGTTTTAACTGAATCTTTATAGGCGCTTATTCCACTATCTAATACTATCTGACCACTTCCAGTTAATGAGAGATTAAAATCCTTATCGAGTTGATAAAATAAATCTCCTGCTGAACCGCTTAAAGAAGACACCGTCAATAGCCATGGTGTACCAAGAAAGCTCTCACTTATATCAGTAGTGTTCAAAAGCAAATTTGAAATTGATACTTCTATTAGATTATTGCAGCCGACAAAAGCATCTCCCCCGATAAATGTCACAGTATTGGGAATTGTTATACTTGTCAGGCTTCTACATTCCTTAAACGCCCAACTACCAATAGTTCTCAGAGAGTTAGGCATTGTGATACTTTTCAGATTACTACAACCTGAAAAAGCAAGGGTTCCAAGAAATGTCACAGAATCGGGAATTGTGATACTTGTTAGGCCACTGCATTCCTCAAATGCATAATTTCCAATTTCTGTAACAGAGGCAGGAATTGTGATGCTTGTCAGGCTACTACAGCCATAAAATGCATTATCACCAATTGATGTAACAGAATTAGGAATGGTTATACTTTTCAGTTTATTATAGTCAGAAAAATCTATTGTAGTCGGCTCATCCGAAATAATAAATGTTTCTATATTTTTTGAAAAATAACGCAGATATTTCATAGGCGCAGTGACGCTTTTAATACTATTACAATCTAAAAAAGCTTCTTCTCCAATTTCTGTCACAGAACCAGGAATTGTGATACTCGTTAGATTACTACAATTATAAAAAGTTCTTTTACCAATTTTTGTGACAGAATTGGGAATTGTTATGCTTGTTAGACCACTACAACCTGCAAATGCATATTCTCCAATTTCTGTAACAGAATTGGGAATTGTTATACTTGTTAGGCCACTACCTGAAAATGCATTTGCCCCAATTTCTGTCACAGAGTCAGGAATAGTGATACTTGTTAGACTACTACATCCTGAAAACGCATATTTATCAATTTTTATCCAAGAATTTGGAATTGTTACACTTGTAAGACTACTACAATTAGAAAAAAGTCCCTCATTCAAGTAGTGAACTGTTACACTTGTAAGACTACTACAATCGGAAAAAACATACTCACCAATACTAACAGAGTTTGGAATTGTTATACTTTTCAGATTACTACAACCTGAAAAAGCATAATCGGCAATATATTTAACAGAACTGGGGATTGTGATACTTGTTAAATCACAACGCGAAAAAGCAGAGCTCCAAATAATTTCCACGGAATCGGGAATTGTGATACTTGTTAAACCACAACACGAAAAAGCATCTCTCTCAATAGATGTCACCGTATTAGGGATTGTGATACTTGTTAGCCCCCTACATCCTTCAAAAACCCCTGTGTCAATTTCCGTAACACCGTTAGGAATTGTTATACTTTTCAGGCTCTTACATCTACTAAATGCATATATCCCAAAAGATGTGACAGAATTAGGAATTGTAATATTTGTCAAGCTATCGCACCAAGCAAATGCATGATTTCCAATATATGACACAGAATTAGGAATTGTGATACTTGCTAGTTGATAAAACGATGAAAAAGCAGAAGAACCGATACTTGTAACACCAGATTCTATTACTACTTTTTTAATATTTTTACTATAAACATTATAGGTTGCTACATTCTCATCAATAATACATACATCTGCATTAGTAGCCTTTTGAATATTCAGCAATCCATCATCATACATTGTCCATGTAATGTCGCCTTCAGTCTTTGTTTCAACCACATTCGCAGCCTTAGCATCAATCTTCATTGCACACAACATAAACAGCAACATGATAATAGCGGTAAAAACGTATCTCTTCCTAATTCCAAATCCTTCCATATTATCTATCCTTTCCATCACAGTATATAAATACAAATCATATATAAAACTGTATTAGATTTTTTAAAACACTGTTGACTTTTATATCAACAATAAAAATGTCTACTGATTTACCTTAAAACCAATCCTGTTTTCATGCCAATTAAAACTTAATAGCGCCCCAAAAAGCAATAATAACATTACGTTTAATAGAGGTATAGCATGCATGATATTCTACGGAATTTAATACAGACATAAGACTTTTGCAGCTATTACTGGTCGTCTATTATTGTAAATAATACCACTCTTATTTGTTTGCCTTAACCTTAACCTTTTTCCCAAGTCCTTTGCTCTGAAAGAGTTTAGTGTAAGCGCTGACTTTGCTCTTTGGTACTTTGATAACAACGCTCTTACCAATTCCGGAGCAAGCATTAGCAGAAACGCTCTTCTTGGTAAGCTTTGTACTCTTGACTGTCAGCGTTTTAAGCTTCCCCGTCTTGCCAATGAATTTCTTTCCAAGCTTAATGACTTTTACCGGAAGAGTCAGACTCTTAATAGCGGTATTGTAAAATGCTTTGTTACCAATAGTTGTAACATTTGATCCTATTGTAAGACTTGTAAGGGCTGTACAGCCTGAGAAAGCTTCATCACCAATCTTGGTGACGTTCTTGCCTATCGTGATCTTTTTGGCTTTCTTGTTGCCTTTGAGCGCTTTTGAATTAACTTCTGTGACTTTGTATACTATTCCATCATAGGAGATTGTAGCTGGAATATTGATTTTTGCAGCATTCTTATTATTGTTCTTAGCGTATTTTACAGTCCTGTTCTTCCTTGAAGTTACAATATAGCTGGCTTTAGATTTTGAGTCTTTGATGGTTTCCCCGATATTTTTCACATTGAAATCTGGATCTTTTTCCCATTTGGCTTTTAGTGTAATTGATTTTTGACTGGTTTCACGTAACCTATTTTCAGCAATGCTTATCGAAGATTTGTCGTTCACTTTATATGAGTTACTCCCTAAATTGTATTCCCAGCACTTGAACTTATATCCGCTCTTTATAAACGTGTTCACCGGAAGGATTTGAGAGTCTCCAGATATCGCAACTATTTCATTCATTGAACCACTGCTAGCACTATTGCCATCAAACATAATTGTATACTTTGTGTAATCATCCTCCCATACAGCTGATAATACCAGCGTATCAATATTGTTATCTAATACTTCATCCAAACTAAGACGTATACTTTCTTCATCCTTACATTCACTAGCATTGTTGGAATTGACAACTCGATATTCCCAATGATGAAATTTGTATCCGCTCTTTTCGAATTTGTTCTTTGGAATAGTAACGTCTGAGTCAACTTCTGCAATAAAATCCGGCATAGTCCCAGATGAAGCACCATTTCCATCAAATTTGATTGTATAATGCTTTACTAGCTTTTTATTTACTTTTACTGCTGTTCCTTTAGAGAGTGAATATATTGGCTCGGTCAAATCATTTGCATCACACCAAGTATAATTATCTGAAGACGCTAACTCTATCTTAACATTTGAATCATTAACTATTTTATTAAGGCTTGGAAAAAATGAGACTAACGAAAGATCTCTTTCCATTCCCCATTCGTCAACTGTTTTAATAGATAGAGATGATGTGCCAGATGTTATATGAACAGTTTTAATTGCTTTGTCATATCCTGTAAAATAATATTCACTTCCCGTACTGTTGGGTATTAGAGAACCATTGCCCTCCAAAGTAAGGACACTATTCTTATCAAGGTGGCATGTAAAATCACCTCTTTTATATTCAAATGGTGCAATAATCGACAAAAGAAATGGTGTGTTTTCAAATACACTTTCTATGGATATATTTGATAATAATTCCTGCGAAATATTTACATTGGTAAGATTTACACAATCTTTAAAAGCACGGCCATTAATGTATGTCAGGGATTTTGGAATTACCACCTCCTCAAGACTTCTACATCCTTCAAAAGCACCTGCACGAATCTGTGTTACAGAATCTGGTATAACCACTTTTTTCAGGCTATGACAATACATAAAGGCTGATTTATCTATTATTTCTACAGAATCTGGAATATTGATGTTCTCCAAATTAGATAAACTACAAAAGGCCCCCTCCCCAATATGAGTTACACCATATGGTATAATTAATGTTTTAACATCATTACAATAATCCCAATACAAAAACCAAAAAGCCCATTCAGGAATTCTTTTTATTCCAGCTTGAAGTTCCAACGTGTTATCATCATAGAGTATCCAATAGTCTCCTTCAGCTTTAATCTTACCAGCAGCCTTAGCATCAACCTTCACCAGACATAGCATAAGCAACATCATAACGATTGTAATGAAATATCTCTTTTTCATATTCAGCCCTGAATCCTTTCTAAAAACACATAAAACTTATTGTTACATTTATAAACTCAAAAGTAAATTTTTAATTTACTAATTGTGCTCATGCATACAAATCAATTTGTGCTAAATGAGCTGCAACATTCCTACCTCTCACATTCCTCTAATATCAGCAATCGCGGCTTTACCTTTCTTCTTACTTTTGACCTTGTTACTCTTATCTTACATAATTTTCTCACACAGAGATTATATATTTGTAAACCTCAAATTAAATTTTGATATATTATTTGAGATTTTAATATTAATACTAGTGCTATTAGCCGATAATAATATTTTAATTGTATAAAAAGAAACTGTGATAATGAGATCAATAACAATATCAATCCCATTATCGCAGTCTTATCTCCTCTGATAAATGAACTTGGGTCTCATAAGTCAATATTGCTGCATTTCTAATTTGGTAGGTCTTTTGTAAAAATATTTCTTCTGTAAATCAGCTTTGTAAATATTTAATACCTTATCTATTATTCGATTACTATACAAGCAGTTATCGTATATCTCTTGCTTCGTGACAAATCCATTCGACTCAATGCAAAAATCGATGATTAAAACTATATCTGTAAATATTTCTCTTTTATCCTTTACTGTTTCCTTGTTATGAGCATAATAAACCCTGTCTGCAATGGTTTTACAGTTGTTTTCTACAAGCTTATCCCTGCTTATATTCCCGGGGGTAATTCCATTACAAAATAAAGATTTAGCCAGTTTCTCACATTTATCTAACTTCTTCTCTGTATATTCTTCTACCGATAATACATTCTCTGGCCTCTTTCCCTTATTTTCTTTTAAAAAGTTCTCATTTATCCTTGTGAGCTTTTTATCAGCTTTGTTCTGTATTTCTTTCCTGAACAATCCCATTGCACATAGGAAATTAATATGATGGTTTGTTGTTGACATTCCCCATCGTTTAGAGCGCTTGCGAGCTTTCGTTGTCATAGTACTTGTCACTGCATGGAAACAATAACGCTTATTGTAAACAAAAGGCATAAAGTGGGAAATGTCACAAATAATATTTGTGGTTGAGATCAGAAAGTGATCCATCGATTTAAAACAACGTTCAGTAATATAGCACAGAACGTTTATTAATGCAATTTTTATAATCTATTAGATATTATTGTTATAGAATGAAGTTATAAAAAGAGTAGAAATCCAAAATAATAAAAAGGAGATATAATAAAAAATGCGTCTATGGAAAATGATTATAACATCATGTTTGTTAGTTATTGTTGTTGTTGGATGTGGTAAGAAAAATGAAAATGAATATGGTGAGGAGTATGTAGCAAAAATAACAGAGGATTATGCAAACGCAATGAAAAGCACACTAGCAGAAGCTGCCGGAGGAGGTCCTGCTGGAGATGATGTCGCTTTTTCAAAAAGTGGAGAGAAGGGAACTAGAGACAATCCATATAAGATAGGTGATAAGATTTATGTTGATAATATAAAAGGGTATGATGCGCTTAAGGACGAGATATTTCAACTTTCTTTTTGCGTAAATAAGTATATTACTCCTGACAATTATGCGGAGAATGGTATCACTTCCACTAATTCTGACTATCTCGAATTGTTAAATGCTTCTTATAGGTTAGACGGTAATATTGATTCGTTACCATATGGATGTGTTTCATTGATTTGGGTTTCTGAGGATATGGTTGATGGGGTATCACACTATCCACAGGATAGTAATCTTAAAGATGTCACTTCAATGTACACGGGTGTTGATTATGAATGGTATTATCTTGGAGATAGCAACACCAAATATAAGTATGTTTACTTAAGCTGTAATACAACAGATGGAATTAGGAAAATATACATATTGTTAGAATAAAAATAAATTGTCTTTATGACGCCAACATAAAGAGTATAAGAAACACAAACAGGCGCATTGACTGTTATAAAAATTATAAGACAGCAACCGGGGATTGATTATAAGGAATATTAAAAAGTATGCAAAAACTAAAGGATATCATTTCTGATAGTAAATCTTTATCAAATGGCCTCAAACAAAA
>JAEEGH010030036.1_pt1 | contig 10586 bp, 6 predicted proteins | sample 9134181 | NCBI WGS metagenome assembly JAEEGH01 (sample SAMN16246544, study PRJNA631951) | gut metagenome | biome: gut microbiome; feature: rumen; material: DP-attached | host: Bos | place: Iran: Karaj | collected 2018-10 | reverse complement strand
TAACGTAATCTGTTCCGCAGATAACACCGACTGCCATGATGGCACCCATAACTGCTCCTCTTTGTCCTCCGACCATCTTACCACCCTGATAAGCTATAAGCAGAGGCAGTACATATTTGATCATCGGGTCAACCATTGAACTGAGCTGTTCATTTGGGAGCCAACCTGTTGCTATAAATAGTGCGGTCAAAAGACCCCAAGCAATAAATGCGCCGATGTTCGGCATGACCATTCCGCTGAGGAAACGGCCGAAGCTTTGTATTTTTTCTTTCATTTGGATTTCCCCTTCCAACCTATGCGATAGGTACGTCCCGGCACGTCTGCCGGATTTTCAAGTGTATAATCCGAACGCATTCGTTTGATGTAAGCCCATTATATTTGTACGCAATTTAGTTTTCAATTCATACATCTTTAACTTTGTCACGAGGGGAAAGTGACAAGTCCTTAAGAGTCAAAAAATGCGCGGTGTACATAACCACCGCGCAGTATTTTATTTGTCCAGTATTTTCTCAAATTCTTTTTCAGACATAGGCTTGTAGAAATAATAGCCCTGAATATAATCACAGTCATAGTTTCTAAGGAACTTGAGCTGTTCTTCCGTTTCAACACCTTCGGCCGTAACCTTGGCTCCTATCATGTGGGCAAGTCCGATAGTTGTGATTATTATTGACTCCGCCTTTTCATTGATGCCTATCTTACGGATAAAGCCCAGATCAAGCTTGATGATATCAAAGCTGAAGTTCTCAAGCATGGACAGTGAACTCATTCCGCTTCCGTAGTCATCAAGAAGTATCTGAATTCCCTGTTTCTGCATCCGGTTCAGATAGTCCATGGCCTTGGCTTCCAGGTCCGCATAAGCTGATTCCGTCACTTCAAATCTTATCATCGTAGAATCAAGCTCAAGGTCTTTTATCCTCTCGAATATACTCTCAATGAAAGGTGAGTCATAGAAATCTACCCTTGAAAGATTCATGGCACATGGAACAATCTTTTTCTTCTTGTATGTCCTTCTCGCAATCAGCTCCATACCACGGCTGACAATAAAATTATCAAGTGAAGGTATCTTTCCCTCTGCCTCAATTACAGGAATGAAATCGCCGGGTGATACCATTCCAAGATCTTTGTGCCGCCATCTTATAAGCATCTCAGCGCTGACAATCTCTCCGGTCTTGGCATCAACAATAGGCTGATAATACGGTTCAAATTCATTCTCATCGAGAGCTCTCTCAAAGTCTGCCAGAAGAAATCTCTGCTTTACATAGTTTTCCTTCAGAACATCGTCGTAATATGCATAAAGAAGATTTCCTTTTCCGGTCTTGATGTTCTTTTCAGCAAGCTTTGCCCCTGCAAGGATCTGGGTAACCCTCGCTCCGGAGCTGTTTATCGCATGAATTCCGCAACGTATCTCATAATTGAATTCCTTGGATTCAACCCTGAAAGTCTGACTGCACATGGCTTTGAGGTTTTTGTCCTTAAGGTTTTCATTGGCGGTAATAAGAGCAAAATGATCACTCTCAAGTCTTCCCATGATTATCGGTCTAAGATACTTGCGCAGTACATCCCTGGTCTGAAAGATGACCATATCACCGCTTTGGTCTCCAAAGAGCTCATTGACTGCCTTGAATCCTTTTACATTTGTGTAAACCAGAGAATAATTTCCGGAATCTGCGAACTCCGAAATAAAAAGCTCAGCCCTGTCCAAAAATCCGGCTCTGGAATACTCATCAGTCATTACATCGTGATCCAAAGAAGACGTGATATCAAAGAATACAAACAGTCTCCAGTCGGGATATCCGGGGACTTCCCTGACTCTGATATTTTTTGCTCTTCGTCCCCTCTCAACATCTACATGGACAGTCCTTACAAAATTTCCCCTTTCTACAATCTCATGACAAATATAAGTCATGTTCATGCAATTTAAAAAGTTCTCTCTTTCCTCCTCAACTACCTTCTGAGAAAGCTTGAAAACTATATCATTGTATTTAAGCTTCGTGCTTTCAAAAACGCTCCACAGAGACTGATTAAGGTAATAAACCTCGCATACCCCGTTAGTTATATTGACAGAGACGATCATGTCATATCCGTCAGCAAGGATGGTCTTGATCACCGGCTGCTCATAAACACCCATGTATGGGATTACAGAGCCCTCTTTGAGCGGGCTGATAACTCCGTCTTCAATAACTTCGCCCTCGCCTCTGAACATTGTTCTTCCGTTTTTTACCTTGAAGTAGCTTCCGTCAGTGATCAGATAGAACCTGCCTCCGTAGCTGTCGGGCAGCACAATATCTTCGATGACATTTTTGCCATCGATGGTCATTGTCTTTATGGTATCCGCGTGGGGAATAATTTCAATGTTGGTAAGATCAAGTCCGTCAGAAAAACGGACATAGTTTGGATCCGCAGCTTCTCCCCTAAGCTCCGGCAAAAGATATACATTATATGCAGCATTCATCGAACCCGAACTAAGCCCTATAACAATGCCCTCGTAATCTGCAAGCGCATCCTTAAGGCCAATTCGTTTCATGAATGCCAGCTGTGTAGGCACATGACCGCCTGCCAGATAGATAACATTGGACCAGGCAATAAGATCCTTAACAGAACTATCCGGCTTTTCATCAAGTATTTTTACTTCTCCTACGGGAAGATTTGTGAATTCAAATGCATCCAAAAGGCGCTTCTTCTGATGCTCGTTCTCAGAAACAGCCTCAGGATCACAGGGAACATACAATAAATTAGCGGACTGCGGCCACTCACCCCTGAGATCTTCAAAAAAGCCATAGCACTCCTCAGGTGGAATCTTCTCATAAGATCCCATCTCCTGATAAGGGATGAAACTACCGGTTAGATAAAGAACCATACGCTCTTTCTCCTAAAAATCCGAGGCCATTTAACATATCGTATATAAATCTATTGTATCACGAATTATCATTCCCTGCTGTATTAACTGTTTCTTTTTTCAACAAACACGCGATCAATAAGGCATGAAATCATTACCGAATATCAGGGCATGTGTCTTACCTGACATGTCATAATAGAAAACATTATATTCAGTCCCCATTCCGGACGTTATAGAATCGCAGTGCTCAGCTACTACAGTAGGCTTTGTCTCATCGCCTGTCACATACAGATCTGCACCTTTTCTGTAGTAGAGAAGTCCGTCCAGAACATTCACCTTCATACCGTCATTTCCACCGGCCTTGGCTTTTTTATCAATCTCTTTCAGCTCACCGTCCTCATATCTGTAAAGCACGCCAAAGTCGTCAACAATATAAAAGCAGCGTCCTCTCTCATCGCAGGCCACAGACTCCTTGGTTATGTCATCAAAAATCTTCTCATCAAGGCATTCCCCGTCTTTGTATTTTTTGACGGTAACAGTCCTGTTATCTTTACTGCTCTGAGCGATCATCACCGTATATTCATCTCCGGTATTTATGGTATAAACAGTACTTCTTGCAGGAAACTGCTCGATCTCCTTGTCCACTCCATGGAACATGCACGGTGTCATTTTTGCACCGTAGAACACAGTCCCCAACAGGCTTTCAGTGTCATATATATCCTGATGCAGGGAGCTGTTACGATTGCTTTGGCGAACATGATATGCTCCGGGTTTAAGAGTTCCTACACTGCCTTCATAAACCATCTCCGAGCCGTCCATTCCAAATTCATAGTAATATACATTCTTATCATTTTTGCCGACGAACATGAACTGTGTACATTTATTGTTAAGGCAGTACTGATTTATAGAGTCGGTTCCACCGACGAGAGTTTTTTGACCATCTGAAAAACTGTAGAACTTTCCTAAGTATTCGCTGCAGATTATCTCTCCCGCATCACTGACCGAGATAACATCATAATCTCCCTTAGCTACAGGCTCCGGCCTTGAATCTTTTTCAGCGACAAAGACCGATGAATTCTTGCCGTCATATCGGATGAAGGACACCTTTTTCCCATTTGGTGAAAGAGTTGCTGAATTAACATATCCGGTCATTACCTTATACGATTTGTCTTTTTCAACATCATACCAGTATAATGCTTTTTCACCACTGCCGTCGGACTGACCATACACTACAGCCTCTCCGTTAAAGCTTATGGCAGCGCAGGTATTATGATTGCACAGAAGCTTAAAATTCAAATCTCTGTCCACGTAATAGCACGGTCCGCTGATTGAACGAAGTATTGCACCGCTCCACTCTTTGTTGTAATAGATCTCATATGACCTTCCAATATCTTCCGGTACATTCACAATTTTGCCGGCGTCATTATACATTTTACCCTTGTATTCCGTGATGGTTTTTGGATTTGATCTTAACGGATATAATTCTACACCGCCCCCGGTTATGGGGATGGCCATTACAATCATAACGGCAAGAAGTACGAATCCTGTTTTCATTTTTTTAAGCACAGCTCTCATCATAAATCACAATACCTCTCTGTTTTATGTCTCAAAGCTTGACAATGAATCTTATCACAGCTCCTATCATTAATACAAATCTAAACGCCATACCGTTGCAAGAAAGCAGATATTGATTAGTCTATGTACAGTTTTAGGGAGAATCTGTTCGATCCATAAATTATAATGGACAAAACAATGATCATTCTTTTGAGAAGGCAGGAGAACTTATGGATATTTCACACAGAAAAGTTGATAAAGTGCTTGTTTTTACAGACAAGAACGGAGCCCCAATTGCAAACAGGGAAGTTCATATTGAACAGACAAACCACAGCTTCCTTTTTGGATGCGGAGCGTTTGATTTCATCCCCCATGTAATGAAGGGCGATGACAGAACAAAAGAGATAACTGAGAGCTGGCTTGATATCTTTAATTACGGAACACTTCCGTTTTACTGGGGTAATTTCGAGCCCGAGGAGGGCAAGCCAAACAGCGAGATGCTCATGAATACAGCCAAATACCTTCAGGACAAAAACGTTAAGGTCAAGGGACATCCCCTCTGCTGGCACACTGTATGCGCTGACTGGCTCATGAAATATGACAACGAGACTATTCTTAAGAAGCAGCTTGATAGAATCGAGCGCGAAGTCGTCGGTTTTAAGGGCGTTATAGACATGTGGGATGTCATCAACGAAGTTGTTATCATGCCTATTTTTGATAAATACGACAACGCCATCACCAGAATCTGTAAGGAGAAAGGCAGAGTAGGCCTTATCCGCGAGGTCTTTGCCAAGGCACACGAGTGTAACCCCAATGCAACTCTGCTGCTTAATGACTTCAACACATCCATCAACTATGAGATTCTCATTGACGGCTGTCTTAATGCAGGTGTGCCCATAAGTGCCATCGGCATCCAGTCCCACCAGCATCAGGGCTACTGGGGAAAAGAGAAGCTGGAAGAAGTTCTGGATCGTTTCTCATCCTTTGGTCTTCCAATCCACTTCACAGAAAACACCTTGATTTCAGGTGAGATCATGCCTGCACACATCGTTGATCTCAACGACTGGCAGGTAGATGAATGGCCAAGCACTCCCGAGGGCGAAGAAAGGCAGGCCCGGGAGATCGAAGAGATGTATCGGATTCTCTTTTCACATCCTCTTGTTGAAGCAATAACCACATGGGATTTCAAGGACGGTGCATGGCTTAACGCACCAAGCGGATTCCTGAGAAAAGACCTCTCAAAGAAGCCATCGTATGAGATGCTTAAAAAGCTTGTAAAGGACGAGTGGTGGACTGACACCACAGTTAAGACTGACGAGAACGGCCGTGTAAACTTCTCCGGATTTAAGGGTGAATACAAACTGACCGCCGGCGATATCTGCGCGGATGCGACTCTCACCGACGATCAGGAAGCTGTTGTTAAGCTTGTATAACTGCAATCAGACAGTATTATTATTGTTGTTGTTTCTTTTCTTCTTCGACTGGTTGACTGCTATGATTGTAATAACTATTGCGATAACTACAAAGACTGCAAAACATTTTCCGGCCAGGAAATAGAGATTTGCTATTCTTTCATTTATGTCCTGTTTATTCTGAGCATCGCCGGTATCTTCATCAGCTGTAGCAGCGATTTCTTCATCTGCTGCATCTTCTGCTGCTACAGTTGATCTCTCGGTATAATTGGCAAGTTCTATCATTTCCTCTACATCAGCATTAAGCGCTTCATAGTCTGCATCCGGATTAAAGGATTTTGCAATAAAGTAATAGAACCATCCATCAACCATCGTACAGTATACACTAGACCTGTATTCTTCTCCTGACATACCGGATACGTAAAAGACCATGTATGGGTCGCCACTTTCAGAGTTATAAATACCTTTGTTAGTTATGAAGGCATTTCTTCCGATATTCTGACCATTGTCTCCCTTCATTTCAGCTGCCAGAAATTCAATATCATCTTTATCCCAGTCACGAAGATCTCCGGTCAGTCCGTCAGACTCTTTGCCCTTTACCGCAGACTGAAGCCAGTAGCCCTGATCATCTTTCATCAAGGCATAGAAGCATAAAGCTCTGGAATAGCTGAAGTCGTACTTCAGATCGTCCAGATTAAGCCCAAGCTCTTCCACATCGTCTCGATAGGAATTGTTCTCATCTATGACATAAGGATACTTTTTTGGTATTTCAACTTCAATTTTCTTTTCAGGGAAAGAAAGAATGAGCGGTTCAGAAACTTCAGTTGATACTGATGTAAACACCTTTGAATCAGACGCCTCTGCTTCAGTTTTTTCATCTTCTGATTCCTCAACAGGTGACGCGTTATAATATGTAATACCATCGGCAAAAGCCTGTGCTTCTTCCTTAAAATCAGAAGCTTTTGTATCGGGATCAAGAGTTCTGATCATGATGGTATATGACTCACCATCCACAAATGTATACATAGAATACATATTCCATGCCTTTGTACCCTCATCAGTATCTTGATAATACGTTCCGGAAACACAATAATATGCAACATCGTCAGATGGTCTGTAACCCCCGTCCCCGGAAGCAAGAACCTGAGAGTATTCCTGTGTTCCGTGTATTAATTCGCTGGCTACGAGGTAAGACATATCTCTAAGTTCTTTATCACTATATGTGCTTAGGTTCTTAATATTATCCGACTTAAGCGCAGGATTCTTATAAAGTATTGCCTCAACAGAGTATTCTCCTGAATAGTAAAGGCCATATACTCTTACATGACTGCCGGCAAGACTGCCATAGAATGCATCCATGTCGATTCCGAGCGATCCAAGATCCCCTCGATAAGATTGCTTCTGAGTAAGCACATACTCGTACACCTCAGGCACTTCAATTCTAAGATTTGCTTCCGGATCATCAATAACCGTCCCCTGCTTTGCATCCCCCGCTGCATGAACAACAATCCCGGGCAAAACAAACATGGCTGCCATAATAAGCGCTGCCGTTTTCATTACAAACTTTCTCATGATAAACCTCCATTCCAAAACAATGGATAACATAACATATCGGTAATTTTCAATCAAGTATCCAGAGGTATATCATTCCAATCGTCTTCTTCAGAAACAAGCCACTCCAGACCTCTTCTGCGCTCGGCCACTACTTCACCATTGATCTTCGGAAGCTTTTTAAGATTTATCCTGGCATCCTCGGTCGTCCAATGGTATCTGTAAAAGAGATCCAGCATATCCAGGATTTCTTCCACATCGCGCATGTTGACCTTGGCCTTGAATTCATCATAGTCCTTACACTCGCGAACTATCTTGATCGCCTTCATATAATCAAGCGGATCGGTTGGCACCTTGAATTCGTCATCCCCTATTATGCCCAGCGCCCATACCAGTGCCCAGAATGTCTCGTACTTCCAGGTTATATTGCAGAGGCTCTGCTTCGTGTAACTTCCGTTCCACAGCTCTTTTTCTTCCTTATTCAGACAGTCCTCCACGCCAAAGCGCTTAAATTCCTCACTAAAAAAGGATTTTGACTTTTCAAATTCATTGTTCAGTGCATCGTGAGCCACCTGAATGATAAGCAAAGTAGCTATGGCTTTCTTGCATATAACATCCACATCCTTTAACTTAACTTCTGATGCATTCTCTATAAAAGGCAGGCTCTCCAGATAATCTATTCCCTGGTCCTTTAGAAACTCAATGCTCTCTCTTTTTCTTTGTTCCGCAGACTTACAAGAAGCTGCGCCACCCTTTTTAAATCTTTTCAAGAAATCGAACAGTCCCATTAGCACCTCCTTATACTTCTATCCACTCTCTGTATTTTATTATCATCTTTCTACTCCATTATCATGACGTTGTTATAGAAAAAAGAATCACATTCCCGTCAATCCACATTTCACCGCCATAATAACCGGGTATTATATCCTTGCAAAAATCATATGAATAATTCCAGCTTCCGCTGCGTGTTTCAATGCTCTCAAATGTAATATCAGGTTCTGCCTCTATCCATTCATATGAAGAAGCATATTTATCAGCCGCTTCTTCAGACAAAACAATATATCCCTGATACTTGTAGTCCAAAGGTCCGGGTGTTCTGTCATCTCCACTTCCCAATTTTATCTGCTCCCATTCACTATCGAGCGCTCCTTCTAAAGAAGGAAACATCTTTGCTATTGCATCTTTAGACGTAATGTCTAACTGCTGATAATCCTGAGTAATACCTTCATTAGTTGAATTACTATTTGCACATCCGGCCAAAACCATAACTGCCAGCAAAATAGCTATACCTGTTCTCTTCATCTCTTCCCTCATATTAACTCTACAAATGTTTCAAATTTTAAAAAAGAGCATCTCCAATTGATGAAATGCTCTTTTTCTTATCAGTCAACGGTATAACTCACACCTTTAAATGCTTCCCTTGCCGGATCGTCATATATCTCTATATATTGATTAGTCTTTCTTATCAAAATCTTCAGGAACGTGAGAAAAAAGTCCCTGGCTCTGAACAGGCTCTGATGTCTCCTTGTCCTGCGCCTCAGGCTCTTCTACAACCTCTCGAAAATCCTGAACTGCAGGTTCTGCGCTCACAGGCTGCTCATTAGCTGCTCCATATGAACTCTCAGCCGGCTGCTCTATTACTGGCTCTTCCTTCTTGGGCTTCTTGATGGGAACATTCTCACCAACCATAGCTGACTCAGCTCTTGTGGCATAGATTCTTCCCTCTTTTGCCTTCTCCTGCTCCTCTTCTGTGGGTTCAGGAAGATTCTCAACCTCTCTGTATATCTTCATGAATTCCTTACCGGTAATAGTTTCTTCCTCAATAAGGAACTGCGCTATCTTGTCCATTGCATCAAGATGCTCGCTGATGATCTTCTTAGCCTTGTCATAACACTCAGCAAGGAGCTTCTTGACCTCGGCGTCTACTTCGGCTGCTGTCTGATCGGAGCAGTTGAGAACTCTGTTTCCGTCCAGGTATCTGTTCTGGATTGACTCAAGCTGCATAAGTCCGAACTTGTCGCTCATACCAAACATGGTGATCATGCTTCGTGCCATGCTGGTAGCCTTTTCTATATCATTCTCAGCTCCGGTGGTTACTGTGTTAAAGATAACTTCCTCAGCTGCTCGCCCACCAAGAGTGACAATAATGTCATCTATTATCTCATCCTTGGTCTGAAGGAATTTCTCATCCTCAGGAACCTGCATAACATATCCGAGAGCTCCCATGGTTCTTGGAACAATCGTGATCTTCTGAACCGGTTCTGTATTCTTCTGAACTGCACTGATAAGTGCGTGTCCTACTTCGTGATATGATACAATCTTTCTCTCTGCCTTGCTGAGGATTCGGTCCTTCTTCTCTTTTCCTACAAGAACCTGCTCAACGGCTTCCATAAGATCCTGCTGGCATACATACTCTCTGTGCGCCTTGACTGCATTGATAGCAGCCTCATTGATCATGTTGGCAAGATCAGAACCTACTGCTCCGCTGGTTGCCAGCGCGATTGCCTTAAGATCTACGGTCTCATCCATCTTAACATCTTTAGAGTGAACCTTGAGGATCTCCTCACGTCCCTTAAGATCAGGCTTATCAACTATGATACGTCTGTCAAATCGTCCGGGTCTTAACAGTGCCTTATCAAGGATCTCAGGCCTATTGGTCGCACCGAGGATAAGTACACCCTTGGAAGAATCGAAACCATCCATCTCTGAAAGGAGCTGGTTAAGAGTCTGCTCTCTCTCCTCATTGCCTCCGCCGTACTTGCTGTCACGGCTTCTTCCGATGGCATCAATCTCATCTATGAAAATGATACATGGCGCATTCTTGCTTGCTTCGCTGAAAAGATCTCTAACCCTGCTGGCACCTACGCCGACATAGAGCTCGATGAAATCTGAACCTGCCAGTGAGAAGAAAGGTACATGTGCTTCTCCGGCAACAGCCTTGGCAAGAAGTGTCTTACCTGTTCCGGGAGGACCTACAAGCAGAGCTCCCTTGGGGAGCTTAGCTCCGATCTTGGCGTACTTACTTGGATTATGGAGGAAATCTACAACTTCCACCAAAGACTCTTTTGCCTCATCCTCACCTGCTACATCTTTGAATGTAACTCCGGTCTCCTTCTGAACATAGACCTTGGCGTTACTCTTACCTACGCTGAGTGGTCCGCCGCCTCTGCCCATCCTCTTAAAGATGATGGAGAGAAGGAGCCACATCAGAAGAATCGGCGCTATATAATAAA
>JAEEGH010030030.1_pt1 | contig 10587 bp, 5 predicted proteins | sample 9134181 | NCBI WGS metagenome assembly JAEEGH01 (sample SAMN16246544, study PRJNA631951) | gut metagenome | biome: gut microbiome; feature: rumen; material: DP-attached | host: Bos | place: Iran: Karaj | collected 2018-10 | reverse complement strand
TTGCAGATGTTCGACATGAGACGAGAGGCATGGGCCTGGCCATTAGGCATCCAGCCCGCGCCGGTCATGCGCGCCGATTCGATCCCAAAGCGCCAGCGCGTCGGGGGCGCCCACGACCGTGCCGTAGCCGCCGCGGTAGGTCCAGGCCGAGAGGCGGTCCACGCCCTCCTCCACGGCGATGTCCACCCAGCGGTCGATCTGCGAGAAGTCCTTCGGCTGCTTGTAGTAGCCCATGAGCCAGCGCTCGGACTGCTTGCCGTACTTCTTCGCGATCGCCACCGTGCGGCGCGTGATCTCGCGGAAGAAGTCCTCGGGGAGAGCCCAGTTGACGATCGTGGTGGAGAACACGTCGAAGTACGGGCACGCGCCCACGAGGTCCCAGTTGTCGTAGCCGCGGTACTCGCTCACGTAGTAGCCGTTCTGCGTGGCGTGCACGCAGCAGGTGATCTCGCAGTCCTCGCGGATCTCCTTGATGGCCTTCGACGTGTCGCTCAGCACCACGAGCGCCTCGCGCCAGCGGAACTGCTTCACGTCGTTCGTCATGTAGCGCGGCATCTCGTAGCCGTAGTAGTCGAGGAAGCGCTTGCGGCAGACGGGGCAGAAGCACGTCCAGTCGTCCGCCACGCCGCCGGTGATGGAGGCGATGCCCTTCGGGAAGGCGTAGTGCGGCTCGTCCCAGAAGAAGCCGTCGCACGCCGTCTCGCGCGCGAGCGTGGTGCAGAAGTTGCGGAAGTAGTCGCGGTAGGAGTTCGTGTTGAAGCAGGCGTAGGGCAGCTTCTCGCCGGTGAGGGCGGAGACCTGCCGGTTCTCCACGTTGTCCTGCAGGAACTTCGACACCTGCTCGCCGCCGAAGTACTTGCCGTTGCCCCACGGGTCGATCACGCACTTGAGCCCCAGCTCGTGCGCCTTCTCGACGATCTTCGGGATGTTGGGCCGCCAGAAGTCGAAGTCGAACTCCGTGACGGCGAGGATCACGCACGTCACGCCGTGCGCCTTCATCTCCTTGAAGTCCGCCTCCGCGTGCTCGACATAGTTGAGGCCGTAATAGCTTATTGCCGTCTGATTGATCGCCATTTGTCTTTCCTTTTTTGTGCTTGTCAATGGGTCGTGAAGAACCGGGCCGCAGCGGAGAGGTCCTTGAGGACGCGGCGCCAACTCTCGGCCGTGCGCGGGAGCGTCGGGCGCATCTCGACGAGCGGGCGATGGAGGCTCCGCACACGGTAGCGATCCTGGTTGAGCGGCGGGATGGACGACTTGTCGCCAGCCGCCGCGCGCTCCGCGAGCATGTCCGCGAGATCCGCCATCGCCGGCACCGCCCAATGCCGCGCCACCTCATACTGGTGCGAACGGCAGTAGCCGCACGAGGCGTTGTCGTAGAGGACGTGCTCGAAGTCCGGGTTGCGGATCTTCTCCACGGCATCGAGCCGCTGGAGCGATTCGTAGAGAGAGTAGTCCGTGTGGAGCGCGAGGAGATCGGCGAATGCGCGCCCGAGGGCGACGTAGGCGTCTGCCGCCGCCTTCACGTCGGCGGCGGACGAGCCCGCCCCTCCCTTCCAGCTGTGGTATGTGGAGAGCAGCTTGACGCGCGCGGCGGTGACGAGACGGTCGGCGGCGGTGCGCGCGAGGTCAACGGCGTCGCGCCGGACGAAGTCCCCTTCCCACTCGAGTGCGGCAAGCGCGTCGAAGATGCGCGGCGCGCAGGCGAGCTCAACCGGAAACGGCTTCTGCCAAGCCTTGGGGTCGTTGCGCTTCGGACAGGTGCCCACGGCCTCCGTGATGCAGTTGCCGCCCCAACCGAGCAGGCGCGCAAGGGGGATGACGTCCTTCCAGACCGCCGCGAAGGCATCAGCCTGCGCACCGTAGCGGTCGCGGCAGAACTCCACAAGCATGGTGTCCAGGTCCGTCTTGTCCGCCCGCCAGGCGTTGGCGGTGAAGTAGCGGAGGAGGAGGATGTCGGTGTGCGACGACTCCGGCCAGAGGATGTAGCCCTTGCAGAACGGGTCGCTCTCGATCGCGCGCTGGCGCTCGAGAATGATCGGATAGTTCGCCCGGATGTCGAGCGCATTCTCGTATGCGAGAAAGATGCCGAAGGCGTACGGGAACTTTCCAACGACGTTCCAGCGCGTGAAGTTGTTCACGCCGTCAATCTTACCGCCCCATGTGTGACTGCTCGTGGCGTCGGCCTCGTAGTCCCAGATGATGGTCGATTCGGGGTCGAGCTGCGAGATGAGCTGGGACACCTCCGTCGGGTTCCAGGTCAGGTAGAAGTCCCAGCCAGCGAGGAGGATGCGGCTCTTGGGGTAATGCGACTTCGCCTTGGCGACGAGGCGCTTCAGGACGTCCACCTTCATGCGGAGGTTCGCCGCGCGGTCCTTGTAGCACATCCGCTCGCCGAGGCCGATGGTGTGGAGAAGGTCGGGCTTGCCGTAGGCGGCGATCGAGGCCTCGGTGAGATTCCAGTAGGCGTCGAGCCACTTGTCCTCGCGCACGTCCCACACGCGGTCCGTGGGATGTCCGTATGCACCGCCCTCCTGCGGCAGGAACGGCGGCTTCATCTTGTCGAGGAACTTCCACGGCGTGCGGGAGTACCAGTGGCTCATCGTGCCGAAGTCCTCGGGCACCATCACGCCGCGGTCGAAGGCGTAGTCGAGCACGGACTTGCGCAGGAGTCCGCGGAACTGAAGCGACCAGAAGAGCGAGCGGTTGTCGTAACCCTGCATCGCCTCGGGGAGGGGCTTTGCGGGATCAGGGTAGTCCACCACGTCAGGGTAGGCCTTTTGGAACGCGTCGTCCATGCCGATGCGCGGCATGATGAGGTTGAGTCGGCGCTTGACGCACCAGTCGATCTCGCGCTTCCAGTCCGCGAGGCCCCAGTGCTCCGCCTGGAAGCGCGTGAGACCACGGTGAGCGAAGTAGCGGAGGCCGCGGAACTCAAAGGAGGAATGCTCGAGCACGTCGAGACCCGTGATGTCGGGCGCGGCGCCCTTCGGCACCACGTCGCCGTCCCAGAACCAACGGCAGCCGCCGCGCCGCTCGAGGAAGTCGTAGACGGCGTAGAGCGCGCTACGTCCGTTGACGGCGGCGAGCTCGAGTCCGGCGGCGTCCGACTTCATCCGGTACGCGTCGTACCCGTCCTTCGCCGGCGGCAGCGCGGCGAAGCGGATCGCCTTCTCGCCCGACGTCGCGGCGGGAACGATCGCCGGCCGCTCGCCGCAGATCTCCTGCCAGTAGCGCGCCAGCTCCTGCGCGGCGATCCGGTGCGCCTTCTCGCCGCATTCGGGCGACAGCACGATCTGCAAAGCGGACGCGGAGAGCGCCAACATGACAAAGATAGAACATACGACAGATGACAGACGACAAAGCAACATGCTACACCTCGACTTGCTAACTATTTAACCTCTTAACCCTTTAACCTTTTAACCCTTTAACTTTTTAACCTCAAACAGCCTCTCCAGCTCTTCCAGCGACTTGCCCTTCGTCTCGGGGATGAAGAGCACGGTGATGAAGTACAAGACGCCGTTCACGGCGAAGAAGAAGAACATCGACGACCAGCCCCACGCAGCCACCCACGGACGGAACCAGGAGGCGAGCCCCCACGCAACGAGCTGGTTCATGAAGAGCGCAATCGCCATGCCGTTCGCGCGGATCCGAAGAGGCATCAGCTCGGAGAGAACAAGCCATACGCAGAGTCCCGGCCCCAGTGCGTAGAACACCTGCATGAAGAAGAACGCGAAGAGTGCCAGAAGACCCGTGAAGTTGCTCGCCTCCACCCCGAAGCGCTCGATCGCGAGGAACACGCACCCGATGGCGGCAAGCCCCACCGTCATTCCGCCCGTGCCCACCTTGAGGAGCCACGTGCGACCTCTCTTGTCGACCAGCATGGCGGCGGCGATCGTCACGAGCATGTTCGTGAGCTTCACCGCGAGCTGCCCCCAGTTGGCGAAGATTCCCTCGAAGCCCGCGCTGTGGAGGATCGTCACCAGATAGCTCGTGAACGAGCTCATGCCCGTCGTCTTGTTGAACGTGAGCACGAGGCAGGCCAGCAGAAAAGGAATCACATACCGGCGGGAAAAGAGCGAATCGGTGGCATGAGGCATGTATCCCCGTTCCCCATTCCCCTTTCCACATTCCCCATTCCCCGTTCCCCGTCCCCCATTCCCCGTTCCCCGTTCCCCGTTCCTCTTCAGCCACACCGGGCTTTCCTTCAGCTTCAGGCTCCCCAGGAACAGCACCGCGACAGGCACCATCGTCCACCAGAAGTTGGCACCCCATGCGGCCACCCGCCCTGCCTCATCTGCCGTGTCCGACGCGCCGTACCAAGTGGCCACGAGGCATCCCGCGCCAGCGGCCACGACGAGCCCGAGCCCGAGGCAGAACTGGAACACTCCCGTGCCGCGCCCGCGTATGTCTGGCGGCAGCGTCTCCGTGAGGTACATCGGCATGACGACGGCCATGTAGCCGGCGCTCATGCCCTGCAGGACGCGCCCGGCGTAGAGGGCCGGATACGAGCCGAGCGACAGGCTCACGACAGGTATCGCGATGAGGAACATCGCCGCAGACGCGACGATCATCTTCTTGCGTCCGAAGAAGTCGCACAACCATCCCGCAGTAATCGACGACAGGAGCCCGCCGAGGAGGACCGCCCCGACGATATGGCTGATCTGCGCGTCGGAATATGCACCCATCGCCTTCATGTACGGCTCGGCAGCGGCAATCACGCCGAAGTCGACGCCATACAGCAGGCCGCCCAGCCCCGCAATCGCGAGCAGCAGGCGCACATTTCCTTTGTTGGCAGGTTCCATGGTTGATATTTTACAAAATTTTCCCCGTGTTGCCTATGTCATCACCTCTTTGCGGAAGTCTGTTCTTCAGCCGATTCCGCAAAGCGGAGCTTGTCCAGGTAGAGCGCGGGGACGAAACGCTTGCCGGACTTGTCGAGATAGCCGTCGCCGACAAAGAGGTAGGCCTGGTCGGAGAGCGTGGCGGGGTCGAACGTGCCGATCGCGTACCAGGCGTATTCGCCCGACAGCTTCTCGGCAGCGTACGAGCAGGAGCAGACATGCTTCTTCGTCTTCGGATCGTAGATGCCGGCCGTGACAGCGGGCCCCTTGCGGCCCGGGATGAGGTCCGCGCGCAGACGCATCTGCACGGCGTAGCGCTTGCCAGGCGCAAACGCGGCGTCGGACATCGGGAAGTTGACCGACCAGCGCGGCTGTGGGTTGGCGATCTTCGCCGCATGGCCGTCCTCCGCGAGCGGATCGTCCACGCGCTCGTTGCCGTCGCCCAGACGGAGCAGGTGCAAGAAGGCATCCTCCACCACGCCGTCCGTCCGCGCCACGTTCGTGCCGTCCGCCAGCCGCCGCCACGCGTCGAGGATGGCGGTGTGGCGTGGGAGACTGGAGCAGAGGCGCATGTGCTTCACCTCGTCCACGAATGCGAGTGCGCGGCGGGCGAGCTGCGGGATCTCGGCCGCGACAACCTGTGGCTTGCCCGTGAGGTCCACCACCGCGCCGCGCTTCTTGCGGAAGTGCTCGATGCGCACGTAGTCCACGCCGAAGCGGGCCGTGCGGACGTTGAACTCCAGGGTCTTGTCGCCCTTCACGGCGGCGGCGGCCTTCTCCAGCAGCGCGTCCGCGCGGTCCCAGAACTCGGCGGGGATGTCGGGGCTGGGGATGTTCTGATGGCAGTTGAGCCAGCGGTTGGTGTCGGCGGACGTGTAGGCGATCTGCAGGTGGTGCAGTTCCTCAAAGTATTCGCGCACGAATGGCGCGCCCGCGCCGTAGAATCCGGCGAAGAAGTCGTCAAGGAGCGGTTTCATCGGACGGTCCGGGTTCCACATCCACTTCGCGAGCAACCACGCCTTCAGCTCGGCGAAGCCCGCGTTGCAGCCCTGGCGGTCGCCCTGCTCGAAGAGGGCGTAGACGCCGTTGTCGCGGAAGAACTGCACGTTGCCCTGCAGCGCGTAGGCGTCCGGGAACGGATAAGGGTAGCAGTGGAAGTCCGTCACGTAGTCCCACACGTACAGACGCGTCGCCTGCGCGTGCCACGCCTTGATCTCGTCCACGAACTTCACGTTCTGGTGGTAGCGCGAATCGGGGAGCGGACGCGAGAAGTCGCACTCGATCGTGCAGAGGCAGGGCATCACGTTGTGACGCAGCTTCGTCTTCTTCGGCGGCTTGCGCGTGTACTGGTAGGCGAGCGTCTCGATGATCTTGTCCGGGAACTCCTTCTCCACCGCCTCGGCGATCGCGTTCACGAACCGCACCATCGTGCCGGCGTGCGACTCCTCCTCCGCGTCCACTGCCGCGCAAGCGGGGCATTCGCAGTAGTTGTACCAGTCGTTCTGGCTCACGCCGTAGTAGTCGGCCGTGGGATCCTTGCGGATACACGCGAGCACGTTCGAGGTGACGATGCGCAGCACGTCGGGATTCGTGAGGCAGAGCTGCGTGCGCTCCTTGAGACGCGCCCCTTTCACCATGCTGAAGTATTCGGGATGCGCGTCGAAATACTTCTCGGGCGGCAGGAGGCGGTTGAAGGTGTGGCAGTTGCCGAGGCCGCCGCCGAAGCGTCCAGCGGGGCCGCCGTGCTTCGCGCCCACGCGCATCGCAGGGCCGTTCGCGCGGTTGCGCGCGGCGAAGTCGCCGTTGAACATGTCCCACCAGAACGGCTCGCGGTGCGGGAACGCGGGCGTCTGCGCGTCGTCGATGCCGTCGGGCACGGAGAAGGCGTCGCGCGCCGGCACGACCGTGTGCCACGAGGCGTACCAGCGGCAGCCGCCGTAGCGCTCCAGCAACTCGTACACGCCGTAGAGGACGCCGCGCTTCCCGCCGGTAACGAAGAGGTGCGGGGGCTTCGCAAGGAGGCGGAAGGAGTCGTCAGAAGCGGCTCGGGGAAGCGCTACTCCTGTCGCTTCTCGAACCCGCCCCAGCACGATCGCCTTGGCGGGCATCGGCTGATCGTCCGTCACGATCGGCAGCCTGACGCCCGTCATCTTCTCCGTGAAGTCGCGCAACTCCTCGGCGGCGTACGTCACGGACGGCAACGCGTCGGCCGCGCGCACGATCGCGTACTCCGGCGCACGCCCGCGCACGGCCAGGTCAAGCGTCCCCGCCGACGCCGCAAGCGCGCCGGCCAAGCCTAACGCCGCAAAAACCCAAGCCTTGCTACGCATCATTTCAACGTCTCCTCTACCTAAAGATGATCGTGAGACCGTTGCGAACGAGCAGGACGGAGTACGTCGTCAGGCCAGTGGTGGCGTCGGCAGCCGAAAGGACATTCGCGCTGTAGTGCTTCGGCGGCACTGGCGCGAACAACGCCCGCGAGACACCCGTCGCGTCCGACTTCACCGTGCAGATGCCCAGCGTGCGCTGTGCGAAATCCGGTTCCCCGCCGCCAAAGTCGAACGTCACCGGCACCGTCGTCATCCCCTCGGGCAGCACGAACGGCGTGCCCCACTTCGCGTTGACGAACCCGTACGCCTGCACGTCCGCGTTCGTCGGGGCGGCGTCCAGCACGAGCGATGCGCCTGAGCAGATCTCCAGCTCGCAGCCGTCCAGGGCATTCGTCGTGAGCGCCTTCACCCCGCCCTCCAGCACGGTCGTCCGCATGATCTTGTCGGCCGTCGCCATCGGCGTGTCGTGAAACGCGCTTTGATAGTAAAACCTTGGGGCGGAGACGCCTCCGAACGCCAGCGTGCCCGCGCCGTATTTCATCAAGCTCCCGCGCCAGGTAATGGGCTGGGCGAATGCCAGCTGCTTCCCGGCCGGCACGTCCACGCGCCCGGTCCCGTAGACATAGAGTCCGCGCGTCTGGTCGCTGAACGTCAGGGATTCAAGCGCTTCCACCCCCATGCGGCTGTTGAGCGTGAGGGCGTCATACGCAAAGGACGGAAGCGGACCTCCCAGTTCCAGAGGATCTGACACATACAGTCGCAGGCACGTGTTTCCGTTCTGGAAGTCGCTGCTTTGCGAGGTGTTTCCCTGTCCGAATTCGAACTTCCCCACATACGACGTGTTGTCGTGCGAAAACCTCACGCCGGTGTTTCTCCCGACGCCGTTTGCCTCGTAGTAGAGGAGGCGGAAAGGCGCCGTGCCCGAAAGCTCGCCCGTGAACGTGAGCGTGTTGCCCGGCGACGGGCGCACGCGGACGGCATCCGTGCCGTAAGTCGTCACCGGCCCGTCAAGGACTGGATTGCTTGAGTATTCGTAGATGGTCGCCCCGCCCAGAAACGAAATGGCCGTCACGGTGAAGCGTTGCGCGCAGATCGCCAGCGTTCCGCGCACCGTCAACGACTCACCGGTGAACGGCACGTTGTTCACCGTCATGAGCTGGACGTTCGCCGGCACGAAGTAGTGCTTGCCGGGTCCCGGCAACTGCCCGTCCGACCACCGTCCCTTGTTCGCCTCCAGGAAAGAGGAACCTCCGTTGTTGGAGTAATCGGGAAACGTCTGAACAACGACCGGCTGGTCGTAGGCCACCACGAGCCGCTGGAGGCCATCGACCGTCCGCACCGCCAGATATGGGCTGTGCGGAAGCGCGCCGCAGACGTCAGGCTGCGCCTCGATGGAAAGCGTGAAGTCGCTCGCGGAAAGCGCCCCCTTCCCGACCGGCAGCGTCAGCACGGTCACGGCCGCCGCCAGGTCGTCGAGCGGCGCCGCGCGGAACGCCGCCGCGCCCGCCGGATACGCGATCGTCACGGGCGACGAAAGGACGAGCGAATTGGTCACCGCCAGCACGGCGGCATGCGTGTTCGTGCCCGAACCCACAGGCGCAAACGAAATCGTGCCGCCCGCCAGCGTCAGGTCGCCGATCTCGAACGAATCCGCCTGCGGCACGGCAATCGTCACGGGGGCGTTCTCGCCGATGACCGTCTTGACCGACGCGTTCACACCGTCCAGCGCCGTCAAGGTGCTGGTGCCGCCCGCCGTCGTGTAGCACAGCCGCACCGTCCCCGGGAACTCTGGCGTTCCCAGCACCAGCGTGCTCTTGTTGCCTTCCAGTCGAATCGTGCCGAAGAAGTTCGTGCAGACGTTCAGGAGGCGGAGCGTCACGGTGCCTGGATAGGTTGCGTTTGAGTATCGCTGCACCTGCAGCCGCGTCCCGGCCGCGCCGTTCAGCGGCGCGCAGAAATCGCATGTCATGACGCCGGGGGGCGCGGCCGTGGACATGATTTTCGCCGGCGCGGAATCCGGACTCGTCACGGTGATGGCCGTTCCCGTCACGCCTATCGTTCCCGGCGTCGTGGACGTGTCCCACGTACGGAAGATGCCATTCTGGTCGAAGAAAAGCCCCGCGCGCGGGAATTCAAGGACATACCCCCTGCTATCCGGCTGGAACGAGGAGCGCAGGCGCAGCGAGTTGCCGGGGAACGTGGCGACTTTTGTCGTCGCGTCCATGTAGAGGCTCGGGTTCACGGAAATGCCGCCGTGCTTGAGGATGTAGTCGTCGGCGGGCGACAGAGAGTCCGAAAGGCCCCATGTGGCAGGGTCAAAGATCGAGACGCCTTGCCCGGTTGCGCCCTTGACCGATTCGACTTCAGCACCCTGAGCAACGACGGCGATTGCCACCGCCCAAACAAGGCCTATCGTCTTTTTCACATGCATATCGAATTCTCCTTCTCGGGGTTGCTGCTATTCTATCACGAAATCAGAACGCTTGTAATATCTTTTCCGCCAAAATTACAGACTCTTTCCGCCAACGAGCATCGGTTATGGTATACTAGCGGACATGGCAAGAACGAGCAGGCAGAAGCAGGCGGTCCGCACGGTGCCGCGACGCGTCGTCGTGGCGCTGAGGATGGCTGGCATCGCCGGGCAGGACAAGCTCAACGGCATCTTCGAGCACCTGAGCGCGGGACATCGCTGGCAGCTCATCATCTATCGGACGCGCCACGAGTTCACGGACGAAGTCGTCCGCCATGAATTGGCGCGCAAGGCGGACGGCTTCATCGTAGGCATCCCCGACACGGACGACGCGCTCTCCGTGCTCGCCGCGTCCCGCGTTCCGACGGTCGTGATGAACATCGCCGGCGGCGGCATCGAACGCCGAAAGGATGCGATCGCCTTTGTGAAGAGCGATTCGGTCGCCGTCGGCCGCGAAGCGGCCCACACCCTCCTCAGGCAGGGCGTGTACAAGAGCTATGCCTACGCCGGCTACCGCACCGACGACGAATGGAGCCGGGATCGAGGCGTGGCGTTCCGCGACACGCTGCGCGCGGCGGGATTCAGCGCGGAGATCTTCGACCGCGCGCATCAAGGGGAAAAAGTGGAGGACTCGTCCGCGCTGGCCGCGTGGCTGGAGAACCTGCCGAAACCCTGTGGCATCCTCGCGGCGTGCGACGACAGGGCCTTCGAAATCCTCGACACCTGCCGCGAACGCGGCATCAAGGTCCCCGCCGAAATCGGCATCCTCGGCGTGAACAACGACGCAATCCTCTGCGAAAACGCCGAGCCGCGGCTCTCCAGCATCCAGCCCGACTTCATCGGCGAGGGACGGCTCGCGGCCGAGCTGCTGGAGCGGATGATGGCGGGCGGACGCCTGCCGGGATCGAAGCGGGTCAATCTCGTCGGCATCCGCACGGTCGTCCAC
>JAEEGH010030029.1_pt1 | contig 10587 bp, 2 predicted proteins | sample 9134181 | NCBI WGS metagenome assembly JAEEGH01 (sample SAMN16246544, study PRJNA631951) | gut metagenome | biome: gut microbiome; feature: rumen; material: DP-attached | host: Bos | place: Iran: Karaj | collected 2018-10 | reverse complement strand
GTGTTGCGATAAAGCTTCTGGAAAGCGAGGTCATGGCGAAGAGGATGCTCGAAAAGAACAATGTGGATCAGGAGATCATCGACGCCAGGAAGCTTCCTGAGTTCGCAGATCAGGAAGAGGCGGAAGATCTTATCGCGGAATTCGAAGAGTATCAGGATGAACTGATCGGCGAATTCTACCTGAAGAATACCGACAAAAAGGAGGTCGAGAAGTATAGGAAGCTCGCGCTCGAGCCGCCGCAGGTGAAGAAGGAAGAAAAGAAGCCTGTCGTTACGGAAAAGAAGAAAGAGGGAAAGAAGAAAGAGGAAAAGAAGAAAGAGGAAAAGAAGAAAGAGGAGAAAAAGAAAGAAGAGAAGAAGAAAGCAGAAAAGAAGCCGGTCGTTACGGATAAGAAGCAAACCACCACGAAATCGACCACTGCGAAATCGGCCACCACGAAAAATAAAAACACGAAACTGATCCTCAACTGGGATCTGGATGATACGGTGGATCATGACGAGCTCCTGAAAGAGAAGGCCATTCCGCTTGCGCAGATGGAAGAAATGAAGCCCGAAGAATATGAGGAAATGATGAATTTCGAAAACCGGGTCTGCAACGCCAAAGACTTTCCGATAGAGGAGAAGAGAAAGCAGGAAAAGGTGCTGGCGGATCTCGGCTATCCCGGAGCCGCAAGGACAAAGGTTGTCTTCGATATTTTCAAACAGCGGCTTGTGTATGAAGGGTATCTCGTCAAGAAGCGTTTTGTCAAGGAAAATGGCATGACTTCCAGTGATGAGGTATGGACGGAGGAAGCAAAGAAAAAGCCGCAGCTGATCAAGGCCTTTAATTTCCTCCAGGACTACTACAAGGCGCATGATATGGGAAGGCCGAAACCCGGAGGACCCAAGCCTTTGGATAAACAGCAGTATCCTTCGACTTATCAGATGGTCACGATCTCCGATCAGGAGCTTTTGGGCATGCAGATGAAATACGAACACCAGGATACCAATAACTGTTGGGCCTGTTCCGGAACGGCGATCTTAAATCACTATCTGATGAAAAATAACAAAAAGCCCATACTGGTCGATCAGTACGATATGCGGGGATATAAACCGAAATATAAGGAGTTTAAGGACGTCAAGGAAACTCTCGGGAATGATATCATGTACAACGCAGCCGTGAACGAAACAAAGACCTATATCGGGAGAGGCAAGACGGGTGTCGGAAACGTCTTTGAGGTAGGAGATTTCATTCTGGACAGAGCGCCCAACGCCATGCTCCACCGATTGATGCTGCAGGTTGCCGCGCCTTATGATTCTAAGAAAATTACGGAGGATGAGAAGAGGGAAAAGGATACTATTTACGACAACCAGAAACGGATCTTCATGAAACAGGTTCATTCGTGTATACAAGCCGGCCATCCCGTTTCGATCCTGAGTAAATCCATCTGCAAAGGGTTCCGTCATTATGTGACCATCGTCGGGATCGGATATGACGAGGAAAAAAAGACGGATGTGATCAAATATCTGGATTCTCTGGAAACAAAGGAAAACAAGGGAAAAGGCCCCATGCCAATAAAGTCCATGCCGGTGGATGAGGTAATGTCAAAGATGGGCAACGGACAGCAGATCGAACTCACCTGGTTGACGGATATGGAGAAGGATGCGGATCTGAAGAAGAAGTTCACGAATCTGAAAACGAACCCGAAGGGGGAATATTACGAAGAAGAGAAAACGATGGAAGCCTCGATGAACGTGATGAATACCAAGGGGGTCACCGTCAGCCAGTATCCAAATGAAATGCCGGATGGGCATGAGAATGTTATGTACACTGTTTACATGCCGAAGAAAAGCACGGTTAAGAAATAGATCATAGCCTTTATTGAAACAGGAGGAAAATGTAATGGAAATCACCAGCATCGAAAAAGAAAACTTTGAATACTTTGAACCATACACCGGCGGTCCGCTCACTCCCGAACAGAGCGCGCTGGGCCTTATCGAAGACGACACCGCCATCGGGGCTCTTGTGGTATCGGAGGATGACGGCGTCTGTACGATCGACAGTCTCTTTGTGGACCCTGGTTATCAGAGGAAAGGCGGCGGTACGATGCTTTTGAACGCGCTGAAGGAGTGCAGCGAGGAGCTTGAGATCCGCGACTTTTTAGTCTATTACTCCGAAGACGAAGCGATCACCGCCTTCCTTACGAAACAGGGCTTCACCTGCATTCAGGGAGACGAGGTGATGACGATTTCCGTGAATAAGATCCTTTCCTCCAACAATTTCCAAAAGGTGAGAGGAAAAGAGCCCGAAGAAGGTATCCGCTGCATCAAGGACCTGGCCAGGAAGGACTTAAACGGACTGAAAGGGGTGGTCCAAGAGGCCGGTTTCCCCGAAAAGCTTCTGGCGAATGAGGATCTTGACGCCGAATTATCTTTCGCCGCGTTTGATGGCGAAAAACCGGAAGGAATTTTGCTTGCCAACAAGGTCGGAGAGAATATCTTCGTGTCGCTCCTTTTGGTGGAAGAGAACAATCAGGGGATCCTTCGCAAGCTCCTGGCTGCGTTCTCGAATGCGCTGAGCCATCACGCCAAAAAGGAAAGTCTTCTGCAGTTTGTGAACCGTAACGAGAAACTGAGATCGACTCTCGAAAAGATGATCGGCCAGCAGTTCGATGTAACCGGCCAGACATGGACGGGAATTCTCTCTATCTAACGGAGGTGGAAAATGAGCGAACCGGAAAAATCAGAATTCAGGAAATTAGAGCATAATAATTCGATGGACTTGGAGTCCCTTGAGAAAATCGCCATGAAAGAAGAGGACTTTAAGAACCAGTTTCAGCTTCCCAAGGATGCAGTAGAGACCAATACAAAGGTCACAAATAAAATGCAGGGAGCTTTCAAGCATCATTTCGAGTCCAAGAAGCTGAAGGCCTCTTCCCTTCAGACGGAGGCCAGAGGCGAGGTCGACAAGATCTTCAAGGAAAAGTACATCGGTCGCTATGCCGAAAAGGACCGCGGCGAACATGCCAAAAAGCAGATCGGTATCCAGCGGCACCTTATGGAGGAGCAGAGGGCGTACGTTCAGAGAAAAGAGAACGAGCGTTCTTTTGCGCGCTATTATGTTTTCGGAAACATGTCCAAAAGACTGGATGTACTCTACACGACAGAAGAAGAAAAGAATGCCTTTGCCAACTGGATGGTCAGCGAGGATCAGAACGATTGGACAGGAAAGACGGAGGACAGAGAACACGTCTCCAAGCTTTTGGGAGACGATAATACCGTAGAAAGTGAAATGAAGAGGATCATCCAGAGATTACCGAAAATGATCAATCTCGAGGATTTTGCGTTCACAAGCGATAAGGAATTTGTCTCCAAATATGCGGAAAAATATGATCTTTTGTGCAAAGGCGCTTCCGCGGAAGTGTTTATACGAAAACTGGAAGAAAAAGTTGCAGATGGAAGTACACCACCCTTCCCATTGACCGAGGGAAAAGCCATGGTGGAGATCTGCAAAAAACTGAAGGTGGAGTATGAGGAAAGGATGGAATTGATCCAGAATCCTTACTATGCTCTGCTTACCTCAAAAGACCTGGCGCCGTATCTCGAAAATCTGGACCAGGAGAATGAAGCGTGGAAAGCCACCCTGCAGAAGGACCTCAAAGCAGGAAACGAGGCCTTCGTTTCCTATGTGGAGCGCTATCGGAAGCTGAAAAAGAGCGCGTTCGGAAAAGGGAAGAATTATCGTACTCTCTACAACCAGGAACTTGCAAGGATTCAGCAGGAAGCAAAAGACGCAGATATTAAGAAGGTACAGGACTTAAACCTTGAGGTGAAGGACACACCCGAACGAACGATGGAAGCGTATTATGCCAGAAAGAAGGCGGAAAAGGAAGGTACTTGGGCGGAAAAGAGCAATGCAGAGTTCATGAATGAAAATCCGATCGTCATGGAAGTATGGGAAGGCGGAGATATGGGGCCGGATGATTACAGCGAGATGGAGCATTCGCTTTTGGAATTAGAGGCAAAGGGCATTTTCCATGGAGTCAAGGTAAAGGATGAAGATAAAAAAGCAATCCTTGAAGAAATGAATAGACTGATCGCGATCCGAAAGGATGCGATGTCCAAGATTTACGCTGCGAACAAGGCGTACGACCTCCAGAACGGGGCGGGTACAGATATAGCGAATAAAGCCTTCGCTGATACAAACGAAGGAAAACTGATCGCGTCGATTCAAAAAAGCGATTGGGCGTTAGATTATGAAGCTGCGAATATGCGCCTGCATGAATATCTGGGCGGCGTCAAGGAACTGATGAGAACCATAATGAACATGGGCTATCCTCTCTCGAAAGAGTATGAGGACGCGCTTAAAGAGAAGGACGGCATCGAACGAGGTCTGGAAAATTATAGGCATGATCTCGAAAATGAATATTACCAAAAGAACCCGGTGGGAGATGAAGAGAAAAAGCGGATCGATTTCCCGGAAGTGACGGTCAACGGCAAGAAGGTTTCAACGTATGGCCAAAATAATCTTCTGGCTTTATTTGTCGGAATGGACCTCAAAGTGGGGGCGGAGGAGGAGAAACTGTTCAGCGATCTCTCTGAACTCAGTAAACAGCGTTCTGCGGTCACCGGTCTTTATGCACAAAAAGATGGAATACGTGGTTTTTTGAGCAAAGTGATAAACGCAAACTGTGTCGAGAAGATCATGCCCCTGGAAGTTCAGCTCATGAACCATCTTATGGACAAATACCCGCAGGTCAGAAGGCATCTTCTTACCAATACGGAGCTGAAAGGGAAGAAAGAATACGCGGACGTGTACAAAAAGCTGAACGAGCTGTATAAGAAATCCCCCAGCCTCGAGCTTTCCGACCTGGCCGTCATGAACGCAAAGCTTCATAAGAAAGAAAATTCAAAATCAGCCGGGTTTAAGGAGAAGGAACTGACAGATGAGATCCTCAATGATTCCATTGCGGCTATGAATAAGTATAGTGTCAATTCCATTAAGGGTGAGACCATCCTGGATTTCATGCGCAATTTTGAACATAACTTAAGCACCTGCGACAAAGTGCGCGAGATCAGGCATCAGCTCGTAAGAGGCCTTACCCGCGGAATTAAGCTTGATGATCAGACCCTTTTATCCTTCCGGGCGAAGTTTATGTATTTTGAGAAGGTCAGAAGAACTCTATTGAAGATCCAGACGACCCTTTTGGAGAAAGGGAAAAGTGAAGCCTGTGCAAAATGGTCGAAAGAAAAATGGGAAGAGACTTTGAAAACGGATTATAATCATGTAATAAATGGGCTGCCGGAGCTGCTTCCCTGGAATAAAGAGGCATACTTTGATACCGCCTTAAAGCAGTTCCAGGACGAATATAATGACCGGGAAACTACCATCAAGAATGTTATAGGAAACTTTTTTAACAAGGAGAAGATCAGCAGCGCCGAGATGAAAAAACGGAAGGGGGAATATTGCACGAACTCCCTGATCGCGGAATACATGAGTTCGGCCTATCGGGAAAGTAGCATGGCTACGGAACAGCAGATCGTTATCAAGGCCTGGTGCTTAGAGCATGGACAGGAAATGAAGGCGATCAGCAGGACGGATCAGGCATTTCTCGACGGGAAATCCCCGGAAGAAGCGATCCGTCTGTACCGCCTGCGCACAGGCACGCAGGAAGAGCAGTTTGAGTACTACCAGGAGCTTTATAAAGAAGCATGGAGTTTTAAGCTTGACGACTTCAAGTATACGGACAGCAACAGTCTGATCGAAAATTTCCGCAGGAAGTTTTATCTTGTGAATATTCACAGAAACATTCAGGATTTCGGGGGAGAGATCAAACGTCTTAGAGAGAAGGGATTTACGACAGATAAAATTAATGATAAGGATCTTTTTGAAATGATCCGTAAAGCCGATATTCTGCAGGATTTTGCCGTCATGTATGAGGCAGACCGGGTAGGAGGCATTCCGCAGATCAGGCAGTCGAAATTCCGAAATGTGCTTACGATCGAAGACTTTGCAAACATGAATGAAAAGGATTCCTATAGGGCCACGGAGATAAGATTAGAGAATATTCCACTTGTCATACATGGAAAAGAGCTGACGTTCGAGGAAGACGTGGATTTTAGGAGTATTTTTAATAAAACGGACGAAATAATCGCCACTCTGGCCACAAAACTGCTCACCCCTAAGCAGCAGGAAGCAAATAAAAAGGCTGACAAGTTGGGGAAAAAACTGCCGTATTTGTCGAAAGCCGGGGCTTTTAAGGCGGATCTGTCTGCCCTCTATAAGGCGATGGAAGAGAACTATAACAAGGAAAAGCTGGAAGACAGAAAAAAAGATTTCGAGAAATCGCTGGAAAGAGGACGTAAGTATTTAGAAGATCAAAGAAAGAAAGAAGAAGAAAAGAACAAAAAGAAGAACGACAAGAAGGAAGAGAAGAAAGAAGAAAAGAAAGAGGAAAAGAAGTGGAAGAAGGAAGAGAAGCTTATTCGGAATCTGCTTGCTGATGAAAAGTTTATTGAAGCGAACCTTGAAGAAAGCAGGAAAGCCTATCAGAAGCAATATTATAAGGATAACCCGCGGAAAGAAGGGGAACCGAAGCTGAAGAAGCAGTTCCCGGCCATGAAGATCAACGGGGAGATCCTCTTCAACTATGGAGCTGAAAACAACTTCTTATCCTTATTCCAGGGCCAGCAAATGCAGTTTGACGAAGAAAGCTCGAAAGATCTGATGGTCTTCTTTAAGAGGTGTTCGGAGGTCATGAAGAAAAAGACCGCCCTCGCCGGAGCGGATCTCAATGGAAAGGGAATCTCTGAAGAATCGAGGGCCGAATATCAGAAGCTGCTTGACAAGGATCTCATAAGGGCTGAAGTGGGCCTTATCAATCGCCTCGTTGAGGTCGAGGATTTTGCTAAGGCGATCAAAAAATATGTCCGGAGTAACCCGGCTCTTGCCAACCATAGGGAAATACTATTCCTGCGTAGGGAAAAGCAAAAAGCCAACGAGAGTAAGAAGGAAGAAAAGAAGGTCGAAGTAAAGACGGAGGAAAAGAAAGAGGAGAAGAAAGAGGAGAAGAAGGAAGAGAAGAAGGGCGAAGCAAATACCGGGGAGAAGAAAGAAGAAAAGAAAACCGGGACCAACCCTGTCTACACGGAGGAAGAGTTCGCTCGGCGCAGTGAGATCTTAAAACTCTTCAATATCGATCATGCTCCGGGAAGCCATCAGGAAATGGAGGATATGATCAAAAGTCATTCGAAATGGATCATAAAGGAAGGGAAGGATTACCTTGAATGGAAGGATGATGTGCCTGATGAGCTGAAGGATCAGCTGTTTTGGTTCCAGGGGTATTATCAAAGTCAGACTGATAATATAGAGATTCCTGCTCTTAAGCCCAAAAAATTTAAGGCGAGGCTCGGGAAAGATCTGCCCTATGAAGATCAGGAAACAAATAACTGCTACGCGTGCGCCGGGACCGCGATGCTGAATCAGTTTATCGCTTTGAAAAATGGGCTGAAAGGCATTCCGCAGCTCTATAACCAGTTCGATCTGAGAGCTTATAAGCCGAATATCCGCATTCAGGATCCGAAGGACGAGGAATTCATAACTAAAGACAGCTACGATATGCAGGCTGAGGAAATCAATAGATACGCCGGCGAAGGAAAGACCGAAACAGGAAATCTATTTGCCATGGGAGATTTTATCCTGGATAAGCTGGAGGAGAACGGGATCACGGATGTCATGCTGAACCGGATGACGTTTGAGGTGCCGAACCACGCCGCCCAAACGGATTCGGAGCAGAAGAAAAAGAATGATAATACGATATATCAGAACATGAAGGCCGTCTTCGCCGAGAAGATCGCGGACATCATCTCAAAAGGCGGCGTGGCCAGTGTTCTGGTAATGAAGCAAACCTATGCCCATTACCTCACCATTACCGGCATCAACGAAAAAAATGAACTGGAGGTTTACAATTCTTCGGGTGGGTCGAAGACTACCATGAAGTTAGATCAGTTTATCTCCAGAGGATACCGGTATGAGGTCAACTGGCTCTCCGACAAAAAGCCGCCGGAAGAGATGACGAAGGAATTCAGTAATCTGACCTATAATGAGGAAACGGGTTATGACCTGAAAAAGAAGGACTTTACCTCCTTTTACGAGGCCATCAGCCTTACGAAGGGCGTCGCGGTCAAGAAAGAATTGGGGGATGAGGATCCGGCCTATAAGGACATTGCGCTGACGGTCTATATTCCCGATGAGAAAAAGAAGGTCCGTTGCCTGCCGTTGGATGAATACCGGAAGAACAATGGGGAATGGGATGAAAGAGATCAAGCTCCGGAAGAGCTGGCTTCGGAAAAAGTACTGACCGACGCGGTGGGTGAAGATAAGGTCGCCAAGGAGATGACCAAAGCGATGAAGAAGCAGAAAGAGGACTTCTTCAAGTCACGCTATGATAAGAGCATTCCAAGTGACGAAGCGCTGGATTCGAGGATCGCCGAAATGCAGAAAAATTGCTTTGGCGTGAAGAAAGTGAGCAGCAAGACAGTCAGAAGGGAGCAGACCAAGGAGAAGCTCGCTCTCCAGAGGCGCCTGATGGCGGAACAGGAGAGATTCCTTAAGATCCGGGAGGAAGACAAAATAACGGCGCGTGCCAAAGGTAAAGACCTGCTTTCGAAGATCAACCGCTCTTTCTATGACAGCGAGGATGCTCTTGCCGCGCTCCGGGAATGGATGGACGCCAAATCATCGGATACAGATGCCGTGGTGAAAGTTAATAATGTGATAGACTCTATCGGACCCAGTGTATTAAGAAAGATGAACGATATTGACATTAAACAGTTTAACTATAATTCCGATGAAGAATTTCTTAAAAACTTTGCAGAAAAATATAAGCTCTTAAAGAAGGGCGCTGCGGCACGCTTTTTCTACAATAAATTTATGCAGGCATCCGATAAAATGGCGGTAGGGTCGCCCATCACCCTCTGGCAGTCGAAGATCCTGCTCTTTGAGAAGCTCCTGGAAAATTATGAGGATCGGATGAAGCTGATCAGTTCGCCTTACTATGCCCTGTTCACCAAGAGCGATCTTGCACGGTACTTAAAAAAGGATGGGGCGGAGGCCATCGAAAAGATCAGCGACAAAGGCTTTCAGGAGTATCTTAAGCTTTACCGGAAGCTTTCCAAGAGCCAATATGGTCCCGGGAAAGATAACGAAAAGCATCTCGAGAAAAATATTGAGATGGTAGGAAATCTTCGCTTGAATTCGGACATGAAATGGGTGAAGGCGGAACTGGGCAAGAAAAAGATCACCAACGAAAAGCAGGCAAAAGAATTTGTTCGCAAGAGATATGAGCAGAAGAGGCAAGAAGCCTTAAATTCTTTCCCCAAGGACGATTGGGAATTTATCAAACAGGTAAAAGCGCCCAGTGCCAATATCCCGCGGGATGCTTATGATGTGGGGTCGCTGCCCGAGCAGGAAGAGATCCTTATAAAGATCCTGGAAACAGGAGAGATCAACGACGGCAAACAAAAGGTAAAGATCAGCCAGGAACACCTGAATGAACTTAAGGCGCAAATAAAGGATTATGCCGAAAAGCGCCGGCAAGGCTTTGCTTTTTATCAAGGTTATAAGAACATCAGGGACCTGACCGCATGCCAGATCATTGATACTAAGAACCCGATGTTCTTAAAGAGGTTTCCGAATGAAGCTACTTCGGTTGTTCAGGTGACGGATTTCGGGGGTGATGAAGAAGTTGCGATCCGTAAAACGAAAGCCTCTGACTTCTATGTATGGGCCAACAGCTTAAGAAATATGTTCCTGACCCTGCACCGGCAGGGGTACACGCTGTCCCAAAAATATGAGGGCAGGATCCATGATGCCGATTTCCAGGAAAATACGCTGAAAGAAGCCCGGAAAAACTACAAGAAGTATTTTAAGGAAAAAGAAGAGAGGAACAAAGAGAACAGCAAAAAGGACAGGCTGGATAAGGATGGGGAATTCCGGTTTCCGACCTATACGATCAACGGACAAGAATTCACTCTGTACGGCAAAAATCGCATTTATGAATACTTAAGAGGAAAGGATTTCCATCTGGAAGGGGATCATGTCAACGAGATTCTGGAATCATTTAGGAAAATTACCGAGTATGACCGGCTGTACTCCATTGTAGCGCAGGAATTCATGACTTTGGGAGGCGAGAAGGGGATCATTGAATACGTGTATAAGGAGGACATGAAGGACAAGATCGTCACGGAGCTTTTGCGCGTCAACGAGCTTCTCAACGGTCAACTCCCGGAATTCACCGAGGCTTTGGCCAAAAACTACAAAGAATTTTTGAAGGAAAATAATAAAACTTGAATCGTGCCCCAAAAGAAGCAGGAGGAAAAGAAGGTATAAATTTTCAGGAGGATGATCATGGAGATAACAGGTATCGGGAAAGAGAATATCGAATATTTTGAACCCTATCTCCTGGGGCCGCTCGCTCCGGAGCAGAGTGCTCTGGGGTTGATCGGGGAGGGGGCGGCCATCGGGGCCGTTGCCGTATCGGAGCACGAGGGAGTCTGCACCATAGAAAGCCTCTTCGTGGATCCGGAGCATCAGAGGAAGGGCGGTGGA
>JAEEGH010030025.1_pt1 | contig 10588 bp, 8 predicted proteins | sample 9134181 | NCBI WGS metagenome assembly JAEEGH01 (sample SAMN16246544, study PRJNA631951) | gut metagenome | biome: gut microbiome; feature: rumen; material: DP-attached | host: Bos | place: Iran: Karaj | collected 2018-10 | reverse complement strand
AAATTCAAGGTGAAAGTCAAGGAGGTTCTCGGAGTTGACTTCCCCGACACCGCCCAGGAGCAGCTTTGGGGCTCAATCGGCGGCGTTTTCAAGTCATGGAACGGAAAGAGGGCTATCGCCTACCGCAGGATCGAGAAGATTCCTGATGATTGGGGCACCGCTGTCAACGTCCAGTCCATGGTGTTCGGAAATATGGGCAACACCTCCGCTACCGGAGTCGCCTTCTCCCGTAACCCCGCCAATGGTGACAACAAATTCTACGGTGAGTGGCTCATCAACGCCCAGGGCGAGGATGTTGTCGCCGGTATCCGTACCCCCAACCCTCTTAACGAGGCCACCAAGACTGAGAAGAACAAGAATCTGGAGTCCCTCGAGACCGCTATGCCTGAGGTCTACAAAGAGCTTGACGGCATCCGCCTGAAGCTTGAGAAGCACTTCCGCGACATGCAGGACATCGAGTTCACCATCCAGGAGGGTCACCTCTGGATGCTCCAGTGCAGAATAGGAAAGCGCACCGGTCTTGCCGCCCTTCAGATGGCTATGGACATGGTCGAAGAGAAGATGATCGATGAGAAGACTGCTGTGATGAGGGTCGCCCCCGCCCAGCTCGACGAGATTCTCCACCCGATCCTCGATCCCGCTTCCGAGAAGAAGACCAAGGTTCTCGCTGTCGGTCTCCCCGCCTCCCCTGGTGGCGCTGTGGGACAGATAGTGTTCACTTCCGAGGCCGCTATGGAAGCCGCCGCCAACGGTATGAAGGCTATCCTCGTCCGTGAGGAGACATCTCCTGAGGACATCGAGGGTATGAGGGCCGCCGCAGGTATCCTCACCACCCGTGGAGGTATGACCTCACACGCCGCTCTTGTGGCTCGTGGCTGGGGCAAGTGCTGCATTGTCGGTTGCGAGGCCATGAAGATCAACTTCGATGAGAAGACCGTGACCTTCAACGACGACCAGACTTTCAACGAAGGTGACTGGCTGAGCCTCAACGGTTCCAAGGGATTTGTCTACGCCTCGAAGATCGAGACTATGGACGCCTCTGAGAACCCTCTGTTCAAGAAGTTCATGTCTATCGTCGACAAGTTCCGCAAGCTTGGTATCCGCACCAATGCCGACACTCCTGAGGACGCCGCCAAGGCTCTCAGCTATGGCGCCGAGGGAATCGGACTCTTCCGTATCGAGCATATGTTCTACGGAGCCCACTCCGAGAAACCTCTCTCGAAGCTCCGCAAGATGATCCTCTGCGACACTGACGCCGAGCGCAAGGCTGCCCTTGATGACCTTGAGCCTTACATGAAGGCCGCTGTCAAGAGCACGATGAAGATCATGGACGGCAAACCTGTTGTCTTCCGTCTGCTTGACCCGCCTCTCCACGAATTCGTTCCTAAGACCGAGGAGAAGAAGAAGGAGATCGCCCGCGAGCTGGGTGTCACTGTCGAGGAAATCGAGAAGAGGGGCGAAGCCCTTCACGAGGTCAACCCGATGATGGGTCACCGTGGAGTCCGCCTCCACGTGAGTTTCCCGCTCATCGCCGAGACTCAGTACAGAGCTATCTTCGAGGCCACAGCCGAGTTGCTTATCGAAGGCTATCACCCGATGCCGGAAATCATGATTCCCGTCACCATCTCCGGTCGTGAGCTCAGCTTCCAGAAAGCCATCTGCGACCGTGTCAAGGCTCAGGTCGAGGGAATTAAGGTCCAGAACATCGACTACAAGTTCGGAACCATGATTGAGATCCCTCGCGCCGCTCTGACCGCTGACCGTATGGCTCGTGCCGCCGAGTTCTTCTCATTCGGTACCAACGACTTGACTCAGATGACATTCGGTTTCTCACGTGACGACATCGGCACCTTTATGGGTGACTATCTCGGCAACAAGATCCTCGATTCCGATCCGTTCCAGACCATCGACACCAAGAGCGTCGGCAAACTGGTCGAGCTCGGTATCCAGGGTGGCCGCTCAAAGAGGCCTGACCTCAAGTGCGGTGTTTGCGGAGAGCATGGTGGAGATCCTGACTCGATCCGTTTCTTCAACAAGATCGGAGTTGACTATGTCTCCTGCTCACCGTTCCGCGTGCCTATCGCCCGTCTCGCCGCCGCCCAGGCCGCGATCGAGCAGAGCAAATAAGGCCATGTCATTATGAGACCCCCTATGTCATTCTGAGCGAAGCGAAGAATCTGATTAAAAGGTGTTTGTCTTCTGTCGACAAACACCTTTTTTTGTATAGCGCACATCCGACCCACCGCTAACTCCGAAAAATTTCAAGAGAAGTCCGAAAATAATTAGGAGATTTCGGATTATTATTCATATCTTTGCAGAAAAGGTTGTTATAATATGCGCAGACTTACAAAGAAAGAGCGGATAATCATGGATCACTTCTGGAAACAGGGCCCGATGTTCGTGCGGGACCTGCTGAACAGCTACCCTGATCCCAAGCCCATGTTCAACACCCTGGCTTCACAAGTCCGGACATTGGAGCAGGACGGATTCCTTAAGCGCGACCTGCTGGGAAACGCTTACCGCTATTCGCCAAGCATTTCCGAGCATGAATACGGGCGCAAGACAATTTCCGGGACCATTGAGGATTATTTTAACAACTCCTACCTGGACGTCATCCACTCGCTGGTGAAAGAGGAAAGGATCTCGCTGGAGGAACTCAAAGATCTGGTAGAACGAATCGAGAAAGGAGAGTAGCGATGGGAAATTTCCTGATCTACACAGCCAAGGTGGCCGCGGCACTCGTCGTCTTTTATCTATTCTTCCGACTTCTTTTGAGCCGGGAGACTTTCCATCATTTGAACAGGATCGCGCTGATCTGCGGTCTGGTCATCTCTTTCGCGCTACCACTTTGTGTTATTACAGTCAACATAACAGTCGACCCGCAGCGTATTCCCAGCGCACCAGATCCTCTCAATATCAATCTGGTAGATGCGGATTGGTGGGTCACAGTTCTTTTTGGAGTCTTTATCCTCGGGGCAATCGCCACTCTTGCCAGGCTCGCCATAGCCTACTGTCGAGTCCACAAAATGATCAAAGATGGAGAGAAGCATCCCCAACCGGACGGGAAAATGGTAGTTGTCATCGACAATCCAGAAGAGGAGGAATATCGCTCCCCTTCCAGTTGGATGGGCTACATATTCCTTTGTCGGGAGAACTTCCTATCCGCTGAAGCGACTGGGCTCTATAGCAGTCCGGCCTACATCCACGAGGCTGCCCATTCGGATCTTCATCACTCCATAGACCTGATGTTCATAGATCTCTGCTCACTATTCCAATGGTTCAATCCCGCCATTTGGCTTCTCCGCCGGGAGCTGACAACGATCCATGAATATGAGGCCGACAAGGCCGTGCTGGATAAAGGGTTCAACCCCAAGGATTACCAATTGCTGCTTGTGCGAAAAGCCATGTCTGAGGCCGGGTACTCAGTTGCCAACAATCTGAACCACAGCGCTCTGAAAAGCAGGATTGACATGATGCTCCGTCAACCATCCAGAAGCAGGAGGGCCTTAAGGCTATTGGTTCTGATTCCTCTGATTTGTATCGGCCTTGCCATGAACACCCAGAGGGTCTATCATGCTCCCCAATACAAGCCATTCTTCATCGTTGATGACAATGAGAATGTCTTCTTGAGAGTAAACGGTAAAGAGTTCGACAAAAAGCACTTGGATGAGATAGATCCATCCAAGGTCAAGTCAATCTCCGTCAAGAAGGACGGGAAGGGCGGAGGTACGATTGATATCTATTTAAAAAACGAATAACAATATTATTTACAATATGGTCAGGAACTTATCAATAATCGCTTGCGCTTTATTCATGTCGGCCTTTATCAGCGTTGACGCCCAGGAGCAAGTAGCTGTCTCTGCCAAGCCCAGGCAGATGGAGAAATCCAAGGTGGCCGGGTACGACCGGATTGGTGACGCCCTCTATGAAGTTATCTACGAGTACCGCGTCCAGACGAAGGTCAGCGGTAAATTGTCTGCCAGTTCCGAGGGCTCTACAATCACGGTAAGGAGCGGTCAAGCCGAAACACCGGAAGGTCAGGACAATACTGTCAGCGACACCTACTCGACCATCCTGCAGTTCGGTACCGAGCAGGCTCGTTTCCTTGACTATCTCGCGTATAGAGTGGACTCTCTTGCCAACGCCGGAGCTCCGGAAGATTCGATTGCCAAAGCAAATAACGATGTAGACCGCAGCGCTTTCTACTTCGACCCAGTAATCTTCCAGAACTGGCCGGAAGGTTCCATGACCGTCGACGATGTCCTGGTTCCCGGGACGTTCACATATTCAGAGAATATGGCGCATGGGTGGACTTTCGGGGACGGCCAGAAAGAGGTCTGCGGCTATCCTTGCCAGGAGGCGAAGACCAGTTACGGCGGCCGTGAGTGGACCGTCTGGTTCGCACCGAGTATCCCCTCCAACGTCGGTCCTTGGAAACTCGGCGGTCTGCCAGGCCTTATCATGGAGGCCCAGGATGCTGAAGGTATCCACCATTTCACAGCCACTGCACTGCGCAAGGCAGCCTGCCCAATTGTACGTGTCCAAGACGCCGGACGTGACAAGACCCAGCGTGATCGCTTCATCCAGCGCAAGAATGCCTCCGGAGGCAATTCGCTTAACAATATTCCGACAGAGAGCATCACCAGCATTTCCGTCTTCAAGAATGATAACGGTGGCACAATCAAGGTTAATGGCCGTGTGACCGTTCGCATGACCAATCACACTTGGGTTCCTCTCGAACTTGAATAGGCTATGCGCAAGGTAGTCGCCCTTCTGATCCTTTTGCTTGTCTCGTACGCTCTCTCCGCCCAGATTGTCATCCAGGGCAGCGTGCGCGACGAGGAAGGAGTTGCTATAGCCGGCGTCGTGGTCTCGCTGCAGCAACAGGGCAAGACTCTCAGTTATGGGACAACCGGGAAGGATGGCCGCTACCGTCTCAGTGTCCAGTCAGGAGAAGGCACCGCGACAGTCATATTCAATCACCTGACTTTCGAGAAACTGGAAGTCCCGACCACTTTTAGGAGCCGGAACATTGATGTCATCCTTAGGGAACGGAGCGAAACCCTCAAGGAAGTCACAGTCACTGCACCGGTTGTCAAACTAAGAGGAGACACACTTTCATTCTGGCTGCCTGCACTTGCGGCTCGGGAGGACTACTCTTTGGAAGATGCCATGAAGCGTATCCCTGGAATAGAAGTCGACGAGAGCGGAAGGATTTCATACCAAGGAAGGGCGATCAGCCATTTCTACATTGACGGGGTGGACATACTGGGAGGAAAGTATACCCTCGCCACACGAGGCATTTCGGCGAAAATGGTCGACCAGGTCGAGATTCTGGACAATCACCATAGCGTCAAAATGGAGCGCAACACTGGCCGGACCAACGAGGTGGCCATGAATATAAAACTGAACAAGGAAGCCAGAATCAAGCCGACAGGCAGCAGTGAAGCCAGGGCCGGCTGGGGTTCTGAAGGGTTCCTCGGCCGCATCGGCGGCTCGCTAATGCGATTCGGGGGCAAGGATCAGGCTATTCTTGCAGCCAAATTAGGCAATGACGCCCAATTTGCTCAAAGCGAGACCTCCGACTATTTTTCCTCCAATCAGATTTCAGGGAAGGCCTCTACCCTGGCCGGATCCGTGTCCGGCTCCTCTGCACCACTCGATGCCAGGTACTATCTGCGCCCGATGGATGCCTATGTCAGCCTGGACGCCTCACATAAGCAGTCAGATGATGTAAGGCTAAGGCTGAACAGCCATTACGCTTACAGCTACGGCACTTATGACTATTCAACCCGGAGCGACTACTATGCTGGTGATAATGTCGTGACTCTCAAAGAGGTTTTCAACCCGTCAAGTAAATTACACGTTCCTTCCATCGGACTTGACTACCAACTCAACTCTGCTGAACGCTACCTCAACGAACGGTTCAGAGCGACAGCAAATTTTGTCACTAACACCATGGCCACCATGCGTGACGACAATCTCTTGGACCAAAGATCCAGCATCCGTGCCATAAGGCTTCAGAACAGTCTAGACTGGAGGAAACTCATAGGGGACCGGCGCATCTATTTCAATAATACTATTGCATGGACGTCATCGCCTTCTGTTCAGTACAGCTTTACCGGCCTCGGCTTGGCAGGCCAGCAAGACGGCTCCAGCCACAACTTGAGTGTCAACCAGAGAATCAGCACCGCACACGACTGGCGACGGCTGACCCTTGATTTGCCTCTGAACGCCACAATCGAGTACGACAGGATTGGCAGCACATTGGATTTTGTGGACATCAAGGCCCATGGTAGCCTGGCCGGATTGAATGGTGCCGTACTGTTTTCTCCTCTTCTGCGATGGAGGTCCCCTTCCAAGCAACTGCAAATTGATTTAAGAGTTGACTCGGGCGGAAAGGGGCTCTCTGTCCGCGACCGTTTCACCGACAACGTCGACAAACGCTTCCTACCCATCTTGGACCCGAACCTATCTCTCGACTGGACTGCTACGGCGCGTTCACAATTCAGGCTTACAGCTTCATCCAGACGGACAATCGGAGACATCATGGATTTTCTCAGGACTCCTGTCATGTCCTCTTACCGCAGCATACGGCAGAATCCTGGAATTCTGCGGGACGGGAGGAACAGCAGGATTTCGCTTGCCTATGACTGGAAACGTCCTATTGAACTCTGGTTCTTTCACTCCGATATCACGGCGTCCAGAAACAAGACTAACCTCAGGAGTTCCCAGATGGTTGAAACAGATCAGATATGGATCACCAGTATCCCCGAGCCTGTCAGTTCCGACGGACTGACCTTCTCCGGGAGTCTATCCAAACGATTCCAGCAGACGTCAACCAAACTTATGGTTGGAATAAGGGCCGGCAGCAACCGGAACTCCATCACCCAGCAGGGCCGTGCCATCAACTACAAGGGTGACAACTTGCGTCTCAATTGGGAAGCCAGCACTGCACCATGGAAATGGATATCTCTTTCCTACAAAGGTTACTGGAGCAGGAATGGAAGCTCCTACCTGGGGAACCGAACCGCTTTTGTCACCCAGACACATGCAGGGACTCTGTCGGTATTCCCGGTGCCAGCTTTAAGGGTGTATTTCAACACGGATTATATTCGAACACAAATCACTGAAGATCAGTTCAAGAATATGACGCTTGGCCAGGCAGGAATCGAATGGAACAAGGGTAAGCTCCGCTACTCGCTTCTGGTGCACAACGTTTTTGACACCAGGAGCTATGCCTATTCCATATTCACCGGCCTGGACACCTTTTCCTACGATTTCGCCCTGCGAGGACGCGAGATCCTGCTTTCCATCACCTACACTCTTTGATGGCATATCATAAGGTTTGGAAAGATTCGTTATATTTGTAACATCATGAAAATAGCCATTATCGGTGCGGGGAATATGGGTGGCGCCACCGCATTGGGATTCGCCAGATTTTGCCCACTTACGCAAATCACCGCCACAGCCAGACACCAGGAGACTCTGGACAAATATTCATCACAAGGGATCAAGACCACCCTCGATAACGCCGAGGCGGTCAAGGATGCCGATCTTGTGGTGATGGGAGTCAAGCCGTGGCTTCTGAAAGAGGTTCTCAGTCCCCTGCTGCCACTGATGAAAGGTAAGATCCTGGTCTCCCTGGCCGCCGGAATTTCTGCCGCTACCATAAGAGAATGGACGGAAGGTTTTAATATTCAAGGAGTTTACACTGTCATTCCGAACCTTGCCATCGAGATTGGCGAGAGCATGACCTTCATCAACGAGGTCTTCGGCACAGATGAGACCCGTTCCGCCGTGACAGGTCTTTTCGAGGCTGTCGGAAAGGCTTTGCTCGTCGATGAGAAGCGGCTCGGAGCAGGAGATAGACAAGGTGACGACTCCCGGCGGGATCACCATCCGGGGGCTTAACGCGATGGAGGAGGCAGGCTTCTCCAACGCGGTCATACAAGGCCTTAAAATCTGGAAATAAAAACTATTTCTTCTCCGTCATGACGAATATGACTGAGAGATCATAGTTCTTGGAGTCTTTCTCGAAAGATGACTTGAGGGTCAGCAGGCAGTACTCATCCTCAAACTCAACCTTAGCCGTGCCGTTGGCGATCTCATAGCCCAATGCGGTAGCTTCTTTCCAGGCATATTTCAGCACTCCCTTGTCGAGCGAGGAGAAATCGCAGTCGGCCACATCAGGATTGCCGGAGCTGTATTTGACGGTGGCCTCGCCTGAAGGAGCGACGGTGATGCTCTCGATTTTGATCCCGGACAGGTCCCTCTTGACCTCGATACCCTGCTTTCTCGCGAAATCAGCGATCTCACCCAGATCACAGCCGGTGAAATCAGCATTCGCCTTGACACTTCCGGAGATGCTTACCCTGGTCTTTGTTATCACCCATGTGCGGCAAAGCTTCCCTTTGGCGACTTCCAATGCCGACGGGGTCACAGGGGTCGGAGTAGGTGTAGGAGTCGGGGTTGGGGTTGGAGTTGGGGAAACAGGAGTGGTATTATTCCCGGAGGAAGGTGAATCCTTGTCGCCCCCGCATGCGGACAACGACGCCAACACTGAGGCCAAAGTCAAGAATATCAACAGCTTTCTCATGTCATCAAAATAAATTATAGTAAAAATGGACACCAAGGAGCGGGTATAGAACCACTTTCTCCGCCTTGGAGATAAGACCATTGTCATGGCCGTTCAAGGATGAGGAAGACACCCGGACATCAACCAAATCACCTATGAGGGGCTCTCCGGGAGCGTAAAGGCCCGGCTTGCCCCAATACATAGCTCCAAGATCGACCGCGAAGCGGAAACGGTGATCCGCTCCGACAGGAAGAGAGTATCCGAGGCCAAAATAAGGCCTCAAAGAATTAACCGCTATGTACCCGTTGATGTTGTTGGAGACCGCTCTTACAGTGTAACCGTCCACGTCCAGTCCCACAATATTATAGTCATCCGGAAGTGGAGTCATATTCTTTATCCTGACTATGTCCCGAGGGCCATATAGAAGACCCGCTGTCAGATGGAAACCATTGTCCTGGATCGGATAATAGTCCAGAAGCAGTTCCAGGTCCGAGATGTTGGCAGTAGCCTTCGCGTCCACAGGGACATCTTTTCCCCTGGCCGTACCTACCGCGCCGGGATGCTCCGGGACATTAACTGTCCTGCTGAGCGAGACTGGAGGAAGGTAGGCGTAACCAGCGCGGATCTCAAAACCATAGCCCAGTGTGGCGGCCAATTCAGCTCCAACCCCTCCTGAACCCGCCTGGAGGCCAATCCAAAACCTTCCGGGGCCTTCTTTTTCCTGAGCGTCCGCGACGGTGGAAAAGCCCAACGTGACAAGGACAAGAAATAATACTCGCGACAGATATCTCATGGGACATAGGAAATTCGGGTCAATATAGCAATTTTTGGAGTATTCTATATCGATCCCCGGACAAAAAACATCGCGCATAAGACCGCCAGGACCGTCAAAGCTATAAGCCACACGACGAATAGACACAGCCCTGGACGCCATTTGGGAGTCTTGAGGTCAAAAAGGAGCATTACCCCGGCATAGACAAAGGCCACGAAAGGGATAACGATCACCGCTGCCATAGAAGCTACCAGAGGAGGGAAACTCAGCATGTCCAGAAGTTCGGGAGCCTCATTAGCGATGTCTTCCGTCAACCTGTTCAGGAAGAATGTATTAGACAAGAAGTAGTTGTTTCCTATCGTTACGCTTCCGATAGACACGACTCCCGCGACCCCGGCCACAAGAAATACTATTCCCACGCATAGCCCCAGAATACGCCCGAAACCTTTGAAAAAGTCCGACTTCGCGACATTCCCGGCCGCGTCCTCGACCTCCTGGGCCGCGTTACGGATCCTCGCGCTGATAGCGTCGACGGTACCTTTCTCACCATGCAACTCGTCCCGCTGCCTGACCGTCTTGGCCTGCGGCATGCAAATCCATAGAATGGCGTAGACGACAGGAGCGAAAAGGGAAGATGAATGCATCCAGCCCCGGTCGAAGAAGAAACCGAATCCGGCAAGGGTAAGTACGACGAATATGATCCTGAACACGGTCACATCCACTCCGAAATATGTTCCCAGACCGGCACAGACACCAGCGACCTTGCCATTTGAAGGATCCCGGTACAACTTCCTTTTGACCTTGAAATCATCCTGGACTTTTTCCTTTTCTTCCTCCCCAAGAGACGAAGACTCTTCCTCGATCGTCTCCGGCCTGCCCAGGGTGGCAATGGCGCTCTCCACCATCTGAAGAGTCACGACCCCACCTTTCCCGCACTGTTCCAGAAGCAGCTCTGACATCCTCTCTTCTATTCCTTCCATGATCTCAGACCCGCTTTCCACTTTCATGTAGAAGGACTCAAGTTCTGAAAGATATTTCCTCGCGACCTCGCAAGCGTCATCCTCCAGGCTGAACACATATCCCCCGATACTGACATTTTCCACAGGTTTCATGGCTATTTTTCTTTTATTGTTTTAATGGTCTCGACAATCTCATTCCAAGCCGTGTCCATCTCAGCGAGCTGCTGACGGCCTTTATCCGTTATGCAGTAATACTTACGCGGAGGTCCCTGAGTGGAT
>JAEEGH010030024.1_pt1 | contig 10588 bp, 9 predicted proteins | sample 9134181 | NCBI WGS metagenome assembly JAEEGH01 (sample SAMN16246544, study PRJNA631951) | gut metagenome | biome: gut microbiome; feature: rumen; material: DP-attached | host: Bos | place: Iran: Karaj | collected 2018-10 | reverse complement strand
CCACATCGTTTTGGTTCGCTTCTTGCTGTATTTTTCAGGAGTGTAAACAACCAGCTCATCTTTGTCGAAACCTAAGGTATCGCCCTTAGCTAAGAAGCGCTCTGTACGATAGCGAGCCGACTTCGAGTTAATGCCAGGGATAGCATAGGCATATGCCTTAATCTTCTTAGGTTCGAACACAAAGTCGTGACCACTCTCGTTGATAACAGTAATGTTTGGTTCAAAGATGCCGCCTTCGGTTGGATCCACCACCACAAGTATACCATTGTGCGTGCAATAAAACACATGGTGATCGTTCTTTACGAAAGTTTTGTACTCCTTCGTATCCTGCTCGGCCATAGCGCCTACACATACAAAAGCCATCAACAAGCTTGATATCAGTTTCTTCATAATTAATGTTAGTATTTAATTTGTAATTTTGCTGCAAAGGTAATCATTGTTTGGCAAAAAGATACAAGAAATCCCCTACCCGTTAGTAGGGGAATCCCTATAGTTTTCACCGCAACTAACGCAAGTGAGCGTTAAGTTCGTTCAACAGCTCATCCTCTGGCATATCAAGATAGTCGGTACGGATGGCATGGGAACAAAAGGCAAACAGCCATACATACCACTTAGGATTGCGCCAACTCTCCTTTAATACAGGCTGGATGGTACTATACATTCTGCTATGAGCATACTTAAAGCATTCGATTTCGTCCCAACGATAACACTTATACTCGTCGGTTGACGAATAAAACTGCAACTTATCGTCGCCGATGATTACTGCTGGCCGCCTGGCTATACACAAATCAATGTAACGGCTGTATCGTGTCCATATATTACGAGGTGCCAATATCAGCACAATTACACCCAGTAATTCCACCACAACAATTAATGCGATGCGAATCCACTCCGACTCGAAAGCGGTATTCTTGAACGTAGGCATCATAATCATTATGAACAATACAAACCCAAAGCCTACCAGCATGTACACCGCATCGATCACAGCGGCGAACAGATGTTTCTTTTCGTAGATTTCTTTTGTCATCCTTTGCAAAATTCAGTTTCATTAAGCGCTTGCAAATATAATGCATTCCCCCGAATCCACCAAATATTTCGCAAAAAACTTGCAGTTTTCAACTATTCTACGTATCTTCGCCGCAAGAATGGACAAGAGTGTACTAAGGGATATTCAAGAATTGCTGGCGCATACACTTCCAGAACATGCCACAGCAAAGCTCTACGGGTCGCAAGCCCGTGGCGATGCACGTAGTGACTCTGATTGGGATATTCTGATTATTCTGGATAAGGACAAGTTGATGCCCGATGATTACGACACGATCACCTATCCCTTAACAAAACTGGGATGGGAAATCGGACAGGTAATCAATCCTATTATGTACACCAAGAAAGAATGGGAGGCAAACCGCATTACACCATTCTATCATAATGTTGAACAAGAAGCAATAGCACTATAATGGGACTGAACGACGAGGATAGATAGACTTGGTGCTTTCTTAACCAGGATGGAGCAGTTGCGCGAAAAGGGTGATTACAACTGCCTGTTTGATGTAACGAAGGACGAGTTACTAACATTTGTAGAACCAGCCAAGGAGCTGATAAGTAAGATCGAGCAACTGATTCGAGTCGAGTAATCCAGAAAAAAAAGCGAGGAAACAATTTGATTTCCTCGCCCTTTCTTTATTTATGTATTTTACTTTTTAAACCACGTTGTTCCACCATTCTCGGAGGTAGTCATTTTGTTGCCACTGATAGAGAAGGTTGTTGTAAATATCTCGTAATAAACCCAAACAATAGTAAGTTTGTTTCCTTCAACTTTGTATGTTCCCGAATCGGTGTCAGATATTGTCGTCTGGTCTGACTTGTATCTACGATATGTACAAGTACCATCTGAATTGTAGGTCATTTCTTCATATCGCAGATAACCTTTAGATTCATTTTCCGTATACCAAGTTCCAACAAGCGAGTTCGACGAAGATTCATTGTCGTTGTCCTTACTGCAACTTGTGAATACCGACACACATACGAATAAGCCCATCAACAGACTCAAAATAGAAATTCTTTTGTTCATATAATTACTATGTTTTTGTTATTTAACGATTACTTTTACACTCTTATCACGCATCTTTACCACAACCACACTACCTGGCTTGATGTAGGAATCGATGTATGCTGTCCCACTCTTGCCAACGGCCGACCCACGTTTCTCACCATTCAATGAATATATTTCTACAGTCTGACCATCTTCGATGCCTTCTACAGTCAATTTCCCTTCATTACTCTTTATCAGAACAGCCTTTGCACGAACCTCCGCCACGCCATTTGATAATCCCTCAGTCTTTGGTTCTGCATCTATCCAACAAAGAGTAGCATTAACTTCTTCTGAGTTTACATAACCATTTGCTTTTGCATAAACGTTTATCTCATAAGTTGCAGATATGTTAATATCACGAGTAGAGTAAGTATTAACGTCTTTACATTTTATCTCACTTTCAAACTCTGCTCCTTCAGTTTCACAATTAAAATGAATTGTACCATTTTCAAATGTAATAGATGGTGTTGCACATTGCTTCTTTTCTGGAATTGTAACATCATCATATTCTTTCTCCATTAAGTTTACAAACGATTTCCAATTATCAGCATTCTGATACTCCGACAATGTACCCTTAGGAACATAAACATTTGCGAACATATAAGCGCCATTAGGGAATGTTTCATAATAAATAGAAGGTGGTATAGTAGATTTAGAATATATAGTACGCAGTTCAGGACAATCAAAAAACGCCCCAGAACCTATTTTTTCTAGAGAAGACGATAATGTAATCGTATTCAACGAAGTACAATTAATTGCAGCATTACTTCCAATAGTCTTAACAGAATTAGGTAATTCTATCGATTTTAACGTATTGCAATTAGCAAACATAACACCTACATTCTCCGTTCCGTCAGGAACTTTATAATCTTCCACAAGTTTATCATTAATGTACAATTCATGGGATGGTAACAGGCACAGAAAATCCAATCCCATATTTAATTTCTCTTTCTCATCAGAATTGATAATCTTTACAGTTTTAAAAGCCCTCCAATCATAATTAAATCCATAGCCGCTAACACTTATTGGTTGAGGATTGTCAAAAATAAGGGTTTCCAAATACAACATCCAGCCAAGCGCCCTTTCACTTATATCAACTATAGTACCTGGTATTGTCAAGGAAGAAATATTATAGCAGGAAGAAAAACCTTCGCCAGAGATACTTGTTACTGTAAAAACAACATCATTATACGTAACAGTTGAAGGTATTACAATATCTCCTTTAAGATCTTTAGAAGCAGCTTCCACAAAAACAGTTCGATTATTAGCCGACGTAATGGTATAACAAAAATCACCTATTTGGAAATCATAAGCGGACACGAACATAGGTAATAATGTCATAAAAAACAAAAGAAACAGTTTTTTCATAATTGTTTATGTTGGCTAACCAATCCCCAGAAATCAGCAGTTAAAAATAAAGGCGTGGGAACTTTAACTCATTACGCTGTTTGGCTCTGGACTGCCTCCGTATGTAACAAGCAAAGCCCACGCCAAACGATATAATAATCCCTATATTGGGAGTAAAATACCATTGACGTGGACGTTCTTTGCTCATTACCCATACGAGGTGAATTGTCCAGATTCAACAGCGGATAACTTGCTAAACGCCCTGTCGCAGCAAACTACTTAGAGCAGCTTTGACGGTACAAATTTAATAAAAAGCTATGTAAGCACATTACAAATTGTTACTATTTTAAGATTTGTTAATCATTTGTTCATCTTGAATGCGCTTGGTTATCCAAGCTGTCATTTGTCACGATTGCCATGATTATTATTTTTAAAATTAAGATTTTCCGAAAAATATTTGGTTAAACCAAATTATATTTTTAACTTTGCCCGCAAAAAGAAAATAATGCGTGTAATATCATTTGCCATGATACGAGAGTTTATAGCCAAACATGCTGATGCAGATGTGGCTCTCCGTGATTGGTACAAAAGAACTTGTAAGGCAGAATGGACGTGCTTGGCTGACATCAAGAAAACGTTCAATACCGTTGACTATGTTGGCAACGACAGATATGTATTCGATATTAAGGGCAATAACTATCGTATAGTAGCCATCGTTATCTTTATACACAAAAAGGTATATATGCGATTTGTTGGCACGCATGAGGAATATGACAAAATAAAGGATATTAAAAACATATAAGCTATGACACAGATTAAAAACGAAATGCAGTACAAAGCAGCTTGTGATAGAATAAACGAGTTGTTGAAGATTGTTGGCAACGACACCCCTGCTGACGATAAAAACATGTTGGAACTGGATTTGATTTCTGACCTCGTAGCAGATTATGAGGAGGAACATTATCCTATTGAAGCCCCCACGCTAATAGAAACCATAAAACTGCGTCTCTACGAAATGGGGATTACTCAGACCAAACTTGCAGAAATGCTCGGACTGAGCACCGCTCGCGTAAGCGAAATTATGACAGGAAAGAGTGAACCCTCTCTTAAAATCGGGCGCGAAATAAGCAAAAAGCTTAACATCGACCCCGCTATTGTTTTAGGCGTATAACCCTAAATAATTGCTACTATTAATCCTCGCAATTGTTACTATTAATAGTAGCAACTGCTACCATTAATAGTGCCAAAATAGGCAATTTTGAATAGTTTTTACATGCAGTAAGCAATCTATGGGATTGCAGTAATCTTTCAGGGAGATTAAAGTAAGCAATCTGCCTGCGAGGTTACGGCTCGTTTTTTACGCGCAGGTTAGGGAAATTTTTCTCCCTAGTTAGGGAAATAATTTTTCTGTATTTGAGCGCTGGCACGCAGAGCATCACGCAGGTTTGCAAGCACGTACAAGCGGCATAAGCAATGCCATATTTACAATGAAAAAACAATACATTTAAGCCACACAAACAGTACATTTACGCCCGACAATGCACTCGCCCGATAACAGCAAACGTTGCACATGTTGCGTTGCACATGTTGCAATAAGGACTATCCTACCCCCTACACAGGAAGTATATCCGATATATATTACCGGATTATGATAAATAGAAGTATAATAAAATAGTTATTATACTCCTTCATGCAACATGTGCAACGCAACATGTGCAACATATCACCCACACAATAGCCGCAAAACATTTGGTGGGTTAAATAAAAAGCCGTACCTTTGCAAGCAATAACAATAAACTTACCCAAATTATGCAATACACAATAGAATCGCTTGAAAAGCTTGACCAACTATTGGCCGACCCGCAGTTCGACATATGGCGTAGCGAGGGGCAAACACCGCTGCAAGCACTGGCTTGGCACCTGATAACCCACAAGCCATTCGATATTAATGTTATATTAAAAGGTACGTGCGCGCGAGAAGATACCATAGTTTGCGAGCCGCATTGGAACGACGACGACTTTACGGAGCAGATAAACGCCATGTATGCCCCACAGTTCACACTCGACAACAAAGAACTACGAACATGGCTGGAAACCACCCCATTGCACGACGTTGCCGCATGGACAGCCAACATTGTGCGTCGCGTAGAACTGGATAAAATATCGAACTACTACGATGCAGCCCAGGATTTTTATGCCGACAGCTGGTATGAGTGGAACGACTACGAGAGTGGCAAACTGGCTGCAAAAGACTTTGTAAACGTAGTAATTGAAAAGGTTGACGAGGTGAATGCCCACATAGCCGATGGCAAGCAGCACGGCTTATCGATGGACGAGATAGTACTGCACGATGCCATGTGGGGTATTCTGCCAAAGCACATCGATGAGGAACTGGCCGCCATCGCCTGCGATACGCTGAAAACAGCCATCAGCAGCCTGCCCGCACGCCCATACATCTGGAGCGAGGCTGGAAAAGAAAAGTACGCGCAAGACATGCTTAAAATGGCCGCCGAGAAACTGCAGGCGCAGGGCTACGACATTAACTACGGCAAGGGCTACTCGATAGAAATAGGCTACCTGCTGGATTACTTCAGCCGCCTGTACTGGCGCGAAGCCGCATCAAAACCCGAGGATTAACCACCAAAAGCCAACCACACTATGAGAAGTTTTGACGAAGAAGCCCCACACTCAACAGCGCGCAAAGAATTCGTAAATCTTTCGGATAGCGAACTCAACCAAACATTTGATTTAACCGCCATAAGAAGTGAGGTTTACGGATTGATACGCAATGAGGGCACCAAGCCCTGGAATATAAAAGAACAAGAACTGCTGGAGACCGACAGCGACAAGCGTGCCGAATGGATATTTGCCACCCGGCTATTAGCTTCGTACGGCACATCCATACCACAGATTGAGCATCTGCTAAAATCGGCCCCACCTGCATTAAAACTCCAAATGCTGAGTAAGAAACGTACCGAACTCATCAACCAGTTTGCCGGCACCGAAGCAGGCCAGCATTGGATGATGTGCATGAAGGAGCAAGACGGATGGAAATATGTAGCGCAGTACGTTTATGGTTCAAACGGCATACTGGATTCGGGCCTGCTTGACAGATTTATGCTGACGCTCGACCAGATAGCCATTATTCACGACGTAATCAATGGTCGTGGCCGGAAATATGGTTTCGACATAAGTATAGTAAGTACAGAGAGCATAAATGCCACCAAACAATACTGCAAGCATCCAGAGCATGCACATTTAATTTTGCAACTACTGCACAAGATGATTGATGGCCAAAACACGCCTAAACGTTCATCGCGCCCCATACGTGCTGCACTGGAATCGGGTGCATTCTGCCAAAGACCTTCGTACACATGGTTCGAAAGCGAATTCGGCAATTCGTGCAAAAACGATAATTCCAGCTATTACTCATACACCGACTTGGAGAAGGAATGCCCGTACGACGACGATCTGTATCGCGAATATAAAGATGATTTTAAGAAATTCAGATAAAGGATTACATCCGAACGGGTGTCCGAAAAACCACCCGTTCGGACTACATAACAACCTATTTTCGGACTAAGAAAACGCCCATTCGGACACCTCCGGAAAAATCCAATCTTGCATTATTTTTATTACTAGATTTGCACTCGCTAAGGTCAAACGAAGGCGCGGTGCCGGGGAGGCCTAACCAGCAAAACTAGTATTATTATGCGAAGAATTTTTATTTTGAATGGAAAAAAGATGGCACAGCCCATCAACTCGAAGGAGGAGTACTTTAACCTGCGCAACAGCGAGCAGAACCGACTGCATCTGGCACACGCCCGACAAGGCGACGAACAGGCCAAGAAGCAGCTACTGCAGATTGCCTACAACGACTTGATGCCCGACGGCAAAGTAGAAGGCGCCTGCCACCCCAGCTCGATGTTTGCCTACGACATTGATTGCGAAAGCCTGGTAGAGAGCAACCGCATCGCCAAGAAGCTGATGGAGATGAAAAGCGAAATCGGCCTGCTGGAGATGAGCCGCTCGGCCCGCTACGGCCTGCACCTGGTGCTGCGACGCGAGAAGGGCAAGACCATCCTGGAGAATCAGGTACGCGTATCCATCCTCACCCAGACCGAGATGGATAATGGGGCGCACGACCTGGGACGCGTGATGTTTACCACCACAGCCGATGCCGAAGAACTGCTGTACCTGGACGACGCCATCTTTGATGAGACAATGACCATCGAAGAGAGCGAACAGGAGTACAAAACCCTTAAGGAGCGCGAAAGGCAGGGCCTGGAAGAGGTGCCCGCAGGCGCCAAGAAGGCTAACAAGCACTATTGCCCTTGGGAGGACAGCTGCACCACAACAGCAGTCCAGCCCGCGATGGAAGTTACTACTATTAATGATGTACCCGCGAAGCCCGACATGCGCTACCTCAAGGCATTCAATGAGTTTATGGATGATGCAGGTCTCTCAGAGCGCTCGTTGCAGATTGAAGGTGTTCGCCACAACTCGCTGCTAAGCATCTTCTCTGTTGGCGCCTGCCGATTGATTCCCAAGGCACAGATGATAGCCATCGTACGCCATCTCACCCCCGAGTATGCCAAGGAGCAGGATTGCCAGAAGCTTATCGACGACTTCTACAAGGCCACCGATCCTAATGCCGCCCTCACCAAGCGCCAGCGTGAGATACTGGCCGAGGCCTTTGGCGACAACGACGATGAAGAAGCCATCGAAGCCGAAGATGCAACCGAAGCCAGCGACAAACATCGCCGCAAGCTGATAGCCAAGCTGCTGCCCTCGGGCCTGCGCGAACCTGTATTGGCCGCACCCAAGGAGATGCAGATGAACGTACTATGCGCCATCATGCCCATTGCAGCCACCTATGCCGACCAGGTAGAAGTGATGTATGCCGACGAGAAGAAGCAGTACCTCGGACTGATGTCGATTATCGTAGCCCGCCAGGCAGGTGGTAAATCGGGCTGTAAAGAGGCCGTAGAGTGCTGGATGAAGATTCTGAAAGACGAGTCGGATGCCTATCGCCGCCAGGAGGATGAAATCAAGCAGAAGAACAAGTGCCGCAAAGCCAACGAGCGTGCCGAAGAGATGCCCAAGTTCCCCATCCGCAAGCTGCCCATCACGGTATCGTGCTCTACCCTACTGAAGCGACTGAAGAATGCTGCCGGGCACTGTGTGTATTCGTTCTGCGAAGAGCTCGACACACTGCTGAAAACCAATTCGGCTGGCAACTGGAGCGCCAAGTACGATGTATATCGCTACGGGTTCGACCGTGCCGAATGGGGCCAGGATTACAATAGCGATCAGGCCGAATCGGGCGATGTACAGGTAATCTACAACTGGACCATCTTTGGCACCTACGGCTCGTTCAACAAATGTTTCCAGCGCGACAATGCCGAGAACGGACTGGGTGGTCGTGTACTGATTTCAGAGTTGCCCGACACCCGTTTTGCCAAGATGCCCAAGTATCGCCCCTTGACAGACGAGGAGCAGGAAGCCATCCAGCAGGCCGCCCGCAAACTGAGCGAACTGAAAGGCTATGTTGACACCCCTCGCCTGCGCAAAGCTATCAGCAAATGGGTTGAAGGCAAGCGCATACTGGCCCTGAAGAACAACGATGAAGTGATGGATAACTTCCGCCGCCGTGCAGCAGTCATCGCCTTTCGTTGCGCCGTAGTGTTCCATCTCCTTACAGGCGAAGAGAACGAATCGAAAGCCTGCATCGACTTTATGCTGATGATGGCCGACTACTGTCTGGACACACAGATGCACATGCTGGGCAATATGATTGAGAGCCAGCAGGCACAGAATGCCCCTGCCGAGGTTCGCACCATCAGCGACAAGAACACCTACGACAAACTGCCCAAGGAGTTTACCTACGCTGATGTGAAGGACGCCAAAGGTCCTGGCTATAGCGACTCAACCTTACGCAGCTACGTAAAACGCTGGAAAGAACACGGAATTATAGAAGAAGCATCAAGCGGGCGAAATAAAACCTTCCGAAAGAAAATTGCCTGATAGCAAAGCAAATCCCCTCCGTGATTGGAGGGGATTACTTTTTTATGTTTTTTTTACTTCACCAGATCTTTAAAGAAGAAGAAAAATATGGCGGCTGCTATAACGGTTTTGTTTTTGGTGCCCTCGATGTAGCCAATGGAACTATAGTTCGAGGCTTTAACGTTGCCGTTCTGGAAGTAGCCCAGGGCGCTGTAGTTCGAGGCCTTAATGGTGCTGCCGTCAAAATAGCCGATGGTGCTATAGTTATTGGCCTTAACAGTACCGTTCTTATCAACATAGCCGATGGTGCTGAAGTTTGAGGCTTTAACGGTGCCATCGGGCTCTATGTAGCCAATGGTGCTGTAGTTCGAGGCTTTAACGGTTTTGCCATCTATATAACCCAACGTGCTATAGTTGTTGGCCTTAATGGTAACCCTCTGACTGGCAAACTCTTTCTTCTCGGCCTCCTGGCGGGCGGCACGCTCCTCCTTCTCTTTGGCAGCACGGGCCTTAGCCTCTTCGGCACGCTTAACCTCGGCCTCCTTCCAGCCCTGAACCTGATTCTTTGATATCAGCGCACCATGGAAGATATAGGCTACCAGCAGCGGACTAACATGGCCCTCGAGCTGTCCGAAATCGGTACCATAGCACGAGGCACGCAGCTTGGTAACGCTACCTATCACCTCGCCATCCATCGATACCTCGTTGGTCTTGGTATCAAGCTTAATCGTACCCAGGTTAGGACTCTCGATGGTGCCATCGTTGCTGATAGAGCCCTTTGGGGTGCCGTTCAAGCTGGTAAACTTACCTGTGGCAGGGTCGAGGATGTACTTAACCTTCTGGCCGGCAAACTCGCCCTCATCGTAAGTCTGATTAAAAGTAATCTCGAGTTTAACGGGGTCCCATGAGCCGATGGGGGTGTCACCCCATTTGATAGTGATAGGCTGGCCGCTCTCGGCTGCCTGCGGAATGGTGGGTGTGATGGCTGCAGCGGCCTTAAGAACAGAGTCTCTACGCTGCTGTGCGGCATCCTGCGCCTTCTCCTGCTTGGTTTTAATACCTGCGGCTTTGCGCGCCTTGTTAAGCAGTCCGCCCCACTGAGCTTGAGCTGGCGTGCTGCATGCAAACATGGCCACTAAGGCC